>TBL_comb47_HYPODRAFT_10007050_pt1 | contig 11942 bp, 10 predicted proteins | sample TroBogypolimnion_40_FD_10682 | JGI IMG/M metagenome (IMG submission 10682) | reverse complement strand
ACTATTGCTCCATTTTCTATTGCCAAATCTACAGTATTGTCAGTTGAACCAGTATCTGCAATAAGTATTAAGTCTGCGCCTTTGGCAGAATCACAAAATCTTTTTACAAATTTTTCTTCATTTTTACTAATTGCACAAACCGCTATTTTCATAATCTAATCCCTATAAAATCAAAAATCTAGATCCATTCGGTACTGTTACTGAAACACCATTACTCAAAGTTATCGGACCCACACTACTTGCAGAATAACCAGTTGGAATAACCACAGACGTAGTAAGAGTCATAGAGTTAAGAACTAACCCCTGTACACTTAATGCCCCAGTTGTGGGGATAAGTTTGTCTGCTACGTTGTCTTGGTTAATAGCCATTTTTAAACGTCCGTTGCGCCTTGATATTGAGACATTGTTTTAAGAACTGTGTATATTGCAGTCATCAACTCACCCTTACCCGCTAGGTCTGCTAATCCAATGTAGTGTGCGTGCTCCATCACAGGAGACATATTTCCATGTCTTGCATCTGCGTTGTAATGTACGCTAACTTGTACTTGGATGTTGTCTTTGTTTCCAAAAAAGTTGGTTACACGAGCGTAAGCCTCTGGTGCTGGTGCGCCAAATTGAGTTTGTTCTATGTTAATTTTTAATGCCATTATCCGACCTCTATTGTTTCAAGTTTACAAACCCAATGTATAGTGGTACTTGCCGCACCAGTTGCATTAATACTTATTGCTTTATTTGTATTATCTGCTGTTGCAGAAACAACCCATGTTGATGCACTTGCTGTGTATCCTATTGTAGTTACACTTGGAGTTCCAACAAGAGCTACAGTTCCGCTTGTATTTTGTATTGAACCAAGTATCTGATATGAAGCAGTATCGTTTGTTGATGTGTTTCTGCCAGTAATTAATGCCCTAAATGTGTAAGCATAATTTGATGGAATTACTGCTTGATTTAATGTTCCAGCAGTTCCAGAATCAGCAGTTAATACAACTAAAGTGGCAGATGTACTTGTATTCCTTAAAGTATAAATACCTGTTTGAGCATCTCCTTGAGCAGAAAATTCACCAGAAGCATAGGCTTGTGCGCCTATTACACCTCTAGTAATTGCTGATTTACCACCTAAAATTGATGACCAATCGCCTGAAGCAGTATTTCTGTTTGTAGTAGTACCCGCATCACCACCACCACCAATAAAGCTATATGAGCCTGTTGCTTGGTTATTTCCTCCTCCTACTACTACTCCATGAGGTGTATAGAAAGATAGTGTTGGTGAGCCAGATGCGTTAGCGTTTTGAGATAATGTTAGTGATGTTCCTGAAATGGCTGAGACATAAGTAAAATCAACTAAACCAGTTCCACGAATAATTTGACCTACTTTAATACTTGCATTACTGCTTGACAATGTAACCGCAGTAGAACCAGATGTTACTGTTGTGGTTGCTTGTGTAGTTACAGCAGATGTGCTTGATTGCACAGTATTAGTAGCGCCTCCAACAATAATATTGAAAAATGAATTCGCAGTATTGGTTGTTCCACCTAATATATTGCTGTGGTATCCTGAAGCATTATTTGAATTTCCACCGACAGATATAGCATATTGACTGTTAGCAAGATTAGAATTACCACTTCCAACAAAACTATATGGAGAAGCTGAAGTATTATTTGCTCCACCAGAAATTACACTATTTGATCCACTAGCAACTTGCCCTACACTATTTCTACTTGTCTGCCAATCAACCGCATTAGCACCCCTAGCATTACCACCTGTAGCAGATGAAGTTGTTTGTTGTGCCTGAAGTGCGCCTGTACCCAATGGTTGTAAAACAAGAGGTGTATTTGTTCCTCCTGCCGCTTTAATTGCAGGATAAGAAGCATCCCCTACCACCTGAATATAAGTAGTAGAAGCATCTCCAAGGGTTGATGTTCCTGTAACTTCTAAGGTTGTGAATTTACCTGTTGAAGCAGTTGTAGCTCCAATAGTTGAATTGTCTATAGTTAGACCAGTTAGTGCAGATGTAAATGTAGGTGAACCTGTACCGCCAGACACTAAAGGTTGTCCGCTAGTACCAGGTGTATTTAAAGCTAAAGCACTTGCTCCAGAATATGTAACCGCACCCGCACTAGCCGTTAAACTGGCATTAGTACCGCCCTTGTTTAACGCTATGTTGTTTCCGTTCCACGTTGCATTGGTTATAGAACCCGCATAACTTAATGTATTGGTTGACCAAGATACATTTGATGGTGCGGTAAAATGATAATCCCAAGATCCTGCGGCACTACTATTTGATAACAATACTAAAGTTACAAAACCGCCTGATGGAATTCCACCAGATATTATTGATGTACCAGAGTTGTTATTTAAAGTAATTGCACCACTACTTTGATTATTATTAAATGTAAATGTTGCGCCATTTGGCAATGTAGTTGCGTTTGGTAGTTGGAATGTTTGTCCACCAGTTCCAGTTACATACCAATTTTGTACAGATGCCGCAGTTAAAACTTGAGTTGTTCCACTTGCAGTTAATCCATTAAAACCTTCAAATAAACAATTAGTTGATAAATTAAAATTGGCATCATAAACCGCAACACCATTTGCTACATTGGTTGCATAACTTGTACCCCAAGCACTACCAGTAGAGTTTGCTATACCTGCGCTAGGATATACAGTAGGTCCTTGAGATCCAGTAGGTCCTGTAGGTCCAGTATTTCCTTGAATACCCTGAACACCCTGTACACCTTGTGATCCAGTAGGACCAATGTTTCCTTGTGCTCCAGTAGGTCCAGTAGGTCCAACATTACCCTGAGATCCAGTAGGACCAGTCGGACCCACAATACCTTGAGAACCCGTAGGACCAGTTGGACCAATTGCTCCAGTCGAGCCAGTAGGACCTGTAGGACCTGCAACTGTGGAATTAGCTCCCGTAGGACCAGTAGCACCTGTGGGTCCAACTATTTGACCTACGTTATACCAGGCAGTTCCATTCCAAATATACAAATCACCATTAGATGCAACAATATATGCATCATCTACGTTATTTCCTGTCGGAGGTAAATCAGCAGGTGTTGCTACAGTACCTTTGATATTTATTGATGTTCCTTGAGGACCTGTAGGACCACCAGTACCTGTTGGACCTGTCGGACCTGTTGGACCTGTAATACCTTGTATTCCAGTTGGACCAGTAGGACCTGTTGCGCCAGTAACTCCTGTTGGACCAGTTGGACCTACATTACCTAATTGTCCAGTTGGACCTGTGGGTCCTGTATAACCAATATTACCTGTTGGTCCTTGTGGACCTTGCACACCTTGTATACCTTGTGGTCCTTGTGCCCCTTGTGGACCAGTTGGACCAATGATAGTAGAAGGTGCACCTGTAGGTCCTGTTGACCCTGTAGGTCCCGTTGCGCCCGTAGGACCAGTTGCTCCTGTCGGACCAGTAACCCCTTGTATACCTTGAATACCCTGAATACCTTGTGGACCTGTCGGACCTGTACTTCCTGTTGGACCTTGTTGGGTAATAGGTGAAGGTGTTGACCAAACAATAGTTGTTGGTGTTTTAGAGTTTACAAATGCAATAGACCACCAAATAGTTGTAGTTGGTGAACTAGGAGGTGCATTTAACCACCCTGTAGGAGGTGTTCCTGTATTTGTAGAGTAACTCCATGATCCACCAGTAGGTGTAGCAGGAGCAGTAGATCCTTGATAAAAGATAAACCATTCAAAGAACGTGCCACCATAGTAATTATCTGTACTCCCGTACAACCCATTACTTTCATTAGGCTGAACAACTTGTGCAGTTGCAGTTGAGCCGTATAGTCCTTGTGTTGCCATTATCGAAACGAGTATCTGTAGTTACGGGGTTGGTATTCAGAAGATAAATGTCTATCTCCTCCACTCCAAAGATCTTTCATCGCTTGATCCTCAATTAATCCGTAAGCAGCATCAAATCTTGCATTCCACTTATCTGCTTCAGAAACATTCTTTTTCTTGTCGTAATAAGCCCACAATACTTTATACATATACCCTTCAGGGAATGTTAGAAAGAATTGCATTACTTTGAACAATAGGGTTTAGTGAATCTGTTGTTGGGCTAAACAAGAATGGGAAAGCCTTTACATAATATGCAAGTATTGTTGTTCCGTTACCAGGATTAGGAGTAAATAAATAGTTAGGTCCTACTTCTGAAAAATTAGCTCTAATAACCCTTGGAACACCAAAAGGTTTTACATAAAGCTGATCAATCATTGATAAACGAATAATCTCCCTATCTCCAACCCTGTCGTAAATAATCCAAGGTCCAAACCCTGCATTCAATGTGCCTGGAGGAACTTGAGAACTAGGAGTTTGTTGAAAGAAAATAATAGGCCAGTTCATATCCGCAGGGATAGGAGCTAAACCATTTGAATTTGTAACAATTGTAGAAGGATTAACTGGATCGTAAGGATTACTCCTTAACGCAGGTAAATAAATTGTTCTAAAAGATAACTCTGCAAATTGAATACAGAATTGAATATCCATTGAAGATTGTGTAGGGAGTTTTAAAATAGCCGTAGGATATGTTGGGAAGCTCCAAACTATGTCAGGGTCAGATACAGTAATTGTGCTTGTAGAGACTGCTGTAACTAGGGTAAAAGGTCCCATTTGGGTTGGAGAAATAAAATCCCCAACTAACACCAATGATGTGCAATCAGAAGCAGTAGTAATGACTCCTGTTAATGAATTGTATGCAGTTGCATTAACGCTTATTGATGTTGGAATAGCTCCTACCCATTGAGCCACTCTTGTAACGAGGTTGTTGGCAGATTGGATAAAAAGAGACATAAAACATCCTCATCGAGTAGGTATTATCGGATTGTAAGGCAATGGTATTTTTCCGCTTGGATGACAAACAAAATCTGAGTAATATTCGTTAACTATTGCGTAAAAAAGAATCTTGTCATCTCTGTCTTGCTTAATTAATTCCCAAGGACGATTGCTAAACCACTTTGAGCTTATTTCATGAGCAAAACACTTAGGTAAATCCATAGCATGGAAAGTACCCGCAAAAAAAGGATTGGCAGTTCCGTGAATCTTGTAGAACTCCCGTCTTTCTTTACAGTTTTGTCTAATATTTTCTACGTTATGTTGCGTATATTGGACATATCGTTGACCATCTTCAGCACCAATTTTGTAGTCGATACGATCAGTCTTGAATGTTTGACTCCAAGTGCCAGACTTAACATCATTAAACATTTGGTTATTTCGAGCTAAAACACCCTCAATACCTGCTTCTAGATTACCCTTCATGTAGTAATCTTCGTTAATCTTGGCTTCTTCGTTGTCTAAATTCAATTCCATATCTTCTCCAAAAAAAAGGGAGAGAACCCTTTTGGGATTCCCTCCAATCTCTCAACTAAATTAAGCGAGGTAACGCTGAACTTGGCTAGATGCTCTTGGTGTTGTGATTGGTGTGCCAGTTGTGATAGCAGCAAGAACTGCAACACCTGCTGGGTTACGCACAATCAATGTACCTTCCATGATGTACTGATCCAAAGAAGCATCTGCATTTGAGAATACTTCATTGTTTGGACCAAGTTCACGCAAAGAACCCCATTGAACAACATCAGGATTCAAGAAAAGAATCGCATTGTTGTTTGAACCTGTCTGATCCATGATCCAGTTGTCATCAATTTGGTATGTATAGTTGAAGTCACCTTCGTATGTACCAATTGTGTCGCCCTTGTCAGCAGGATTGAACCTGTTGATAGAACGTGACTGTGGAATGTTGTCAGAAATTGTAGTTCTGAGTGATGTAGGTACAACCATGTTAGTAATCTTAGCGTTGAAGCGTTGTTCAGCAGCAGTTACTAATTGCTTGTATAAAACAGGAGAGAAAGCCTGGTTAGTTTCGTTAGCACCAAAACTGAAATAACCCAAACCTGCGTTTGACAACAAACCATTAAATGGTACGTTTGTGTTAGTTACAGTTGTTGTGTCTGTACCATCAGAAGCCGCCAAGTTCAATACTGAAACACCATCTGTGTCATTTCCTGAACGTGTACCTGCAAAAGCAAACAAAGAACCAAATCTACGTCCGTTGTTTGGTGATGCGCCTTGAGTTGCTGACTGTCCAGAGTACTTGATTGAAGCACCATCTGCACGAACCATTTGGAGTTCAACGTCAAACATGATTTCAGTTAATTGCTTAACTTCTTGATATGCTTGTGGATCTCCACCTGCTTGCTCAACTGCACGAGCAGTACCAGTTGCACCGATAACTGTTGTGAAAATCTGTGTGTAGTTACCAATGTTGGCACGAGTGTTAGATGCTGCCAAAGAAGAAGTGACTGCTGCACCTTCTAAGTTTGCATTAAGTGTAGGCTGACGGAAATAGTCATTAGGCCAAATGTGTAGCGTAGAGTTAATCTTACGCTTTTTGGACATTGCCATGTTAGTTGTTGGAGTACGATCTTTAACATAGTTAGAGACTGTTAAGTCCATATCTTTAACTACGATATCTGTTTGGTATGGTCCGTTACCATTACCTAGATTTGCTGATGTGATTTGTGCCATGATTTTATAGTCCTAAAAGGTTACTTACGTCTTTGTTTGTTAGTCGCAAGCATTGTTGCCAAAAGTTGCCTAGTTGCATTCTTATCGCCTTTATTAGCTGCCTGTTGAAGTCTCTCAGTCTCTGAAGAAGGTGAGGTTTTCGCTTTAGCTCCAGATTTGATACTAGCCGCTATCGAACCACCCACATTGCGAACTACTGGCTTTTCACGGAACTTCATTCCATCCCGTATCAAACCCAATAAAAACTCATCACTAGAGATCAAATCAATATTTGGAACCCCAGGAACAAGTGTTGCATTCGCACTTTTCCAATCCTTAGATAATTTATCTCTTAATTCCTCAAAATTAGCCCTGTTTGCCAATTCTTTATCTGAGAAACTTTGCCTAGCTTTATCCAGATTCTGTTTAACATAATCTGCTCTGGCATTAAGAAACTCTTGTACCTTTGGACGATTTGTCTGGATGAACTTAGACTTATCCTGAATAAGTTGATCATTTTGACGGATAGCTGCATCCGCTTCTGATTTCTCTAATTCAGTTTGTGCCCTTTCACGGATTTGCTTCCATTGTTGGTTATAGCCTTGAAGTGTAATTAACTCATCTGCTGCTTCTTGCAACTGAGGAACCAATGTCATCTCAATACCAATTTGCAATCCGTCTAGTTCAGCCCTTCTTCTTGACTCATACTCTTCAAAATCAGCTTTTTCAGCTTTAAGTTTTCTAGAGTTTTCGTCTAAAGCACTTGTTTGCCCAAGGAGAGTAGCCGCCTTCTTTGCAGTTAATTCAACAAACCCGCCTTCTGCGTTTTTGTTCGGTATCCTTAACTTCATGTCAGGATTTTGCTCTGCAAATTCAAAAAAGTTTACTGGTTCGTTGTCTCCTGCGGAGGACTCCCCATCTTCTTGATCTACAGTTTCCTCAGTCTCACTTGTACTTTCTTCAGGTTCAACTTCCTCTTCGGGAGTAGCCTGTGGGGATTCAGCTAATGCTTCCTCTTGTCCACCTGGAGGCTCTTTACTGCCAATCACTTGAGGACTGTTCCGTCTATTAACGGCAATCATCTCAGCAATCTGTGCTTCTGGGCTTCCAGTTTGTTGCGAAACGGCCTCTTCGGTTACGTTTTCCATAGTTTATCCTATTTTCCTAAGTTGTTGCAATTCCTCTTTAAGACTTAAGCCTTTTGACTTAGCCTTTTCCAGCTCTCTCTCTAACTTCACATCAGAAAGTCTTTCCATGTATTCAGTCTTTTCTATGAAAGTAATGAAATCCCTAATTCCAATAAGATTATGAGAATACTCAATCTTTTCTTTATCTGTCTTGCAATCTTCAATTCTGTCCATGATGTAAAACCGATAAAGGTTGAACAACAATGCCAAATCGTTGTTGGCTAATAATCTTTTTGCAGACTGTGCGTTTTCCGCAACAAGTACCCGTCTGTGAGATGGTGCTTGGCTTTCTGTATCCTCTACCCTAGTTCTCCGATTAAAGTAATCGGTAATATTTCCAATCAAAGTCTTCATAAATCTCCTAGTCTATTCTTACGTCTTTAAGATTACCTTTTTTAGCCGCCATAGCATCAAACATATTGTCTACGTCCATCTGCTGAGTTTCTTTAACAATTTTGCCAGTCTTAGCCTGAACTTCTTGAGTAGTTGCCTGGTTAAGTTGTGCCTTAGATTGATGTAATTGATCTTCAGCAGAAGGAGGTGCTTTAGATTTAGCTTGAAGTATCTTCATTGCCTCTTCTAAAGTTGGTAAATAAGCATCAACGTGTCTTACACCCAATACTCTTAATGTATCTTCGTAAGGTCTTCTAGCTTTTTCAAACATCTCAGGCATATCAGGTGTCAACATCATCATTGCTTGTGCAAATTGTTGTTGTGCTTGAGTAATTAACTGTTGTCTAGTTAACCTATTCTCATCAGACATAAAACCTAAACCTAAGTCAATATTAATCATCTTACGATCAATAAACTCATAGTTAGCCATTTTCTGAGCATCTAAGAATGGTCCACCTTTCTCAGAACATATGTGCGCCAACTGCTGAATTGAATAATCATCAGCATATTGGATCATTGTGTGCCAGACCAAATGAATCAAATCTTGTACGGCTATCGCACAGTTTTTAATTAACTCATCTTGGATCAATTGGTTTGGACCCATAGCAGTTTGTAGCTTGAATCCTGAATTACCATCCTTCATAACCTCTGGATTTAGAGAATCATTAGGATTGGTCATTCCAATCATAGCCATGTTGTCTTCTTTAAGCGACTGCATAGCAGACTCAACATAAGCGAGATTACCTTGTAAAGGAGCAAACTCATAAACGTGTTTAGCAGGATCAAACTTACGATCCAAAATAAACAATGCAGATACACCTCTTTGAATTTCTTCAGCATCTATAAACTCTGGGTTAACTCCCATCTTAGGAGTGGAGGCTTGCATTGCAAAAGACAATTCAGCACGTTTAATAGAGGTTGCATACTCTTGGATGGGTACTAGACGTTCACCCAAAGAGTAACCAAAGAAGTTCCCAGTAATGGGCTTTGGACACATATTAGCCAAAGGAATGAAATCCACTTCCTTGACATACAAAATGTATGAACCTGAGTAACATACCTCAACAATCTCTTCTTCGCCATCACCATCTACATCTTTCCTTAACCATGCAGTAGTTAACATAACTACTCTTGCATATCTATCTGCACCTTGTGAGGCAATAACACCTTGACCAGGAACTGGGGTTGAATCTCTAGCGTGAAGTGCTAAATCATTCTCTAATGCACCTGCTTGGTAAGCTCCCGCAGGACCATATGCTGCGTGATCAGCAAACTCTTCCATGTCAATAAAAGGATACTGAACCTTAGCTTCATGGATGGTCATTGGTTCATAAAAACCCACAAAATCTTGATACATGATCTGTGGGATTGTTGGATTACAAACAAAATAGTGTTGTGCAACGTGTTTAATACGAATATTTGTCTTTGTGCCTGTCAATTTATATTTAGCACGATAAACAGTATTATTCCTTATTGCTTCATTGAGTTCTGCGCCTGGATCAACCTCTTGTTCTGCCTCTTGCTCATCTCCAGGTTGCATAGCCTCCATCATGGCTTGTTGTAAATTTACATCAACCTTACGCATCTCTTGTCTAAGAGGTTTTAACCCTTTTTGAGCTGCTTCTATCTCAAATACTTTGAGTTGATCCCTAGTGCCTGTTACTTCTTTGTATTGAATGATGTTTTCTCTAACAGGCATAACCATCACAATACCATTCTTGTGCAATAAGGCATCTTGTGCCCAATCACGAATGGTCATGTAAGAATTATTTTTGTTATTTAAGAAATACTTAACCATATCTGTTGCTTGTTCAGCACCATCTTGGTCAGATTCGTCAAATCTTTCAAATTCAAAGTTTACTTTACCATCTGGCATCAAACATTTTGTAATTACCGCAGTTGCATAGTCAATTCCTGGGGTAACAATAGGATGGATGTAATCTAAACCCCTAATTGGCTCTGTAGATTCAGATACTGGAATGTTTAAATAGTGATAATCAGTAAATCTGTTGTAAGTATTTTTAGCTTGAGTAAGCCTTAAGTAGTCAACCATTTTCATATATGCTTCATGGCATACTTTCTCAGCAATACCACGATTGCCAGAGGGTGAGGCTAAGTTTTCAACTACTAAATTTTGTTTAAATAACATATTTAACCTTTAGATTCTTTGCATTTTGCCTTCAACGACAGGGATTCTTCTTGCCTCAAACGTATTCGCTCTGCTAACTACGGATTCTCCATGTCCTTGAATTAATGCCAATATTCCTATTCTTGCTGAATCTATATGATCATCAGGATCACTAAATCTTCCCATTTCGTCAATAGCGTAGTTTCTAGCTTCATCAAGGAATTCTTTACAACTTTCGTTTACCAAAAGTGTTTTACGCTCCATCATAAGCCTCATTATATTGATTCCGTAGGCTTTGTGGTTAGTTACCTTACCTTGATCATTAACGGGGTTTAAAATTGCGCCTGAAATGCAGTTAAGCCCGTATGAATCTTCAAATACTTCCCTAACGCTTTGCTCTGTAAGAGTATATCGTCCTGCCGTTGCTGCATCGTGAGGTAAAGCAATTGGTACTCCCTTGGATTCTCTATCAAGCAAGTAGTGAACGTATTCATCTGGAGTTTCCCCAGACGGGATTTTGATTTGCCTGTGTAGGTAAATAATTTCGTTGATAGGATCTCTAAAAAAGAACGAGATAACTGTCGGGTCATTCTTAATTCCCAAGTCAAAACTGATTAATCTTTCTAATACCTCATTATTACGCAAATCATGGTCTGTAGCTTTATAAATAGGCCACTCAAGTAAGGGAAACACAACCCCTTTGCCCATTAAAGGAATGCCATTCATACGACATTCCCTTTCCCAAGGCATAAAGTCTCTGGCTAGTTGTTCACGCTCCTCCAAACTAAAAAACGGCTCTCCCCATTCGTTGACAAAGGGAACATCATCCCAAGTGACTCGAACATGAGCATATCCGTCAACTTCGTCCCAGAACTTTCTGACCAAGCCTGACATACCTTTAAGCGGAGTGAACGAGCAAATAACCTGTCCATTTCTTGAAGCTGTTCTAACGACAAGCTCAGAAAAGGTTTCGTCTGGCGGTTGTTCGTCAAGTACCACCAAATCAAGCTCAAATCCTTGTAAATGACGTACTTGTTGTGTGTAGTTGGAGAAATATAACTTGCTTTTACCACCCGTAGAATGCCATACTTCCATAGCAAGCACGTTTTGACCATCTGAACGGATAGATTTAACGTCAATACATTCTCTAGGTATAGACCCAGAACCCAAGCGATAACTTTGTTTAATGTCATCGCAACCCAATAGCTTACTCTGTAGTGTTTTTGCAACTTGTTCCCAGGATTCACCTGCACACATAGCAATGATAGGGGACTCATATATCTTTCCTTTCCAATGCGGGGGATATCTTCCAGTTAAATGAAATGCAGTCTCATAGGTAGAAGCAATGGTTTTACCAGCTCTGTTGGCAGCAATCATTCCCCTGCGACTGAATGTTCTACCTAAATCAAAGAATTTAGTTTGGTAACCAAAAGGCTTAAACCATTTCATTTGGTTGTATTGCATATCTTCAGCAATTTTGTCTGCTGCAATACGCATTACATTGAGTTGATCTTTGTCTAACTCTTTTAGTTTCTTTTTNCCACCCGCTAGGTTAATTAGATGCTTTAATGCTCTAGTTTTATATANGGGTAGTACATAGTTACTGGCTTCACTTTTTGCCATACTTATCCCTAATATCTAGGAATATTTCTGCTGACATAGCAAGGTAATGAATCTCAAGCGCAGACATTGTGCCTATTTCTTTTTT
>TBL_comb47_HYPODRAFT_10007048_pt1 | contig 11943 bp, 6 predicted proteins | sample TroBogypolimnion_40_FD_10682 | JGI IMG/M metagenome (IMG submission 10682) | reverse complement strand
CCGTAGAGCTCATCGTGACACCAAAAGCCGAGTTGTTTGCCCCTAGCCAGTTTTCGATACCCCTTGGATGCATATCTTTACAAACTGTCGTATAACGTTCGCCGGCAGCACCTTTTATTTCATCCTTTCCTACCTCAACAACACCAAACGGTACTTCGTACGATACCTTTCCATCGGTCATGTTGAGTGGTATAGCCATACGGAACTCACGGTATAATACGCCTTCCCAATTCAGGATGGATGGTTCAAAGTCGATCCGTTTCTGCTCATGGAACACCTTCACCCGTTGTTCGATCACGGCATATTTGATTTTCTGCCGGTATTTGTAGGTTGTAAAAACAGGGCCGTCTTCTTCTATTTCCCACTTGGTGGTATAATTGCCTGTTTTGTCAAATCCCTCCATATCCGTCTTCTGGATATCGATAAACTCACCTGCACCATTTCCGAACGACCTCAACGTAAACACTTCCCCAGCCTTAAATTTTCCCGGATCGATCAGTTCCTTGTTCAACTCCTTGTCGAAAATCGAAGACAAGCCACCGTTGGCAAATTTCAATTTATAAAACCTGTTTTCGGCTTCATTGCTGAAAAGCTGAACGGCAACCATTTCCCTTGTTTTTAAAGCATTGACATAGTAGGTGTTATAGCCGATGGAAGGAATGTTCCCGGACAAGAAACTGAGTTTGCACCTTTTTACTGAACCGTCGGGATACTTATCGATAACACCCAACTGAAAATTAATTTTATTTCCGTTGCTATCCGATAGTTCAAGAACAGTAGATTCGGAGGGTTTAAAACTAACTTCAATTGAAACCGGATCATTGCGATTTGTGTTCATACTGTTGAAAACCACCAACGGCCTCCCCTTTTCAGGATGGGTATTCACTTTTGAGGCCAATTCGTTCATGTTTTCGTTGACGATCTTTTCGGCTTCCGTTTTTGCAAATTCATATTTCGACCAGAAAAGGGCATCTGTAATGTCGCCATGTTTGCCACCCCAGCCATGATCGGGATAGATTTTTGCCGCCCATGCTTTATTCAGTCGAGTTTCCGGATAGTTTTGGAAAGAATTGTCAATCAATGCATTAATGGTTGACAGTTTTTCGGCAACGGGCAATAAAATGTCAGCTTCACGACTTGCCTTAATCGCTTTCTGGTGAGAAGGGCCATGGATGTACAACCATACATCGGGACGCTCACCTTGAATTGAAGGAAGTTGGGGCTTTTGGACCATCAATGCATCGAAAAACTCGGTGGCCGTTGCCACTTTGATACCTGGAAGTTTAACAGGACTATAATTTCCATTGTCCTGAGGCAGTTCACGAATTGCGCCCCAATTTTGAATCAGGTTGCTGTAATCCTTGGCAGGGCTCATGTCGCTGTCGGAAAGCAATGGGATAGCCGGCTTAACTGTTTTGTCGGTATAGTATTTCTCCCAATAAAGCGAACTTGTGGCAAGATATTGGGCTGTCTCCATGAAGCTCTTTTGAAGCGGCCCATAGGCATCCCCATAATGACCTGGTGAATAGGTAGTTACAAATGAGCCATCAGGACTATACCAGTTAAAGAAACCCCTCTCATGTCTGCTGATCATCAAGTACTTCGTTCCTGCTTTGGCCATCAGTTGCGGCATTTGCAACGTACGGCCAGGGACGTCTTCGTTCCAGTAAATGGTGGCTTTATACCCAAACTCATCCTTCAACCATTTGGCTCCCAGATAAAACTGACGGGCCAATGATTCACCGGAATACATCTCCTCGTAAGGTTGGATGTAAGTCGATCCGCAGGAAATACGCCCATCGGTCAACATCTCTTTTACAAGCGATTTCTTATCGGGGTGCCGTTCGGTGTATTCCCTGAGCATCAATGCATCTTCNACATCGAAACGATAATTTTTGTCCTTCGACCCCTTTTCAAACAATGGGGTTAGCAGCATGGTGTCGCGCTCGATCACACATTTTTCGGGTGCATCCATCCAGGCAATGTCCTGATGGCTTGAGTTCATCAGATAGATTTGCCCTTTGTTGAGGACCGAATGGACAAGGTTAAACATCCCGGATACGGCTTTGGGCTCGTAAGTCCTGGAGGATTTAACCATAATTTTCCCACCCTCCTTAACACTTTCGACGAACAACACCGCTTTGTTCAGCAAACGGGTGGTTTTGGAATCTTCGCCAAGTGATTGAACAACCAAAAGTTCGCCAGTTGTGTCTGCCAGTTTAAAAGGTTTTTTCAGGGCTGAAACCGGAAGGGTAAAGTTTCCGGTTACATTTGATTGGGTTAATTTAACAGATTTTGTTCTCCCTTCAACGGTATAGTTTATTTCGGAACCGGCGAGTGTGACAGGACCAATAATTCTACAGTCAAGCCCGTTCTTTGATTTTTGGACTTCTATTTCAATCCAGGAATTGAACTTACCCGATTCCTGAAGATAGGAAAGTGCGTCATCTGCCTGATAAACAATGATCCATGTATTGTCGGTATTTGCACGGCCCACAATTTTCAGGATTTGGCTTTCGCCTTTCACCAACCAATTTTTAGGTGCAACCAACGACATGTAGCCATGTGCATCGCCATTTCCATCGGTCATCACCGTAACATACGAAAGTGACCCACCATCGGAAGTTTTCAATTGCCACTCTTTTTGGTTGGACGATGTAATTTCAAAGCGCTTTTTCCTATTGACAAAAACATCAAAAACCAAAGCTTGTGGGGTCAGGTCAAGTGCCGCAATCCATAAAAACCCGGCTTCCTGCTGATCAAAGCTGGCAGGTACAACCTGTGTCTGCCATTCGATCGCCATCTGTCCATCGGTGCAACGGGTCAGCAACGATTTGCCAATGTCGCTGCGGAAACTGCCGTAGGAGAACTCGTTTGCTCCTACATTCTTTTTAAATCCCTCGAACCAGTTTTTCGATTGGACAGCAAGATTATCAATCGCTTTGTTATGAGTATTTTGTGACTTTAATTGCCAAAAAGGGAAAACAAAAATCAGCGAAAACAGAAGTATTGCTATCTTATTCATTGTGTGTCTATTAGATTGATTTGTTAATAATCTGGTCAATTCTTTTCCACATTTCCATCATTGCCCTTCCATTGTGGTAGGGGCATTTCCATGGATCGATTTTCCAGTCGTTGCGGTAATAGGGTGATGGGTCCTCTTCGGGTTCAACAAGGAAGGGGACACCCAACCGGTTCAATTTTGTAAACCATTCTCCCCTTACATGGTCGATCAAGCAGGTGTCGATGAAATGCCACGAAAGTTTGACGGTTTCCCAATATTTCAGGTCGCCTGTCAATTGGAACGCATTCATAAAGCCGACCAAAGTTTCGGCCTGCTGCCACCAATGTTTGTTGGTTTTGACATGGCTGCCAAACCGTGTCGATTCAAGGAACAAGCCGCCATCCTTATCGACCGCGATCCTTTCAATGTTGTTGACCATTTGTATGGCCATCAAACACATTCTTCCAATAATCTCCTCATTTCCAAGTATTTCAGCTGCTTCCCACAACAGCCACGAACCTTCGATTTCGTGACCAAATGAGCAAATCCCTTTGGATGCCGGCACTTCGTTAAAGGCATTGTCGAAAAATATCCCAAAATGGCCGTCTTTTCGGATGATTTTGTTGAGGAAAAGGTCCATCATTTCGGTAAGGCGAAGTTCAACTTTTGGGTCTTTCCAAACTTTATAGAGTGCGGCCCAAGCTTCAAGAACGTGAAGATGGGTGTTCATCGATTTTGGCTCGTTGTTGTCGGCCATGCGGTTTTCGCCGTAAATCTTCCAATCGCGCGTAAACGATTCGCGATAGCCGATATTTTCCGGGTCTTTGGTTTTTTCCTCCAATAAAGTAAAAAGGGACTGAATCTTTTGCATGACGGAATCGAGTGGCCGGAACTCGTAATATTTACAAAGCGAATAGATGACAAATGCCTGTGCATAAGTATGTTTGATATCGTTCGCCACCTTATTGTCAGACGACAGTTCCATGTAATATCCACCGAACTCCTTGTCTTCAAAGTCGTCTTTAACAACATGATAGGCCTTATCGGCAATGGCAGCATATTCAGGATTGCCGTCAAGCATAGCTGCCGCTGAAAATGTCCATAATATCCTGGCATTCAGGACACTTGTCTTGTTGGCGGTCAGAACGGGATTTCCATCAAGGTCAACTGCACCATAAAATCCATGCCCCTCTTTTTCGACAGCATATTTCATCCAGTAAGGAAGGATATCTTCGTGCAATTCGTTACTGAAAAAGTTTCGGTACTCTTTAAATTCGTCAATCCTGGTTTTCATATTGGTTTAATTAAAATATTGCATATCATGAATTATAAAAAATAAGGTAAATAAGGTTAGGGTGTATGTAAACCAATTTCTGCTACTAAGGTTAAGATAAGCAAAAATAAGGTTTTTAAGCAATTTCAAACCTTATTTACCCTTTGTTTTTAACCTTAGAGCATGGCATCATCCTTCGAACCCAACCTTATTTACCTTATTTTGCGATTTCATTTCCAAATTATCCCATCTTCCAAATCGGTAATAAATATTACCGATTTAGCCCAAAATTAGCAATAATTCTTACCACTTTTGAATTTGTTTTCATATTTATCAATGGCTCAATGCCTCACAGGCTTTTGCTTCATTACACTTATCATTTGCTGGCAACGTAAAACTAAACGTGCTCCCATTCCCCTCCTTGCTTTCGACCCAGATTTTCCCGCCATGTTTTTCTACAGACTCTTTGCAGAGGAGCAGACCTAAGCCAGTACTGGCTTCACCTTCTGTCCCGAGCCTTCCTGTCCGGACATCGAGCCGGAACAAGTTTTCGACCAATGCCCTGTTCATTCCTATACCATTGTCCTTTATAGATATTTGCACTATTTTGCCATTCTTTGCTTCGACAGAAAGGGTTATTTTACCACCCCTCTCAGTGAATTTTATCGAATTTGATACAAGGTTTCGAATGACCATTTGGAGGATGTTTTTGTCGGCATAAACCATAAGGCCTTCGGGAATAGGAATGTCAATTTCTATCTCTTTACTTTTTGCAGATTCCCGGATCATCTCCACACTTTCGTTTACCAATGGAAGCAAGGCCCAATATTTGGGATCGAAAAGAATAGACCCTCGCTGCATCCGGGCCCAATGGAGAAGGTTTTCGAGCAGATGAAAAAGGTTGGTTGCTGAGTTTTTCATGCTAAGCGCATATTCGTGTACCTCTTCAGTGGTCAGGCTTGATAATTCTTCTGCCATTATTTGAGACAACCCCATGAATCCTCCCAATGGCCCCCGAAGGTCGTGGGCGATAATGGAGAAAAACTTGTCCTTGGTGGCGTTGAGTTTTGAAAGCGCTTCGTTTTGGGTCAGAATAATCTGATTTTTACTATTTAGCTCTTCATTCAGGATTTTTTTTCTTTTATTCCTCGTTATCAGGATAATAATAAAAAAAGAAGTTATAAATAGGACTGTTAAAAACGAAATAAATAGAAACCATAATTGAGAGTTTCTGTAACTGATCTCCTTTTGTTTGCCCGCAATATCAAAATCATACTGCATGTCTTTCAGCTTTACATCAATATCTTTCTGGTAATATTCGATCCTTCCCAGATAAGCAATCCGCATATATTTGTTTGCCTCCTTGTAATTCTCTTTGGCCTGATAAATCAAATTTAGAAGACCGGACGATATCACAATATATGTTTTAATATCGAGTTCACTGGCAATGCGAAAACTCTCCAATGCATTGAACAAGGCTTTGTCGTAATCTTTTTTCTTGTAATGAAGTATGGCAATATTGTACAAGGCCAGAGGCAGCTCCGATCTTGAATTTGTTTCCTTTATTTCTTTTAAAACCAGATCATAACCTGTAAGTGCCTTATCAAGTTGAAAAGTAGTGGTATAAAGGGCCGATAGAATAATTTCATTGGATATCCTTGTGTCGGCAAGGTTGGGTTTGTGGGCATAAACATTTGACATATTAGCATACATCACAATTGAATCATATTTCTGTTTGAAGGTCTGGTTTGAATGATAGATTTTGTCAAAATCGAATTTACCCAGGTCAATCGATCGATATAATTTCTCGTTTTTGCCCGGATCGTTTAGATCCATTTCGTACAAGGTAGCGGCAAGCCGGTTATAGTTTTTGGCCAAACCCACTGAATCATCCATCCTTGTATAGATTGCCAATGATTTATTAAGAAATTCAAGTGATTTTTTTAAATTGGCAGCGGCCCGGTTGGTCTCGCCAATGTTCATTAAGACTTCGGCATAATCGCTTTGTCTGTCCAATTTCTGGTAGATACCTAGGGCCTCAAATAAATAGAGGATAGATTTTTGATTGTCTCCCCAGATTTTCCAGACAATGCCCTTAAAATTCAAGGCTTTGGCTTTTTCTAACTCCAGATTAAGAGAGTCGGCAAGTTTGTATGCAGATTCGGCTGTGTGAATCGCTTCCCTGTTACCCGCTTCTATTTGGTTCTCCGAAAGTTCCAGTAACAGGTGCAGTTTGTTCTGTAGGAGGGTATCCCTGGATATTTCTGCTCTTTGTGAAGGGTTCAGATTTCCTGAATTTGACTTTATACCGCATGAAGTGAAGAAAAGCAACAATAAAGATACCGTGATTATATTTTTGATTTTTTCTGTTTTCATCGTTTTATGTTTAAATTGGTTTTCCTCGTTATTGAATACAGGTCTTAAAGTTAATTTAATAAGAATCTATGATTCAATACGATAATTTGGTAATGGTGTTAATGATTTTGTAAAAGTACAAATTATTTCATTTTTCTTAAATTCATAACTGCTTACATTTCATTTGGTTACTTTATTGTTGACTTTTCATATTTTAAGTTGACAATAATGGCAAAGTGAAGAAAAAGATACTTCCTTTTCCTTCTTCGCTTTCAACCCAGATTTTTCCGCCATGCTTTTCAACAAACTCTTTGCAGAGAATTAGCCCCAGACCGGTTCCCTGTTCATTGTTTGTGCCGGCCGTGGAGTAGCTCTGGTCGATGCGGAACAATTTGCTGATCATTTTTTCGGGGATCCCTATCCCCGAATCCCTAACTGAAACCAAAATCCCATTTTGGTCTTGCACAATAGTCAGGGTGATCTTCCCTCCTGGTTGGGTAAATTTTATTGCATTGGTAATCAAATTCCTGAACACGGTGCTGATCATAGCCTGATCGGCAAAGACAAGTGCGTTGGTTGGTAAATCCGTATGNATGTTGATTGATTTTTGCCCGGCAATGTTGTCGAACAAAGGGACAATATCACCAATGAAATCAACCATTTCGAAATATTCAGGGTTGAAAACCATCTTTCCCGTCTGCGACCTTGACCATTCCATCAGGTTCATCAGCAAGTCCATAGCCCGTTTTGAGGATTGGAGGATGAATCCTGCGTATTCGTCTATCCCTTCATAATCCTTTTCCCTGACCTGTTCCAAAAGTAAATCGCTAAACCCAACAATGGCATTAAAAGGACTTTTCAGGTCATGGGCGATAATGGAGAAGAACTTGTCCTTGGTGGCATTGAGCTCACGAAGTTCTGTCTCCCTCTTTTGCAAAGCCTCTTCTGCCTTTTTACGTTCGGTAATGTCGTTGACGACAGTAAAGCGGTATTTTTTATCCTGTACATAAATATTTTCGGATGATAACAACACATGTTTGATGGCTCCGTTTTTTGCTTTCAGATTCGCTTCGGCATTGGTTACGGCACCATTACGATCTGCATCAAGCAATATCGAATTTGCTGCCTCTAAGTTGACAATACCCAAATCAAAGGCTGTTTTGCCAATCACCTCGTTTTTACTGAACCCGAATAAGGCATAAAATGCCTCGTTGACTTCAATGTATTGGTGCGTTTGGAGGTCGCTCAGGCCACAGGCAGAAGGATTGAGGTGAAACAATTTTGAAAATTTTTCTTCAGATAACTGAATGCGTGAAATATCCTTTGTAACCCCAAAAATTGCAGGCTGACCATCCCAAATACCTTGTTTTATCCTTGTTTCGACAGGAATTTGTGTCCCCTGTTTTGTTATCAGTGGAACGGGGCAGAACTCCGCGATTCCCTGAAGCATTTCACCGACAATACGACCGGCTTCTGCCTGTCGTTCGGGGGGATGGACCATAAGGACCGAATTTCCGCATAGTTCCTCCTTTGTATAACCCAACCGATTGATTACGTTTGAGTTGACATGAACCATATTTCCCTGTTGATCCAAAATAAACAGAAAATCATCGATCGTATTAAAGTAGGTCTCATAATTTTCGCGGGTCTGGTCCAACAAATCTTCTGCAACTTTGCGGTCCAGTTCCAATAATTTGCGGCTTGTGATGTCCTGAAAAGTTAAATAGACCTGATTTGCTTTAATTTCCCCTGGTTGAATGATCGGTATCAATGTAAGCGACAACCAAAGCAAATCCTTAATTGCAGGGTTACGGACACCCATTATGAAATCCTTTACAGGGATGCCGTTATTTAATGCAACCGACATGGGATTCTCGTTGTGCGCAATTTCAGAACCGTCTTCCCTGATCATTTTCCATTCAGGGTTAATAAAATACTCCCCAAGCATAGATTCAGCGGAGATCCCCAAAATGCTTTCCGTAGCGGGATTGACAGAAATAATTTCACCATTTGAATCAATGTAAATGACACCCTGAGACATCGTTTCAAAAAGGCGGTGATATTTTTCTTCGCTTAGGCGCAGGTTCTCCTCTTCCTGTTTACGGGCTGTTATATCCCGGCTAAAGATGGCCATTCGCGAAACCTGCCCCTCTTTATCAAGAATCGGATAAATCCTGGAGGCCATCCACCGATCATTGCGGACGTCTTCGAGGCTTACCGGTTTTTTTGAAGCTTTTATCTGATCAAAAAAGGGACGGCGGGAATCTGCAACATCGGCTGGCAACAAGCTGGAAACATCCATTCCAATGAATTCCTGTTGTGTCCCGCCCAAACGTTTTGCAGCGATGTCGTTCAATCCCAGTAANAAATTATTGGCAGCTACCAGGTATATCGATTCATCGGTAGAATTGAAAACCGCCGATAAATTGGTTTCGCTTTCTTTTAAGGCTGCTTCTGCCTTGAGGCGTCCGGAAATATCCGATCGGTAAAGTTGTTTTAATTCTTCATGTTCCTTTGACAGAATCTTTAGTTCCAACAGAAGATCTTCATTCGTTTTTCCGGTATGACCCATTGGATTGTAATGTTTTATAATAGTCTGAAATATAATATGTTAATATTTTTGAGCGGGTATTGTAAAGTAAAACAAACTTCCTTTAACTTTGATACTTCCGGCCCGGATTTTTTGATCAAGTTTTTTTGTAAACTTTTTGACCTTTTCATTTCCAATTTTTGATCACACGATCACACCATATTTTTTCAATTTAGCGATAAGGGTTGCCTTGCTTACAGGTTTTGAAAGATAATCGTCACAACCTGAAAGAAGAGCCTTCTTTTCATCGCCGCTCATTCCAAATGCTGTACAGGCAACGATTGTCAATTCCTTGCAGAAGGTTTTTATTTCACTCTCAGCCTGTAGTCCATTCATCACCGGCATTTTTACATCCATTAGCACCAGTGATATTTCAGGATGTTCATCGCAATGGTCAACAGCCAGTCTCCCCTTGATCGCTAAAATATCAGAAAAAGTTGCGCCAGGAACAAAATCACAATCAGGACACTTGATTTGGTTGATTCAATGAGCAGGAAATTAAGCCACGACTTTGCGTTAAAGTCCATTCCAAAAACTGCTGTTGTTTTGCCTGTGAACTCGTCCCTGATCGGGATGAACACACTTTTCAATGTTCCCCACCGATCTGAAACCGGTGCGGTAATCAATTGGTTCCCATCCTTAAAGGGCTTGAAATAGACTAAATCCGCCTCTGTGTATTCCTGACCGGGCGGCGAATAATCTTTTTAGTCCTCAGGTTCCGAATCTGCAAATAAAAATATTTTGTTGTCCCTTTGCTTTTAATGTATGCAAACCTTGCTTTTGGATTTGCACCGATAATTGCTTTCTGTCTGTTTTTAATGATCCGATACTGTGGTTTGTCCATATCGCCCGGTTTTGCTTCAAGTGCACTTGAAGCCCCGATGGGTAAGGCAGCTTCTGTCGATCATGCAATTTGCATTACATTTTCAATTTGCGCATCTTGTATCCTTATCCAGGTAAACCTGACAAATTCAGTTTACTTTTTTGTTTTCAATGTAAAATAAAATGTACTCCCTTTTCCCACCTGGCTTTCGACCCAGATGTTGCCAGAGTGTTTATCAATAAACTCTTTACAAAGGATCAACCCCAGGCCGGTTCCCGGTTCGTTGTTGGTTCCGAGAGTCGAATGGCTCTGATCAATGCTGAACAAATGGTTAATCCTGTTCTCAGGGATTCCGATCCCTGAATCTTTTACTGAAACCTGAACGCTGTTTTGTCCGGGTGTTACCCTCAGAGATATCTTCCCTCCTGAAGGTGTAAATTTAATTGCATTGGAAATCAGGTTCCTGCATACGGTGCTGATCATGGCCTGGTCGGCAAATATAATTACATCTGAAGGAAGATCTTTTTGGATGTATATTGATTTCTGACGGGCAATATCGTCCAGGAGAGGAGTTATTTCATTGATTAAGTGACCTATTTCGAAATATTCCGGTTTGTAATCCATCCTGCCAGTTTGCGACCTTGACCAATCCATTAAGTTTGTCAGCAGGTCCATTGCCCGTTTTGAAGATTGGAGGATTATCCTTGCGAATTCGTCAGTTCTATTGTACTCATTTTTAATGACGTGCCTGACGAGAAGTTCACTAAACCAATTTATCGCCTGGAAAGGGCTCCTCAGATCGTGGGCAATGATGGAGAAGAACTTGTCTTTTGTGGCGATGAGTTTCTGAAGGTTTTCGTTTTTAAGCCCAATCTCTGCTTCAGCCTGTTTGTGGTCTGTAATGTTGTCCATCGCAATAAGGCAATTTTCCCCATTTTCTGCCATGATTCCGTTCAGCAGAACAAACATCGCTGAATTATCCTTTCTCTTAAGAATCAATTCACAGGACTCTTTTGTTTTGTTCTTAAATATTTTTTCGAGGAAGTGATTGAAGATTGGTTTTGTCTCATCGGAAACAAAAAATCCAAAGCGACTTTTCATTAACAGGGAACGTTCTTTGCCAAGCATCGCCGCTCCGTTAAGGTTAAGTCGGGTAATTTCGCCCACAGTGTTTAGTGAAAAATATCCAGTTGGCGCAAAATCGTATAAATCAATAGCATCCTGTGCAGCGGATTTAGCCAGGCGGAGTTCTTCATTCTGTATTTCAAGCTCAATACTGCGAACCTCAAGTTCGTGAAAGTAATTTAGAATTTCAGCTTCCAAAGAATGTAAAGTGGTTTTCGACGACTTATTTTTTAGTTGATCTTCAGCCTTTTGTCGAAGTATCTTCAATACAGACGATTCTGCTCTTTCATTCTCCATCATCCGTCAATGAAATTAGCATTTTTAAAGTAATTTGCTTTTGGATCCGTTATTTTCAGGCAAAGTAAAACTGAAGGTGCTCCCTTTCCCCTCCTCGGATTCTACCCAGATCGTGCCTCCATGCTTTTCGATGAACTCTTTGCATAGAATCAAACCCAGACCGGTTCCCATTTCATTGTTGGTGTCGGGCGTCGAATAACTCTGGTCGATCCGGAACAAATTACCGATTCGGCTTTCCGGGATTCCGACCCCGGAATCCTTTACTGAAACCAATATTAAACCTGATTTTTTCTTAACAGACAAGGTGATCTTCCCACCTGGTTTGGTGAATTTTATTGCATTGGAGACCAAATTTCGTAACTACTCAGGTCTTAATGCACAATTTTTATGGCATAGATATCAATAAATTGGCTAGTTTCTATAGTTTTATACATTTTTCCATAGAATGTCTAGCCAAATTTGGCTATTAGAATTTT
>TBL_comb47_HYPODRAFT_10007046_pt1 | contig 11946 bp, 17 predicted proteins | sample TroBogypolimnion_40_FD_10682 | JGI IMG/M metagenome (IMG submission 10682) | reverse complement strand
ATTTCTTATTTTCCGTTAAAATTTTATCATATTTAAACTTAACCTTCAAAACACTAAAATCACATTTGTCAGTTTCATTAAAATTTAAATTGTTTTGAATTTCAACAAATCTAAAATTTATATAATTAATTGATAGTATATCAGACACTTCAATTTTAACAGAAAATTGCTCCTTTCTTTCAATCATTTTCATAATTAAATCGTAAGGCTGCATTCTATTATTAGTGAGGCTACATCTAAAAAACATTTTATTTTTTCTTATGCTTTTAATATTATCTAATAAAAGATTTTTAGTAAAATTTTTTCCATTAAAATCAAAATCTATTTTATAATCTAATTTTTCAAGAGAATTATATACCGGCTCATAAAATGGATTTGTAAACGGATTTGGATTTGTATATATACCCTGCGATGGGAACGCTGGACCTGCATTTGGATAAGTAACAGTTCCAGTATATGGATAACAGCCAAATGGCTGATTAGTTAATGGCTGATTAGTTGTTGAATTTATAAGTGACATTTTACATGATTATTTTTTAAATTTATAAATTTAATTAGATAAAGTTTATTTTTATATATAGAAAAAAAGAATATGACAGAATGGCTAAAGTATCAAAATTTATGAAGTTGAATTCGAATATCTTAATGGAATGGATATTTGATAGTGAGCATTATATAAGTGAAAATTACAAAGTAATTACAAATTTAAATGAAAATAAAAAAAGAAGTTTTCTTTCTACAAGCAATTTAAATAATAAAAATAATAATATTTTTCAACTTGATTCTGTATTAAAAAAATATGCAGTGATTGATACTACAAAATATAATTTCCTACAAGAACAAGATTATAATAGTGCTCCAATACCTTATGATACAGTTAGAATTTATTTGCCTACAAATTTTAATTTTGTATATTATGGATATATTGGTTTATACCTAAAAATTTTCGCTTATGGATATGAAAATAATAATATCTATGAATTATCAAATATTTTTTTCGACGCAACAAACGATAGCAGTTCAGGTCAAACTCAATTAGCAATACCATTTATTTATGATTCACAAGAATGGGGAAAATATTATGAATTTGATGTTCCATCTGTGGATTTTTTATCAAATCAAAGAATAGTTTCCAATACAGGAAACACAGTAATAACAAATACTATTAATGCAAATTTAACATTAAATGAAGGTATAAGTCAAACTGCACCAATATTTATTAATTTTCAATATTTAAATACAAAAGAAATAGTTTTAGGTAATACATATTATTACTCATCAGAATCATATCAATCATCTTTTGCAAAGGCACCAGAATACAATACATTGGCTGTCACTATTCAAGAATCCACTGAAGGTGATTTTTTTGAAATATATGGAACATACGGCACATCAAATGAAAATCTTGATAATTTTGTTAGAGACATTGAAAATAAAGGTAGAAAAATAAGAATAGAATATGATATCTATTTATATGAAGAAAATATTCAAACAAATGCTCAAACTGTAACTGTAACAGGAGGTATCAATGATAGCTTCACTAAAAAAATACTCTATAGACCGATTTTAACATTTTCAAATACAACAGCCGCAATTAAAGTTACAATGAGAGTTATTGATTTAGTTGATATGAGTACTATTTCTAGATTTACAACAATAGGATTAAATAGTAACATTCAGAAGTATGGTAAAAAACTTATCAGTTTAAATATTGCAAATATTAATAAATTAAAAATTTATAATGCAAAGCCGGATGAAATTATTTTAGGAAACGATTACTTTTCTAGTAACTTAATAACTGAAATTATTAAAGTTAATTCTCCACAATTAGTTGAAGTTGGAAATATAGTTGTTAATAGTCCAAAGTCATCAAATTCATATAAAGGTATGGGGTTGTTAAATTTAATTATAACACCATTTGATAATATTATTCAATTTAGATTAGGTAAAATGTCAAACACTAATCAATTAGAATTATATGATATGTCACAAATACTAAATAATGCTGAGGTGACATTAGTATTCAAATCAGATACAGAATCGATAGAAAAATCCATTTATAATGAAGCTGATAATGATTATAAAAATGGAATCATTAATTTTAAAATTGTAGAAAATGATTTACAAGTTCTAAAAAAAATTTATGATAAAGGTTTAACAAATTTTTATCTAACAATAACATCAAATAATATAAAAACATTATTATACTCTGGAACTTTTACATTCTATCAAGATATTAAATTTATAGACACAACCGTAAATGTCACAGACACTAATAGCCAAATTGAAGCACCAGGATCCTCCTCTACATCAGGTACATCTGGTACCTCAACATCTAACGAGCAATGGCCAAAAGCTGGTAGGACAGTAATCATCTATACCAAATATCGTGCCACAGCAACAAGCACATTAAATACAACAACATAAAAATACATATAAATATGGCAACAGCACAAATCACTAACACAAATTCTTTAATACAAAATTTAACATACAATAATGAAATAGAAAGTGATATTACTACACACGGTGGTAAAATTGTTTATGCATATAATAATATAATTATGGCTACTGAAATTTCAGATGAATATTATGTAGAATTAGCAAAAAGTCCTTATGTAGATAGTATATATGATGTACCATTGAAAAGATATGGTAATATAGATAAAAATTTAATAGATCAAACAGAAATTCCCGAAAATCAATCAGGAAACTCTGGAGTATCAAGCACAAGTGGTGTAGGTTCATCTGGTGTATCAGGATTTTCACCATCAATAAACAGCCAATTAACGCTCAGTGCTAATACCAACGAATGGTTTAACTACATCATAACCGCAACTGGCACAGCACCAATTAGATTTGAAATGATACCAGACATTAGTGGACCAATTTCATTGACTGGTAATATAATAACAGGATTTAGTAGTCTTGATGGTCATTTTAATATAATCTTAAAAGCAATAAATTCTTATGGATTTGACACCAAAACATTAGTAATCGAAATACAAGAACCACCTAAAATTACAAGTGACTTAGTTGCAACTTGTAAAAAAACAAATTCATTTTCATATCAGATTTTATCAAGTGGACCTTCACCAAAAACATATACAGCGACAGGATTAATAGAAGCTGGTCTATCATTAAATGATAATATCATAAGTGGAACACCTTTATCGTCAGGTGTTTATAATATAACATTAAATGTAACAAATTCATATGGTGCTGATTCTAAAACACTCAAATTAACTGTTGGTACAGCACCTACTATAACTAGCGATGGTTTTATAACTAAAGAAGAAGAAGAAGATTTTAATTATATAATAACATCTATTGGTGGATATCCGACAGGTGTAACATATAGCGTCACAGGTTCATTGCCAGATGGATTGTCTTCTAAAAATTATTATATTACAGGAAATGCAACAAGTATAGGCACTAGAACAGTAATGTTGCATGCTACCAATGAATTTGGTGAAAGTACGAAGCAACTGACAATTACAATCACTAAATTACATCCTGGAGGAAGTTAAAAAAAAATTAAATAAATGGCAACATCAACACAATCACAAGTTTTTTCAAATTTAACTTATAATGATGAAATCAAAGGAAGTATAGTCGCTAGTGGTGGAACTATAGTTTTTATTAAAGATAATGTAATTGTCGCAACAGAAATTTCAGAATCGCAATATCGTGAATTGTTGAATCATCCTCATGTGGAAAAAATGAATGTGCTACCGTTAAAAAGATATAATAATGATAGTATTAAATATACTCTTAATGATAAATCAAATGAAATTCAAAATATTAATATAAATAATCAAACAAAAAAATAATAAGTAAATGAGATTAAGTTCGCAAAATAATCAATTTCTTTTTAATTTTCCCGTGGATTTTATGTCAAAAGATGTTGAAGAAAGATTAAAAAAATACATGGAAAAAAATTGGATTCCTTATACAAGTCCAATGGAATATGTTAACTCTTCCATAAAAGAAATTGTCTTTCCTAGTATATCATATGAAGGTTCTGAGCAAATTCATAAATTTGGTAAAAAGATTGAATATAAACCAGCAGGCAATATTCATGATACTTATACAAATTCATTGGATATAACATTAAGGAGTGTAGATTCTCACTCAAATTATTTTATGTTACAACAAATTTTTGCAGAATACTATAATAATACTAGGAAATATTATTTTCCTTGGTTAAGTTTATATTTATTAGATAAGGATGGTGATTTTTTATATTCTGTTAATTTTAGATCTGTTTTACTTAAATCTTTATCAGAAGTTAGATTAATGTACCAATCACAAGATGTATCTGAACAAACTTTTTCTATAACATTTAAATATAATTTTATTGATATTTACTGGGATTTAACTGATAATCCAGATTATAAAAAAGAAAGAATATTCGATACACAAACTTGGAATCATTCAAATGATATTCTTCCGATACAACGACCTCAGAACAATTACAATTTGTAAATTTAATTAAAACTTTTAATAATAACATATATATAATTTTGTATATTATATATTTTTTAACTAATTTAATAACTAAAAACCAATTATTATGAATGAATTAATTGAAGGTGTAAACATCGGTAGACTTCCAAAACCAGGCGAAAATCTTTTTGAAATGTTTTCAAAAGGAAATAAAATACCAAAAATCAAAAGTAGTGGTGATCTCTCTCAGGAATATTTAGAGTTGTATCACAAAATGGAAAAATCTTTTCTTTCCTTAAAAGAAATAAATGTAAATGAAGTTGTCAACGGCACCGTTGTTGCTGTAACAGAAAAAGAAATTTTTGTAGATTTTGGATATAAAGATTATATCTATGTTGATAAACCAAAGAAAAGTAATGTATCAACAGAATTAAAAATCGGTGACATGATAGATGTACTTGTCACCGAAGTTATTGATAATCCCTTCATGGTAAAGGGTTCTATTACAGAATTAATCAGACAAAATGTTCATGGTAAGATGAAAAATTACTTTGAGAATAAACTAGCACTAACAGCAAGTGTAAAATCAATGATACCCGCCGGATATATGATGGACATTCATATGGATAATATTACAGTTGAAGCATTTATGCCAAACACATTGGCGGATGTTAATAAACTTGCGAACAATAATTCTATTATGGGTTTAACATTTGAAGTAATGTTAGAAACATTACAACAAGAAAAAGGTGTTTATGTAGTTTCAAGAAGAAAATATTTACAAACATTAATTCCAGATGAAATTAAAAAACTTAAATTTGGACTTGTTTATAAAGGTGAAGTAACTGGTACAACTCCATTTGGCGTTTTCGTACAATTTGGTGCTACAATTGATGTACCTAAATGTTTAACAGGTATGGTACATAAAGCTAATATTAATGAATATTGGCATGATAAATGGAATCTTATTGTACCTGGAATGAATATTGATTTTTATGTAAAGGAAATTATAAAGAATAATAAGATTATTCTTACTCAAATTCTCAAAGAATCATTATGGGATACAATCAAGGTTGGAAAAATTATGAATGGTAAAATAAGAGATATCAAAAACTTTGGTGCACTTATTGAACTTGATGAAGAAACAACAGGTTTAATTCAAACCACTTATATCAACAAATATAGTAGAAAATTAAATATTGGTGATGAATTAAAAGTTAAGGTAATATCCTTAATAAGAGATGATAGAAAAATCTATCTAAATTTTGCAGATGCACAAAATGTATATAAACCAGAAAAATCTTAAAATTATGATTAAAAATTTATTTAAATCAACATTAGCAGCAAAACGTGCTCCTATGGATATAAAGTTAAAAAACAAAACAAATTCTAAAAAAGACTTGTCAATCATAAAAGAAATTCATAATTCTTTTTATACAGAAGTTGATAATTTATTAGCATCAGCAAAAAATGCCAATTCATTAGAAACTGATAAACAACAACTTATTGACAAATGTGAGAGACTTAAATCCTTAGGATTTGTTAGTACAAAGGAAGTTGTTGAAGCTGAAACTGAGATTAGTAGGCTTTCACGATTAAGTGAAGAAAATAGACGGAAAGAAGATTTAATTGGTGCTATTAACTATTTTAGTGTTAAATATCCACAATACAAATTTATCACAGAAGAATCTGTAAAAACTATATGCTCCAGATATAATTTAGTGTATGGTGAATCAAGTAAATATATTGGTACTGTACCTGATAAGAATCTTCAACAAATGGAAGATTTTAAAATTTCAGAAAATGATGAATGTTACATACAAGAAAGTTCGTGGGGATATAGAGAACTATATGTTAATAAAATTAATATAAGTTTTAATAATTATAATTTTGAAAAAAATGCTAAACATACACCATATTATTATGGTGATATAAGTGTGGAATTTAAAAAATCACCATTAGAAATTGTCGCACCTGTTTCAGATTTTAACATGAACGTTCAAGAAATTGAAAATTTCAAACTAGTAGATAAAAGAATTGAAATTCCAGATCCAATAGTACTAAAACAAATTTTTTACGGGAATACTAAATATTATTTGATTGTAACTTCTTGGGGATTAGAAGCATCAGATGAAAATGTAGTAAATGAAAGAATGAGTTAAACATAAAAAAGAGGCGAGTGCTTTTTAAACGAATCGTTGGAGAAATGTGGGTATAAAATCGTAAAGGATGAAACTGAACAAACAAATAAACCCACAACAACTAAAACTAAATATAAATTTCCTTCTGTTGATCTTACGGATAAAGATAAGGAAGGTTTTGGTAATCACATGAAAAATATGTTAAAATAATGCATCTGATAGTCAATAAAACTAAATCTATATGTCATGGCAATATTTCGTGAAGTTCCTAAATGCCCCTTTTGTGGTGAAATAATAGCAACGGCACAATATTTTGATCAATCAGGAATTCCTGTATTCCATAGAAATATTGGTGATGACTTCATGGGCTGGAAACATTTATATCACGAATGCGAAGAAAAGAAGAAGTGGCTGGAAGTACATAAAAATGAAGACATAACGATTGATCAACTACTTTCAAGAAGTCAGAATTATAAAAAAAGTAAATAGCGCAATTATCTAAACATAAATAACCATGTCAATCTTTAAATTCATTACCGGAAAACTTAATAACGGCCTTAAACCTAAGCCAGATCCTAAGCCAGAGACTAAATATGTTCTTAAGGAGGCTGATAATTACTTCATTAAAATCATGAGGGAAAGATACGGCATTGAACCAACTTTTCTTCCTGATGGAAGATATATTTATGAGATTAAAGATAATCCCAGTAATTCTAATGCAGTTTTAAAAAATGATGATGGTGTTAGTGAGGGTGCAAATGATGGTATAAGTGATGGTGCAAAAATACTTTATAGTAATCCAAAACTAGCCGTAAATGATCCAAATATTGCTTATTACAGTAGGAATTCATCTATCGTTAAGGATAAAACTGAAACAAACCCTTTTGTTGAAAAACTTATTGAGGCCAAAAAAATTGGAATTGATAATATCACTGGAAATCCTTTAGTTGGTAAAATTACTCATTCTGGTGAAACTACTACTGTTAGTGCTAAATATATGTACTGTGATCCTAACGGGCACTTTTTTACTGATATTAATCAAATTCTTGAAGTGCTTAGGCTACAAGATCAAGGCAATTTTGCGGGTACTGATCTGGTGGAATATCTTAAAACTGGATTAAGGAACAGTCTTAAAAACAACTATAATATTCAGAAAATCAATACTGAAGATAATATAGATAAAAATAATCACTAATTAATGTAACCTCTACGGGGTTTTTACGTATAACTACTAAATCAAAACCATTATTAATCACTATTAATACTAATCACTATGAACAGTTCCAAATTTATCAAAGAAGTTGTTGTTGAGGTTAAATCAAGAAATAATAGTATTAGTGATAACGCAATTACTGCTGCATTGGTATCATATTTAGCCACTAATACTAATCTATGTCTATTTGTTTCAGCATTTCCCAATAGTTATGATATTGATCTGGGGGCATCTCAATACGATAACGGAAACGAATATAGTCTTGGAATGATAGCAGGTTTTAACGATGGTTGTGGGTTTTATCACAACAGAATTATTAGTAATTTTGCTAACCATATTCTTGATTATATTGAAATTAATCGTATAAATTTATTGTAATCACTATGAAAAGATTTATCGAAAACTATCTAATTGGAACTAAGTGGTTTTTGGCTTTGGTGATATTTTTTGTTTGTTTTATTATTGCTGGTGGATTAGCAATAGGACCACTACTTGTTGCAGTAGCAATAGATAATGGCTGGGGGATATTATTGGAATTTATTACAGTACCAATCCTATATGCAGCAAGCCTCTTTTTTTTTTATAAAAAGCGTGTTGCGTAGAAACAACAATTAGTTCATTCCTTTTCAATTTGCTGAAAACTCAAATCTAAAAATGTTTCTCGACCGAAAATTAGTACTGCTAATTTGACTTTTTTCTTATCTTCATTAAGTTCTTTAATTGAACCTAAAAATGAAGCAAAAGGTCCATCAACAATTTTAACATGTTGATTTAAGTAAAAGTTATTACTTGTATCTTGAACTTCATTTTCTTTACCTAAAATTCTATCAACTTCTGATTGCTTTAAAGCATCTTTTAAGATAGAAGATACACCTTGAATATGTTTAAGACCACCTTCAATATCTTTGATAGATCCACATTCAACTAAAATATAACCTGGAAAAAAGTTTTTTTCGATATTATATTTCTTTCCATTTCGAATTTGAACCACTTTCTGTGATGGAATCAATAATCTAGATATGAATTTATCTAAACCATTATGCCTGAGTTCACTCTCAATTGTTTCTTTCATCTTTTTTTCTTTGCCAGTCACGACTTTTATAACATACCATTTCATAATATACAATTTTGTTTATATTTATACAAAGATAATATTTTTTTGTTTAAAATAAAATTTGTATCTTTGCATTATCAAACAACAATTAAAAATAAACGGTTATATGAAAGTTCAGAGTTTATCTATCGTAGTTCCTACTCACAACAAATGTATTAATAAATGTAAGTTTTGTGTAAGTCGTACACACACAAATCCTTATGAAGATAGAATTAATTTTACTGCAAAAGAATTCAGCGAAGGTAATGATGATGTTGTAAGTGATATAGAATATAAAGATTATTTCAATAGACTTCAGTTTGCTAGAGATAACGGTTGTAATGTTGTTGTACTCACAGGAACTGGTGAACCTGTTCAGAATATGAAATTTATTGAATTTTTCTCTGAAGTAAACGATACTCTTACAACACCTTTTAAAAGTATTGAAATTCAGACTACGGGTGTTATGTTAAATGATGAAAAACTTGCACATCTTAGAAAACTTGGTGTAACTACAATTTCTTTTTCAATCTCTAATATCTTTGATAATAACAGAAATCTTGAACTTATTGGCTGTGTAGAAAAACTCAAATTTGATGTTTTTGAAATTATTAAACTTGTTAAGAAACATGATTTTAATTTGAGACTTTCCTTGAACCTTATAAATGATTATGATAAATATGATGTAACACAGGTTATCAATAAATGTAAAGAACTTGGTGCTGATCAGGTTACTTTCCGTAAACTTTATAAATCTGAATTAAACAATGATATCGACAAGTGGATAGATGAAAATGCTTCTACTAAATTTTATGATGAACTTGTCGATTATGTAAAAAATAATGGTAAACTTTTAGGTATTCTTCCTTTTGGTGCAACAGCATATGATATCGAAGAAATGTCCATTTGTGTAGACTCCGATTGTATGGCACAGGAGAGCAAAGATACTTATAAGTATTTGATTCTCAGAGAGAACTGCCGACTTTATACCCGTTGGGAAACTAAATCTTCTTTGGTGTTTTGAGAATGGTTAAAAACAAATTTTATAATAAAATATTATGAAAACAACATTAGAAAATAAATTCGTAAAAAAACTTATTGCTGATCTAGCCAATGAGGGAATTATATTCTCAATTGATCAAGAGGATGTTGATATTATTGGATTTGAAGGTAATATTATAGGTAAACGAAAGCTTGATAATGTTATTTTTGAAAAAAATAATCAAATACATAAGATTTATAATGGTATTTTTTTCAGAGAAGGTGGAATATGTCAAATACTTCAAATGGTTAAGGTAGAAAAAAAAGTCGAAATATTCAAACCTGTAACAGTAACAGACGATATATTTTATGAATCAATGAAATTGAGCATTATGAACAAATTTAATAAAATTATATGAAAAAAGGGGATAAAATATTATGTATCAAAAGTTTGACTAATTTATATTATTCGGATGAAATAATACCATTTAATAATGAAATTTCCAATCTTCTTGAAAAATTAGAAAAAGAAGAAATAACAGAAGATGAATTTGATATTTTTTGGGTTGAATTTCAAGAAAAAAAGAAAGAATTTAGTATTTTTGATAAACTCTTAACTAAAAATAAAACGTATGAAATTATAGATATAACTTTAAATTTAATAAAAATTAAGTGTGATACTGGAAAAATTATACATTTATCATTTTATGACCATTTTCAAGGTTATAATTATGAAGATTATTTTATAACTTTGAAAGAGTCTCGCAAAAATAAATTGAGAAAATTATCAGATAAAAATTTTAATCAATTCTTAAAAAAAATAAAAAATAAAGTTTAATAAAATTTATGAATGATAGCTTTGCTTTTAGGCGGTTCAATTGGTAACATAGGAATCATAGGCATAGGCTCAAATTGTGGTTCTTCTCTTCCAATCATTTCAATATCTTTTTTCTTTTCTTTTTTCTTATTTTTCTTTTTTAATTTTTGATTAAGATATTCACGAACATAGTTATGAGCGGTTTTTAATGTTTTTTTAATTTTATTTTTTACTCTAACTTCCTCACCATTCTTCTTTTTCTTATAAATTTTACAAATAAATTTTCCACCTTTTTTCGTTATCTCCGCAAAATAATAAGGTTCAGATGTACCTGTCTCATAATTGATTACACCATTAGAAACTTTAGGATTATATTTAGCACGTCCACTTATAAATAAAGATTTATCTATGATATTATCATTCCATGTTTCAAAAGTCTTGAGAGTTTTCACAATTTCTATATATTAATATTTATTTTCGAAACTTTTTAAATGAATTTAATTATAAATGAAAAATAATATTTATAAGGTCCGTCAAAGAAAACAACTACATCTTTAGTGTAGTTTGATGAATTTGACACCTAACCTTTCACCATTTTTAAAAATGGAAAAAAGTGATATATTTTTAATTATATATGCGAATATAATAAAATCTAAACATAGAATTGATGAAAATATAGAAATTTTGAAAAAAATAAAGTCACAATGAAAGATAACTTCTTAAAATTAAGGGTATCTGAAGAAGAATACAATAAATTTCAATCTGTATGTGAATCTAAAAATAAGACAATGAGTGAGGTTCTTAGATTCTTTATTGCTTCGTATTCAATAAGTGAAAATTTAATATTGTTAAATGTCGATAAAGATATTCTTAAAAAGAGTAAAGAATTTTGTAAGGAAAAGAAAATAAGATTTAATGATTTGGTAAAATATTTATTAGATAACGCGATGAAAAATAAAGACAAACTAAATTTTAAATAAAAAAAAGAGGCTTTCGCCTCTTTTTCATATCCATTCTTCTTGAATGGAGGGATCATATTTTAAACCAAGTTCATTAATCTTTTCATAAACAGCATCTTTGTTTTTTGTTTCAAACAGTTCATTAACCGTTTCAAATTCACCTTCGTATAATTTGAGAAATAATACATCTTTTGTATCAGCATCCCAAACCAATTTCCATGGCAATTCAGCGTTTGCTTTTTTAATTTGTTCCATAAATTTAAAGATTTATTTTTTGTGAAATTAAAGGTTGA
>TBL_comb47_HYPODRAFT_10007043_pt1 | contig 11948 bp, 11 predicted proteins | sample TroBogypolimnion_40_FD_10682 | JGI IMG/M metagenome (IMG submission 10682) | reverse complement strand
CGGCGGGGTATTTTTTTAAAAATGGCATGAAAGTTGAAGGGGTTGATTTATCCGCCAGGATGATAAAAATTGCTCAAAGGAATTACCCTAAGATAAAATTTTCCGTAACGGATATGCGCCAATTTTCTCCCGGAAAATTAGTTGATGCGGTTTGGGCTGGATATTCTATGTTTCATTTTGAGCAAGAACATTTTGAAAATACTATTGAAAAAATTAAGACTTATTTAAAGCCCGGCGGAATATTTGGTCTTGTGATGCAAGAAGGACATGGAGAAATAGAGCCAGAGGAACCTTTTTTGCCAGAAAAGAAAATATATATTCATTTGTATACCGAAGAAGAGCTCAGAACCATACTAGAAAAGTACGGTTTTGGAGTAATTCATAAAAACATTAAAAAAGCGGCTGGCTATGAATTTGCGCACGATAAAATATTATTAATTGCAAAATCAAAATAAGTAATTTCCCAAATGGTCTTCAAATTTATGCGCATCTGGGATGTCCCGCCAAAATATTTATGCCGCCAGCATTTGCTGGCTGAGCACCGAGAGCTCCACGGCTTGTGGAATATTTTAACTGTTCATAAAGGGCAGGGCGGATATTCTCGCCATCCGGAAACTTTACGGTGGGCGGGAAAACAAAAAGCCCTTTATTTAAGGCATGAGGCATTGGTAAAGGAATTTACTCGTCGTGGCTACCGTCATCGCACCCCGCTTGATAAGCGAAAAGCGACGGGGTCAGGCATCCAAGCTTCATTTATTAATACCCTGAAAGAACAGAGAGCAATTCTAAATGACAAAAATTGTGGCTGCCTTTTAATTATTTCCTATGAATAATAAGATTATTTGGGTCTTCGGACCGAGCGCCGCGGGCAAGGAAACCTTTATTAACTATATTGCGCGCCACGAGCCGACTGAATTACTGGCTAGATTAGGCTGGCTAAATAAAAAAATCGTTGTTTGCGCCGAAAGTCTGGCCTGGGTACAGCAGGCCGAAAACGACGGTAATGCTGAGCGCCGGAAAAATTTAATTAAAGTTATTGAAGAATACTCTCAGAATAACAAAAATTCTATTATTTTAATTAAAGGCCAGGACTTAGATTTGCATAATGATGCACTGAAGATCGTTAAGGAATTACTGCCAAATGAGGAGCATGAGGTAATTTTCTTAGATGTCCGCTTTGATATTTTATATCAAAGATATATGACAAAAAAATGGTGGAAAAAATCCATGACCGAGGCGGTTTGCCAAGAATGGGCCAAGACCCAAATTAGGCTTCTGATCAATCAACAACATAATGGCTTTAAAATCAAGGCCATAAATAGCTTGGACTTTGAATATCCAGAGACGAATTTTCCTCCCGATAATTTATGAAAATTAAATCAGAAAAAAATTATAAATATTATTTTTATGTTTTTTGGCGAAACCCCAATCGGTTTAAGCGCTCAAGAAAAAATCCGGCTCAGTAAAATCGCGGACGAGTTGGACCTTCTGTAAAAAGCGGCCGCTGTCCGTTTGCATAATCCTGACCCGGTTATTTCCTATGTCAACTGGATAGTTCAGGATTTGCGCAAGGGCGACTTGATTACGGCTAGGGCAAATTACGACCAGCAGAGCGATAAATATGACGCCATTCCTGAGATACGCCAGTTTTTGGAAGATAACGGCGTGGCTGAGAAGGGTATTGATTTTGAAGTTTGGGATAATTCGGATGGCTATGAAGATTATTTGGAGAAAATGAAGCAGAAAGGGAAATAAGCGGCGAATAATTTGCGTTTGCCTTTCCGTTTTGCTATGCTGTTATTACAACTAAATAAGAGTTATCAAGAGCGCAGCGAGGGAACTAGCCCTATGACCTGCCGGCAACCCCGGAAGAATCCGTTCGGACGGTGCCAATTCTAGCCTGAAAAGGAAAGATGAAGGTCGATTTTTTATTTCTAGATAAAAAATGTCTTTCCTTTCAAGGGAAAGATTTTTTATTTATTAATAATAAAACTATGTTTAAAACTGCGGAGGCGGTCACGCCTCGCCACCCCGATAAAATGTGCGATATTATTAGCGATGTTATTCTCGATGCTTGTTTGGCTCAGGATTCTCAAAGCCGAGTCGCTATAGAAACAATGGGCGGACATAACATTATTAGCTTGACCGGAGAACTCAGTACTAAGGCCAATATCAATTTCCCGGATTTAGTCAGAGGAATTGTCGGGCCGGAATACGGCATTCAAACAAATATTGTTAATCAGAGCCGGGAAATATCTCAAGGAGTTGATTCAGGCGGGGCGGGCGATCAAGGTATTATGGTTGGCTATGCCTGCCATGAGAATGAAGCATTTATGCCGCAAGAAACGTATCTCGCCAAAAGTCTGGCGCAATATATTTATCATTACTATCCGAACGATGGAAAAGTACAGATAACAATGGACGAGCGCGCGGTGGAGACAATCGTGGCCAGTTTTTGCCAAACGCCTAAAGCTAAGCTAGAGATTATCGTAAATGAATGGCGGAAAAAAATTCTAATCGGAAGCGTGAAAAATGTTTATCTTAACCCGGCGGGCGATTGGGACACGGGCGGCTTTAATGCCGACACCGGCCTAACCGGTCGGAAATTGGCTTGTGATAATTATGGACCGCAAATTCCGATTGGCGGCGGCGCTTTCTCAGGCAAAGATGCGACTAAAGTCGATCGCTCCGGCGCTTACATGGCGCGAAAAATCGCGGTTGATCTGCTTAAGAAATATGAAGCGCAAGAAGTCCTAGTCAAACTGGCTTACGCCATTGGTCGGAGCGAGCCGGTTATGGCCACGGCGCAAATTACTAATCAGGATAAAGAAATATATAATGTTCCCATTTTGGGCTATGATCTGAGTCCGATAGGCATAATCACTTTTCTGGATCTAGATAAGCCGCAGTATAGGCAGGTTGCCGAGTGGGGCAGTTTCGGGCAAGGATTTCGGTGGGATAGATAGATAAAAAAGCTTTTTTGATAATCAAGGTCTAATCTGGTATACTAAAAACTGCTATTAATCTATGGACAAAAAAGTCATTATTCTCGGCGTGCTTTTCGGCTCAACTTTAGGCGGTGCAATCCCAACCCTGTTTGGGGCGAGCGCTTTCTCAATTAGCTCAGTCCTGTGCGGGGCGCTCGGCGGTCTATTGGGAATTTGGTTGACTTTCCGCTATTTACGCGGCTAAAGGCGTATTATTAAGGTGGGCTTGGCCAGGTCATATTACTTAGCCTATTTTTTGTTTAATCTATGAATTCTACTAATCAAGCGGACAAGGAAAAAATTAAGCCCGCCCCCAGTTTATATAGTTTAATGCGTCGTTATGCAGGCTTAATCGTGCTGTTAATCGCTTTAACTGTGATCGCAAGCGGCCTAAGCATAATCGTGCCGCGCATTATTGCCACCGCCATTGATACCTTTTCCAGCCAGCATTTCTTAATGAGCCAATTCGTCTGGGAATTTCTAGTCGTGGCGATTCTGATTTTTATTTTTACCTATTTGCAAAATGTCGTTCAAGTTTATGCCTCGGAGCGCGTGGCACGCGATTTACGCAATCAAATTACCGCCAAAATTTCCGTTCAACCTTATTCGTATATTGAGACGATTACTCCGGCGAAACTTCTAACTAACCTTAGTTCGGACGCGGACGCGGTCAAGACCTTTGTGTCTATGGCCATTTCTTCAATCATTTCCTCCGTTTTTTTAATCGCGGCAATCGCGGTTTTAATGTTGATTATTAATTGGCGGCTCGGTTTAGCGATTTTGATCACTATGCCGCTCATTGCTTTAACGATCCTTCTGGTTTTTTCCAAAGTTAGAAAACTATTCCTCCAATCTCAAGCGGCGATTGATTGGTTAAATAAAGTTATCAGTGAAAGCATTTTAGGGGCGGCTTTAATTCGTCTGCTTAATTCGCATGACCCGGAGTTTACAAAATTCGTGGCCGCTAATACTGAAGCGAAACGGGTGAGCTTGAAGATTCTCGGTCTTTTCTCCAGCTTGATTCCCATTATTACTTTTTTCACTAACATCGCGACGCTGGCCATCGTCTTACTAGGCGGCCATTTTGTTATTCAGGGCACGATGTCTTTAGGAAATTTTACCGCCTTCAATAGTTATTTGGCGATTTTAATTTTTCCGATTTTGATTATTGGCTTTATGAGCAATGTTATCGCTCAATCGCAGGCTTCATATGATCGTATCTTGGTTGTTTTAAACGCGCCGGTAGAGAAAAAGACGGGCGGACGCCAGGCGGTTTTAAAAGGGGAGATTGAAATAAAAAATGTGTCGGTTAATTTTGGCGAGAAAACAGCCATTAAAGATATTTCGTTCCAGGTTGAAGCGGGAAGCCGCACGGCCATTATTGGACCAACGGCAGCCGGCAAGACCCAGCTGCTTTATCTTTTGACTGGGCTTTTAGAGCCGACCAAGGGTGAGATAGATTATGATAAGCTCAATATTAATGATTACGACAAGGAAAGCCTGCATCGCCAGGTCGGCTTCGTCTTTCAGGACAGTGTAATGTTTAATTTGAGTTTGCGCGAAAATATTGCTTTTAGCGCCTCAGTTAAGGACGAGGATTTAGCCAAAGCAATTGAGACGGCTGAACTTAAAGATTACATAGAAGCTCTACCGGCTAAGTTAGAGACGATCGTGTCCGAGCGGGGAACGAGCCTGTCTGGCGGTCAGAAACAACGTTTAATGTTAGCCCGCGCCTTAGCGCTTAACCCTAAAGTTTTGCTCCTGGACGACTTCACGGCCCGGGTAGATACGAATACGGAACGGAAAATCCTGGCTAATGTGGCGGCTAACTATCCCGGCTTAACTTTAGTTTCAGTCACGCAAAAAATCGCGCCGATTGAAAATTATGATCAGATAATCCTGCTGATGGAGGGGGAGCTTTTGGCTAAAGGCACGCACCAGCAATTAATGGGCTCGTCACCGGAATACGTCCAAATTTATGAGTCGCAAAGAAGCACTAATCAATATGAACCAGATCAAAATTAAAATATGAATTACTCGCTCAGTAAACCAGATATAAAAAAGGAAAAAGAAAAAGGTGTTTTAATTACGGCTTGGCGGCGTTTGATTCCGCTGATGGCCGAAGAAAAACGTTCCGTGATTCTCGCCCTAATCGCTATTCTAATTAGCTCCGCGGCCACGCTTATTGTTCCGATTATCATCGCTCATGTCGTGGATGTAAATATTGTGAACCATGATTTTTCCGGCGTTATGATGTTTTCCGGTTTGCTCTTTATTATTTTCATGGCTGGCCTGGCGAGCAACTATTTGCAGATTAAAACCATGGGCGGCGTGGGGCGGCGCTTGCTTTTTAACTTGCGCAATAAGATTTTTAATAAGCTCCAGGAATTACCGGTCGCGTTTTTTAATCAGAACAAAGCGGGTGATTTGATTTCCCGCATCAATAACGATACGGACAAGCTTAATCAGTTTTTTTCCCAGGCGCTGATGCAATTCATCAGTAATATTGTTTTAATAATTGGCGCCGGTGTGTTTCTGTTAATCATTGATATTCAGTTGGGGGCGATCGCGCTCGTCCCGGCGATTTTTGCGCTTTTACTGACTCAATTGCTTTCGCCTTGGGTGAAGCGGACCAGTTTGGCTAGCTTACGTTCCTTGGGCGCTTTAAGCGGCGAGATTCAGGAGAGCCTGAATAATTTCAAGGTAATTGTGGCTTTCAATCGCTTGGATTATTTCCGTGATAAATTTCGCGAGTCAAACGAATTAAACTATAAAGCCTCGGTCGCGGCGGGCGTGGCCAGCAATGTTTTTAATCCGATTTACGTCCTGGCCTCAACCTTAGCGCAATTGTCTGTTTTGGCGGTCGGTATCTATTTTATCGCGGCCGGTCATTTCACGATCGGCCTCCTAATCGGCTATTTGCTTTACGTCAATAGTTTCTATAATCCTTTGCGCCAGCTGGCTTCGGTCTGGCCGTCTTTGCAACTGGCCTTAGCCGGGCTAGACCGCATCTCCGAGGTCTTGTCTTTAGAATCTAATATTGTGACTATGCCTGAGGATTTGGCTCAAGCTTTTTCCAGTCCGAACGCGGTTTTGGAATTCAAAAATGTTTTCTTCCGTTATATTGAAGGCCAGGATGTTTTGAAAAATATAAATTTTGCCTTGGAAGCGGGAAAGAGCTATGCTCTTGTTGGCCCCACGGGCGGCGGAAAAACTACCACCGCCTCGCTCATGGCCCGCTTATATGATCCGAGCCAAGGTACGGTTTATCTTGAGGGCAAAGACCTGCGCTTGTATGAACCAAACGAACGCGCTAAAAAAATTGGTTTTATCCTCCAGGAACCATTTTTATTTACAGGCACCGTCCGCGATAATATTCTTTACGGCAATGAGGATTATCAGAGTCAGGACAATGAGACTTTGATGGAATCTCTAAAAATAGCCAATTTAGAAAATTTATTGGCGCGATTTCCGGAGGGGCTGGAAACAAAAGTCGCCTCCAGCGGGGAAGCGATCAGTTTAGGCCAAAAACAACTGATCGCTTTCATGCGGGCGGCTTTGCGCCGGCCTGATATTTTAATTTTAGATGAAGCCACGGCCAACATTGATACGGTGACCGAACAGCTTTTGGAAGAGATTTTAAACAAGTTGCCTGAAAAGACCACCAAAATTATTATCGCCCATCGTTTGAATACGATTGCGAATGCGGACGACATCTTTTTTGTGAACAGCGGCGAAGTTAAGCACGCCGGCTCCATGCGCGAAGCGATGGACATGCTACTACACGACAAGAATCGGAGCTGAAAATAGTCATTTCTAACCAGGGGCACCTTAGTGGCGCTCCTTTTTTATTTGACACCTTTATTAACATAAGCTATGATGTATGTACCCTTGCCCATAGGGTATGGATATTAAACATTTTTAAATTTTATGACCAAAGAAAAAATGAACCCGCGCGCTGATGTCTCGCGCCGCTTGAAAATCGTTTCCGGACACGTAGACAAAATTATTGAAATGGTGGATAGCGGCGTCTACTGCATTGACGTGCTCCAACAGACGGCGGCCGTAAAAAATGCTATTAAGAAAGCGGAGGAAGTTCTGCTTATTAATCACATTAATCACTGCGTGGCTAAAGCCATCACGAATGGCGGCAAGGAAAAAGCCATTCAGGAACTGGCTCAGGTTTTTCGTAAAGTCGCTTAATTTTAAAAACATGAGTGAATATATTAAGCTAGCCGTGCGCGGCCTGCATTGCCGCTCCTGCGAAATTCTCGTGGAAGAAAAACTCAAAGAAATTAAATCCGTTACCTCGGCGGAGGTGAACTATAAAACGGGTGAGGTAGTTATCCATTATATGGGCGATAACGCGCCTCAAGCGCTTATTAGTCAAGCGATTCTTGACGCCGGCTATGAGCTTGGTGAGCCCGACAAGTTGCCTATCGTATCAAACGACAAGAAAGTTTATTTTGGTTTAGGCTTCGCTTTTTTAGTATTAATAGCTCTCTATTTGATATTCAAGGGTTTAGGCCTTGCGAATTTAACGCCTAATCTGGCTAGCCCGAGCTGGCCCTTAATTGTCGTCATCGGTTTAGTGGCGGGATTTTCAACTTGTATGGCTCTGGTCGGAGGCTTGTCGCTCGGCTTATCCGCGAAATTTCTCGCCAGCCATCCGAACGCCACGCCAGCCGAAAAATTTCATCCGCATATCTATTTTATTATTGGCCGAGTTTTGTCCTACGCTTTTCTGGGCGGCCTTTTAGGAGCTCTGGGCGCCTTCATACAATTTTCGGCCTTAGCCAACGCGATTCTAACCCTGATCATTGGGCTAGTAATGCTTTTAATGGGGCTACAGCTCATCGGTATTTTTCCCCGGCTCAGTAAGTTTAAATTAACTTTGCCTAAAGGCCTGGCTAAAGTTTTAGGCCTTAGCCAAACGGAGCGGGAATACAGTCCGGAACGAGCCATGGTTCTCGGCGCTTTAACTTTTTTCTTGCCCTGCGGCTTTACGCAAGCGATGCAACTCTACGCGATTAGTACCGGCACTTTTGGCGCTGGCGCTTTAGTTATGGGTTTATTCGCGCTTGGCACCGCGCCAGGTCTACTTAGCATCGGCGGCGTGACCGCTTTAGTTAAAGGCCAGTTCAAGCAAAAGTTTTTCCAATTCGCGGGCGTGGCCATTATTTTTTTTGCCCTGTTCAATTTAAATAACGGCTACGCCTTAGCGACTCTTGGTTTTGGCTTGGGCGGAAATAATCAGACGCCAACCGCGTCCGATTCAAGCGCCGGCCTGGCGGGTGATGTCCAAGTCGTCAATATGACTGAAACCGCGAGCGGTTACTCGCCCCGAACTTTTTCGGTCAAAGCGGGCGTGCCGGTTAGATGGTTAATAGATGCTGAAGAGCCGTATTCCTGCGCCAGCACCATTGTCATGCCGAAATTAGGCATTGAAAAAAGCTTAACGGCCGGAGAGAATGAAATTGATTTTACGCCCACGGAAAGCGGAACTTTGCCATTCTCCTGCTCTATGGGTATGTATACTGGCTCATTTACGATTTATGAATAAAAATATCCAACTGAATTTATCCGGAATGCATTGCGCCTCCTGCGCTAATCTGATTGAACGGTCGCTAAAGAAAGTGCCGGGTGTTGTTTCGTCTAATGTAAATTTTGCCTCGGAAAAAGCAACCATTATTTATGACGAAACTCTAAGCGACCCATCAATGTTCATTGCGGCCGTGAGTCAAGCCGGCTATAAAGCGGCCATGATTAATACTCAAGATAAGGCTTACGATGAACGCCAACGAGCTAGCGAAGCTCGTTCGTATCAAGGGAAATTCTATTTTAGTTTGGCCTTGAGTTTGCCTCTTTTGTATTTCATGCTTTTAGATTTTTTCGCCCTGCCTGGTTATTTAGCGCTTCCGCCTTATGTCGGTACTCTGTCACTGCTTGTCACCATCCCCGTCCAATTCATTATCGGTGCCGGTTTTTATAAAGGCGCCTGGGCCTCACTGAAAATGAAGACCTTTAACATGGACAGCTTGATTGCGATTGGGACCTCCACCGCCTTTTTTTATAGCCTATTTAATATCCTGAATTATTTCGCCCGTACCGGATCGCTCATTGGCCTAAATGGAAAAATACCCGACTTATATTTTGAGACAGCCGCCTTCTTGATTACTTTTGTAATGCTCGGCAAATGGCTGGAGGCCAGAACCAAAGGCAAAACCGGCGAAGCTATTACAAAATTAATGGGTTTGCAGGCTAAGACAGCGCGCGTGATTCGCGCGGGCTTGACGCTGGATATTCCGATTGAGGAAGTGGCGTTCGGTGATATCGTTGTGGTCCGGCCCGGTGAAAAAGTTCCGGTGGACGGAAAAGTTGTTAGCGGGTCTTCGGCCGTTGATGAGTCAATGATCTCGGGCGAAAGTTTACCCGTGGAAAAACAAGCGGGCGATGAGGTTATTGGCAGTACGATTAATAAAACCGGTAGTTTTGAATTTACAGCGACGCGCATCGGCGGCGATACGGTTTTGGCGCAGATCATCCGCTTAATTGAAGAGGTGCAAGGTTCAAAGGCGCCGATTCAAGGTTTTTCTGACCGCATTGCGGCTGTGTTCGTGCCGACGGTTATCAGCTTGGCGATTTTGACTTTTTTGATTTGGTATTTTCTTTTAGGCGCGAGCCTGACTTTCGCGTTACTGGCTTTTATTTCGGTTATTGTTATTGCCTGTCCTTGCGCCTTAGGTCTAGCGACGCCAACGGCGCTTATGGTTGGCACGGGCCGCGGCGCCGAAGAGGGAATACTAATAAAAGGCGGCGAGCCTTTAGAGGCGGCTTGCCATATTAACGCGATTATCTTTGACAAGACCGGCACTTTAACCAAGGGGAAGCCGGAAGTGACGGACATTATCGCTTTTGCCAGCCAGGCGGAGGCTGAGATTTTAGGTACGGCCTCGAGCTTGGAAAAATTATCTGAGCATCCTTTAGCCGAGGCTATATATTCTTATGCCACCGAGAAGGCCCTGACTTTAGATGAGGTTAAGGACTTTGGCGCTATTGCCGGTCATGGCATTCAAGGCTTTATTAACGGTACGGAATATTATTTCGGCAACCGGCGCTTAATGGTTGACGTTCTTGGCCATGATATCAGTCAAGTTAATCAAAGACTCACTAAATTAGAAGAGCAGGGAAAAACGGCGATGATTCTGGCGACTAAAGAAAATATCTTAGGCGCAATCGCCGTGGCCGATACAGTCAAAACCAGCTCGTGCGAAGCAATCGCCAAACTAAAAAAAATGGGCTTAGCGGTTTATATGATAACCGGCGACAACCTCCGAACTGCCAAAGCGATTGCCGCTCAAGTCGGGATAGATAATGTTTTGGCCGAAGTCTTACCAGAAGATAAAGCCAATGAAGTCAAAAAACTGCAAGCGGCGAAATATAAAGTAGCCATGGTGGGCGACGGCATCAATGACGCGCCGGCTCTAGCCCAGGCTGATTTAGGCATTGCCATGGGTTCAGGCACCGACGTGGCCATGGAAAGCGGCGGCATTATTATCATGAAGAACGATTTGAATGATGTCGTGACCGCCTTCCAGCTATCGCGGGAAACCATGAATAAGATTAAGCAGAATATGTTTTTCGCGCTCTTCTATAATGTCATCGGCATCCCGATTGCCGCCCGAGCCTTTATGTCCTTCGGCTTAGTTTTAAAACCGGAGCTCGCCGGCTTAGCCATGGCCATGAGTTCTGTTTCCGTGGTGGGTAATTCCTTGCTTCTGCGCTACTTCAAACCGAACCGCCGCAATATGTTGTCCTTAATCGCGCCAATCGCCATGGTTCTAATCTTTAGTTTCGGTTTTTTTGAGTTTGCCAAACTCAGCTCAAGTATGGATAATCGACCGTCGAATAAGGCTTTAAGCGCCGAGGTCGTTTCCACGCCTTGATTTATTTGCGGCTATAGGTTAAGATAAATATTATTTATCAAACATTTATATGGCCAAACGAAGCACTGGTGTCGGTAAAAACAAACCGTCTCATTCTCATAAGACGAAAAAACGCTTAGAAATCAAGCGCCTGATGCTTGAAGCGAAAGCGGAAAAGAGAAAAAAACACAATATCTAAGCATACGAAATAATATAGCCCTCGGCTATATTTTTCGTTTTACTAATATGTATAAACAATTCAAACCATATTTAGAAAAACAACTAAACTCAATTAAAGAGGCCGGGCTCTATAAGACAGAACGCGTCATCACGACGCCGCAAGGACCGCGCATTAAAGTTCAGGGCGGAACAGAAGTTTTGAATTTTTGCGCCAACAACTATCTCGGACTGTCGGCTAGTCCGGAACTTATTGCCGCGGCGAAAGTGACTTTAGATAGCCGGGGCTATGGCTTGTCGTCGGTCCGCTTTATTTGCGGCACGCAAGACATCCATAAAAATTTAGAAGCGAAAATTTCGGCGTTCTTAGGCACGGAAGAGACGATTCTTTACGCGGCCGCTTTTGATGCCAACGGCGGAATTTTTGAACCCTTGCTTGGCGAGGAAGACGCGATTATTTCCGATGAGTTGAATCACGCTTCCATTATTGACGGCGTGCGTTTATGCAAGGCCAAACGCTATCGTTATAAAAATAGCGACCTGACGGATTTGGAAACGCAACTCCAAGCGGCCCAGGCACAACGCTTTCGCTTGATTGTAACCGACGGCGTTTTTTCCATGGACGGTTCAATCGCCAAGCTCAAGGAAATTTGCGACCTAGCGGATAAATATGAAGCGCTGGTGATGGTGGATGACAGCCACGCCACAGGTTTCATGGGCGACACGGGCCGCGGGACACCGGAATATTGCGGCGTCATGAACCGCGTGGATATTATCACTTCAACTCTCGGCAAGGCGCTCGGCGGAGCCATGGGCGGATTTACCTCGGGCCGCCGGGAAATAATTGAATTTTTGCGCC
>TBL_comb47_HYPODRAFT_10007042_pt1 | contig 11948 bp, 11 predicted proteins | sample TroBogypolimnion_40_FD_10682 | JGI IMG/M metagenome (IMG submission 10682) | reverse complement strand
GCCGACCGGGAACAGAGTCTTGGATAACTGGGCCTGGTTGAGGCGGTGCAAAAAGTAGCTCTGGTCCTTGGACGGATCCAGTCCCTTGAGCAGTTCATGCAGGCCGGTGACCGGGTTCTGCCTGACCCGTGCATAGTGACCGGTTGCGATCTTGTCGGCACCCAGGCGCATGGCGTGGTCCAGAAAGGCCTTGAACTTAATCTCGGCGTTGCACAGGATGTCGGGGTTGGGCGTGCGTCCGGCCTGGTACTCGCGCAGGAACTCGGAAAACACGCGGTCCTTGTAGTCGGCGGCAAAGTTGACGTGCTCGATTTCGATGCCGATCACATCGGCCACGGCGGCGGCGTCCACGAAGTCGATGTTGGACGAGCAGTATTCGCTGTCGTCATCGTCTTCCCAGTTCTTCATGAAGATGCCAATGACCTCGTGGCCTTGCTTTTTCAATAGGTAGGCGGTGACGGCGGAGTCCACTCCTCCGCTTAAACCCACCACGATGCGTTGTTTGACCATGCTCCGATTTTAGTTGCGCGGCGGCCAGCGTGACCCGAGGGGGTGCACGGCGACGGAGATACGCGGTTTATTGAGGCAAGTCATGCTTATGGGCGTCTGGAGACACAGTGTTTTCAGTTAAGCTCGCCTGCGCAGTCGCTCGGCCTTATGGGCCGAAATGGTGTTGCTGCACTGGCTGTTTCCATAATTATGTCGAGGAGTCGCTTCATGCAAACTGGCGTAGCCGCAACATCGGGTGATACCGCTGCCCCTGCGAATATTCAAACGGCGCAACGCATAGGCGTACCGCGCGAAATTTTCCCCGGTGAAAAACGCGTGGCCACCGTGCCCGACGTGGTGGCCAAGCTCATCAAGCTGGGCTTTAGCGTATGCGTCGAATCGGGTGCCGGCGACGCCGCCAATATCAGCGACGACGCCTATCGCGCCGCTGGTGCTGCCGTGGTCGAGGGCGCAGCGCAGCTCTGGGCCGGCTCTGACATCGTGTTCAAGGTGCGCGCACCCACCCTGGATGAGGTGGCGCTCACGCACCAGGGACAGACCTTGGTCAGCTTTGTCTGGCCGGCACAGAATCCTGAATTGCTCAAGACGCTGGCCGAACGCCGCGTCACGGTTCTGGCCATCGACGCGCTGCCGCGCACGCTGAGCCGGGCCCAGAAAATGGATGCCTTGACCTCCCAGGCGGGCGTGGCCGGTTACCGCGCCGTGATCGAGGCCGCCAACGCCTTTGGCCGCTTCTTTAACGGCCAGATCACGGCGGCAGGCAAGGTGCCTCCGGCCAAGGTGTTCATCGCCGGTGCCGGCGTGGCGGGTCTGGCCGCCATTGGCACCGCAGCCAGCCTGGGCGCCATCGTGCGCGCCAATGACACCCGCGCCGAAGTGGCCGATCAGGTGGTGTCGCTGGGCGGCGAATTCGTCAAGGTGGATTACGAGGAAGAGGGCTCCGGCGGCGGCGGCTACGCCAAGGTGATGAGCGAGGGCTTCCAGCAGGCCCAGCGCGCCATGTACGCCAAGCAGGCCAAGGAGGTGGACATCATCATCACCACCGCGCTGATCCCCGGCAAGCCCGCACCCAAGCTCATCAGCGCCGAGATGGTGCGGAGCATGAAGCCGGGCAGCGTCATCGTCGACATGGCGGCGGAGCAGGGCGGCAACTGCGAGCTGACCGAACCGGGCCAGGCCGTGGTCAAGCACGGTGTGACCATCGTCGGCTTTACCGATCTGGTCTCGCGCCTGTCCACGCAGTCGTCCACGCTGTACGCCAACAATTTGTTCCGCCTGTGCGAAGAGCTGTGCAAGACCAAGGACGGCGTCATCAACGTCAATATGGAAGACGACGCCATCCGCGGCCTGACCGTTACCAAGGACGGCACCATCACCTGGCCGGCACCGGCGCCCAAGGTTGCGGCAGCCCCCGCTGCGGTAGCCAAGCCAGCGGCGGCACCGACGGCAAAAAAGGCGCATGGCCACGGCGCGCCCAGCGAACCCATGGCGGGCAACAAGCTGGCTGTGATGTTTGGCGTGGCGGCGGCCCTGTTCTGGTTTGTAGGCGCGAATGCGCCGCAGGCCTTCCTGGCGCACTTCACGGTGTTCGTGCTGGCCTGTTTTGTCGGCTATATGGTGGTGTGGAACGTCAAGCCTGCGCTGCATACGCCGCTGATGAGCGTGACCAATGCCATCAGCAGCATCATCGCCATCGGCGCCCTGGTGCAGATCGCGCCACCGCTGGTGGTGGGCGCTGCCGGTAGACCCGACGATTGGATTCGCTGGCTGGCGGCGGCTGGCATTGTGCTCACCTCCATCAATATGTTCGGCGGCTTCGCCGTCACCCAGCGCATGCTGGCCATGTTCCGTAAATAAGGGAGACGACTCATGTCTGCAAGCCTGGCAACCGTCTCCTATATCGGAGCAACCATTCTCTTTATCCTCAGCCTGGGCGGCCTGTCCAACCAGGAGTCCTCGCGCCGCGGCAATCTGTTCGGCATGATAGGCATGACCATTGCGGTGCTAGCCACCGTATTTGGACCACAGGTCGGCGCCGCCGGCATCCCCTGGATCGTCGGCGCCATGGTGGTCGGTGGGGCCATCGGTCTGTATGCAGCGCGCACCGTGCAAATGACGCAGATGCCCGAGCTGGTCGCGCTGATGCACAGCATGGTCGGCCTGGCCGCGATGTTGGTCGGCTACGCGACCTTTATCGACCCCGAGGCCGCGAAGGAATTCACGGGCGCGGCCAAGTCCATCCATGAGATGGAAATCTACATCGGCATCCTGATCGGCGCCATGACCTTCTCCGGCTCCATCATCGCCTTTGGCAAGCTCTCGGGCCGCATAGGCGGCAATCCGATGTTGCTGCCTGGACGCCACTTCATGAACCTGGCAGGCCTGCTGGTGGTGATCTATTTCGGCGGCGTGTTTATGGAATCACACACCATTGCAGAGGCCATGACCCCGGTGATCGTGATGACCGTGATCGCCCTGCTGTTCGGTATTCACATGGTGATGGCTATTGGCGGCGCTGACATGCCGGTGGTGGTGTCCATGCTCAACAGCTACTCCGGCTGGGCCGCAGCGGCCACCGGTTTCATGCTGTCCAACGACCTGTTGATCGTGATCGGTGCGCTGGTGGGCTCCAGCGGCGCGATCCTGTCCTACATCATGTGCAATGCCATGAATCGCAGCTTCATCAGCGTGATTGCCGGTGGATTCGGCACTGCCAGCGCGGCTCCCAAGCCAGCTGGTGGCGCAGCCGTTCCAGCGGGTGAAGTGGTGGCTGTGAATGCCACCGAAACCGCCGAACTGCTGCGTGAAGCCAAGAGCGTGATCATTGTTCCGGGCTACGGCATGGCGGTGGCGCAGGCCCAGCACACGGTGTTCGAAATCACCAAGGTGCTGCGCGACAAGGGCGTGAAGGTGCGCTTTGGCATTCACCCGGTGGCGGGGCGCATGCCCGGCCACATGAACGTGCTGCTGGCGGAGGCCAAGGTACCGTATGACATCGTGTTTGAAATGGACGAACTCAACGATGACTTCCCCACGACCGACGTGGCGATCGTGATCGGCGCCAATGACATCGTCAATCCCGCAGCCCAGGACGACCCCACCAGCCCCATCGCCGGCATGCCGGTGCTGGAGGTCTGGAAGGCCAAGACATCCATTGTGATGAAGCGCAGCATGGCCTCTGGCTACGCCGGCGTGGACAATCCGCTGTTCTACAAAGAGAACAACCGCATGCTGTTTGGCGACGCCAAAAAAATGTTGGACGAAGTGCTGACGGTGCTCAGGGCCTGACCCGTTGTTTGCAGCAGGGCGCGGGGCGTTCATGCACACTGGCTAGGGAAAACACCAGCGAGTGAAGCGGCCATTTGGAGCAAAAATGTGCGGCTAATCAGTGGCTGCGCTTTGCGGCCTGGTTTTCCCGGTGCGATATAACGTTGGAATCCTGGGACAAGGATGGAAACAAGGATATGACAGAACGCATCTGGCTCAAGAGTTATCCCGCGGGCGTGCCTGCAGACATTGACACCGGTATTTACAGCTCCTTGGTGGATTTGCTGGAAGAAAGTTTTCGCAAAAATGCCAGCGCCACGGCCTACAGCTTTATGGGCCAGGACATCAGCTATGCGCAAACCGATAGTTTGAGCCAGGCCTTCGCCGGCTACCTGCAGAGCCTGGGCCTGAGCAAGGGCGACCGCGTCGCCATCATGATGCCCAATGTGCCCCAGTACCCGGTAGCAGTGGCGGGCATACTGCGTGCCGGCATGGTGGTGGTGAATGTGAACCCGCTCTACACCCCGCGCGAACTGGAGCACCAGCTCAAGGACAGCGGCGCCAAGGCCATAGTCATCATCGAGAACTTTGCCAATACGCTGGAAAAATGTCTGGCCGCCACCCCGGTCAGGCACGTGGTGCTGTGCGCCATGGGAGACCAGCTCGGGCTCATCAAGAGCGCGCTGGTGAACTATGTGGTGCGCAATGTGAAGAAGATGGTGCCGCCCTTTAGCCTGCCCACCGCGGTGCGATTTAACCAGGCGCTGGCACGGGGCGCCAGGCAGCCGTTTGTCAGGGTTGCCAGCAAACCCAACGATGTGGCTGTGCTGCAATACACCGGTGGCACCACCGGCGTCTCCAAGGGAGCGGTGCTGCTGCACCGCAACATCATTGCTAATGTGCTGCAGTCCGAGGCCTGGAATGCGCCCGTCATGGGCCAGGTGCCGGCAGGCGTGCAGGCGGTCAGTGTCTGCGCCTTGCCGCTCTACCATATCTTCGCCTTCACCATCAGCATGATGCTGTCCCTGCGCATAGGCGGCAAGCTGGTGCTGATCCCCAATCCGCGCGATATTCCGGCGGTGCTCAAGGAGTTGTCCAAGCACCGCATCCATATCCTGCCGGCGGTCAACACCCTGTTTAACGCCTTGGTCAGCCATCCCGATTTTGCTAGCGTTGACTGGAGCCAGCTCAAGGTGTCCCTGGGCGGTGGCACGGCGGTGCAGAGCGCCGTGGCCAAGCGCTGGTTTGAAAAAACCGGTTGCCCGATTTGTGAAGGCTATGGCCTGAGCGAGACTTCCCCTTCGGCGAGTTGCAATCCGGTCACCTCCACCGAATACACAGGCACCATTGGCGTGCCGCTGCCCAATACCGATTTCAAGCTGCTGGACGACGAAGGCCAGGAGGTCGCCATCGGCGCGCCCGGCGAAATCGCCATCAAGGGGCCGCAGGTCATGGCCGGATACTGGCAGCGCCCGGACGAAACCGCCAAGGTCATGACGGCGGACGGGTTTTTCAAGACCGGCGATATCGGCGTGGTCGATGCGCGCGGCTATTTCAAAATTGTGGACCGCAAGAAAGACATGATTCTGGTCAGTGGCTTCAATGTCTTTCCCACCGAACTCGAGGACGTGGTCGGCCAGATGCCTGGTGTGTCGGAGTGCGCCTGCGTCGGTGTGACCGATGCCAAGTCTGGCGAGGCCGTCAAGCTGGTCGTTGTGCGCAAGGACCCGGCACTGACCGAGGCCGAGGTGCGCGCCTACTGCCGGGAAAACCTGACCGGCTACAAACAGCCGCGGGTGGTGGAGTTTCGCGATGAGCTGCCCAAGACGCCGGTGGGCAAGGTGTTGCGCCGCGAGCTGCGCGACAAATGAATCGATTGCCAAATCAAGCGTGCACTTTGTCGGCCCACCTGGCCGTGCGTCGGCACTGTCTGCGGCGGGCCTTCGCGTTCACACTGGATGTGACAATGCAATGAAGCAATCTCGTCCTCTGGCTATATTGAGCGCGCTGGCCGAGGAGCAGTCGGGCCTGGTGGAGCAGTTGCAGCAGGCAAGATGCGTGTCCCATGCGGGGCGTGAATTCTGGCAGGGCGAGCTGGGTGGGCTTCCTGTCATCTTGGCGCTTTCGCGGATTGGCAAGGTGGCCGCAGCCACCACCAGCGTGGCGCTGATTGAGCGCTTCGGCGCCGGGGCCATTGTGTTTACCGGTGTGGCCGGTGGTGTGGGCCGCAGTGTTCAGGTGGGCGATGTGGTGGTGGGCACCGGCTATGTGCAGCACGACATGGATGCCTCGCCCCTGTTTCCACGCTACCAGATACCGTTGACCGGCCAGACCGCCTTTGCCGCCGATGCAGAGCTGGTCCGGTCGCTGGTGTTCGCAAGCGTGGTCGGCCTGCAGGGCCTGCAACACGGCGGGCGGGCGCCCTTGATCCACCAGGGTCTGATTGCAAGCGGCGACCGTTTTGTCAACGGGCTGGATGAGACCCGCAGCATTGTGGAGGCCCTGCGCAGCCACGGCCATGAGCCACTGGCGGTGGAGATGGAGGGGGCCGCCGTGGCCCAGGTCTGCCACGATTACGGCCTGCCATTTGCTGCCGTGCGCACCATTTCGGATCGTGCCGACGATGCCGCCCATGTGGACTTTCCGGTCTTTGTGCGCGATGTGGCCAGCGTCTATGCGCGGCGCATCGTCATGGAACTGGTGCGCACCAGAGCGGCCTGATTGGCTAGCGGCTCGGCGACGGCGCTAAATCAGTCCGGCGTCCAGCAATTCGCGCTTGGCATAGGCGTAATAGAGCGGCGCGGCAACCAGACCGGCGACGCCGAAAACGGCCTCGCCGACAAACATTACGGTCAGCAATTCCCAGGCAGCGGTGTGGGTGCTTTTGCCCACCACTTTGGCATTGATGACGTATTCAAATTTGTGCACCGCCACCAGAAACAGCAGGCAGGCCAAGCCCACGGTAGGCGACACCGACACCCCGGCAATGGTCAGCACGCTGTTGCACAGCAGGTTCCCGACGATGGGGACCAGGCTGGCGACGAAGGTCAGGCCTACCAGGGTGGCCGAGTAAGGAATGCCGACGCCGGCCAGCGGCAAGGCCAGCCAGAGAAAGGCTGCGGTGCAGGCGGCGTTAAAGGCTGCAATCCAGAACTGGGCCACCACGATCTGGCGAAAGGCGGCCATGAAGTCGATACCGCGCTGGCGTAGTGCCATGCGCAGCGGGCCGCCGACCAGCGGCGCTTGACTGCCCACCATCAGCGCTCCTACCACCAGGCCCACATACACCAGCAAGCCGCCGCGCAATCCGGCCGTGCCAAAGCCGGTGAGTGCGTGGGCCTGAGACTGCAGATAGTTCACCAGCCAGCTTTGCGCCCCCAGCAATTCATCGGGCAAATGGCTGGCCAGGTCGGGGGGCAGCTTTTGCCGGATCTCCAGCACCGTGCCGGCCAGGTGATGCAGCAGCGCCTGGTACTGCGCTACGGCGCCAAAGGCCACGCCGCGGGCGTTGGCAAATAAGGCGGTCAGGGCCAGGATGGGCAGCATGATCACCAGGGCGGCAGCCCCATGCGGGCTCAGGTGCGGCCCGCGCGAGCGCTGTTTGCCGACCAGGCTGGACGCGACCAGAAAGCCCAGGCACAGGGCCAGCAGGCCGGGCAGCAGGCCGTAGAGCAGAACGGCCAGGCACAGCAGGATCGCCATCAGGTAGCTGGCGATGGCCGTGCCGCGGTGGCCCATGGCCGAGGGAACGGATCTTGAATTTTTGATGGATGTGACCATGGGTTTGGTTGTGGGGGCGTTAGCTCCGATTAAAAGGCATGCCGACACAGCGGCCACGAAAATGCCCTTAGCTTGTTGCGGCGCATCAAAAAATGTCGTTGCAATGTGCCATGTTCGGGTGCATAGTGAATTCCACGCCCGAACATGAAAAAATATTTTCCCCGTGGCGCTCTGCAAGCGCTTTTTCAACCTTGATAGCAATTGGAGGCTATGTATGAACCTGACGATCAGCGGTCATCACCTGGAAGTTACCCCGGCATTGCGCAGTTACGTGACGACCAAACTGGACCGCATCATGCGGCATTTTGATCAGCTTGTGGACGTCAAGGTGCTGCTGACGGTGGAAAAACAAAAGGAGAAGGAGCGGCGTCAGCGAGCGGAGTGCAACATCCATGTCAAGGGCAGCGATATGTTCGCTGAAAGTTCGCACCAGGATTTGTATGCCGCGGTGGATGATTTGGTGGACAAACTGGACCGCCAAGTAGTGCGCCACAAGGACCGGGTGCAAAACCACCACCATGAGGCTCCCAAGCGCCTGATGTGAGCGGCATTCCCCGTCACCGCAAACCGCCCCGGACAGGGCGGTTTTTTTGTGTGCATAATCTGCCCACTCACCATGAACCAACTCTCCCGCATCCTGCCTGCCGCACAAGTCTGCGCCCAAGTGGAAGTCACCAGCAAGAAAAGAGCTTTCGAAGAGGCAGGAATGCTTTTCGAGAATCAGCATGGCCTAAGCCGTGCCCTGGTCACCGACAGTCTGTTTTCCCGCGAACGCCTGGGCTCTACCGGGCTCGGCCATGGCGTGGCCATTCCGCACGGCCGCATCAAGGGCCTCAAGGCACCGCTGGCTGCCGTGTTCCAGTTGGCGCAGCCGATCGGCTTTGATGCGCCGGACGACCAGGCCGTCAAGCTGCTGATTTTCCTGCTGGTGCCTGAAGCGGCGACGCAAAAGCACCTGGAAATCCTGTCGGAGATTGCCGAGCTGCTGAGCGACGCGGCCCTGCGCGACCAGATGGCCGATTGTTCCGATTCCCTGGCTTTGCATGGTCTGATTGCCGGTTGGCACTCAGCACGCGTAGCCTGAGTTTTACTCTTCGCTGAAATACAGTGAAACCTACCGTAGTCAGCGCCGACGTCCTGTTTGAAGAATTCCGCGGAACCCTGCGCTGGGAATGGGTTGCCGGGCTGGGAGCCTCCGAGCGCCGCTTTGACGAGGTGGCCGTGCGTGCCGCCCGCTCCGGCGCCGATCTGGTGGGTTACCTCAATTACATCCACCCTTACCGGGTGCAGATTCTGGGTGAGCGCGAGGTGGCTTACATCACCAATGCGGCGCCCGAAGACTGCGCCCGGCGCATTGCCCGCATCGTCACCCTGGAGCCGCCGGTGCTGGTGCTGGCCGATGGCCAGCAGGCGCCGCAGGCCCTGATGTCGATGTGCGAACGCGCACAGATACCGATGTTCTCCACCCATGAGTCCTCGGCCTTTGTGATCGATGTGCTGCGGGCCTACCTGTCCAAACACTTTGCCGACCGCACTTCCATGCACGGCGTGTTTATCGACATTCTGGGCCTGGGCGTGCTGATTACCGGTGAATCTGGCCTGGGCAAGAGCGAACTGGGGCTGGAGCTGATTTCGCGCGGCAATGGCCTGGTGGCCGATGATGCCGTCGACCTGTTTCGCATCAACCAGACCACCATCGAGGGCCGCTGCCCCGAGCTGCTGCAAAACCTGCTGGAGGTGCGCGGTATCGGTCTCTTGGACATACGCGCCATCTTTGGCGAGACGGCGGTGCGCCGCAAGATGCGTCTCAAGCTCATCGTGCACCTGGTGCGGCGCGAGACGCTGGAGCGCGAATACGAGCGCATTCCCTACGAGCCGCTGACGCAGGACGTGCTGGGTGTGCCGGTGCGCAAGGTGGTGATCCAGGTGGTGGCCGGCCGCAATATCGCTGTGCTGGTGGAAGCTGCCGTGCGCAACACGATTTTGCAATTGCGCGGCATCGATACCTACCAGGAATTTGTCGAGCGCCACCGCAAGGCCATGGCGCAAGGTTAGCCCCCACGGTCGCCCACTGGCTTAAGTCGCTTTGTGCGGGCAGAGTTCGCGGTTGCAGGTGGCGTACAGGCTCAAGGCATGGTCTGAAATCGTGAAACCCTTGGCCTTGGCGACCGCATGCTGGCGCTTTTCGATTTCGGGGTCGTAAAACTCTTCCACCCGTCCGCAGTCCAGGCACACCAGATGGTCGTGGTGCTTGCCGTCGTCGAGCTCGTACACCGATTTCCCACTCTCGAAGTGGCTGCGGATCAGGATGCCGGCCTGCTCAAACTGGGTCAGCACGCGGTATACCGTGGCCAAGCCCACGTCGGAGCGCTCTTCGAGCAGGATGCGGAATACATCTTCCGCCGTCATATGGCGGTATTTGCCGCGCTGAAATACTTCCAGAATTTTGAGGCGCGGTATGGTCGCCTTGAGTCCCGTGTTCTTGAGTTCGTCGATGTTGGTCATGGTGTCGTGATGGCCGGTAAAGCCGGGGTTCTTGGCCAGGGCCCAACCGCTACAATGGCCCGATCATATCGCCCACGCTCCTATCCATGCATGACTCTATCCGTTTGCGTCTCACACTGTTGTCGATGGCCTTGCTGATCGGCAGCCTGACGGGCTGCAGCAGTGCACCGTCATCCAAAACCTGGAGAGACACCGTTTCGCCCTACCACTTTGACCGCGTGCAGGGCAATGTGGTGACGCGTGAGCAGTTGGCGGCCCTGCAGCCCGGCATGCCGCGCAATATGGTCAAGGACATTCTGGGCACGCCGCTGCTGACCAGCCTGTTCCATGCCGACCGCTGGGATTTTGTGTTCACCTTTCGGCGCCAGGGGGCTGAATCGCAATCGCGCCATGTCACGGTGTTTTTCAAGGGCGATGTGGTGGACCGGTTTGAGGCCGATGAGCTGCCCAGCGAGGCCGAGTTTGTCGCCACGCTGAAGTCCATGCCGAAGATTGAAAAAATGCCGGCCATGGAGGCGTCCGCTGAGAAGCTGGAACAATTCCCACCTCCCGTCAAGCCCGCAGCAGTGGCCAAGCCGGCGGTGCGCGCCCCATCCGACTACCCGCCGCTTGAGGCCCGATAGACGCCATGATCCACCAAATCGCAGTAGCCGGTGCCTCCGGTCGCATGGGACAGATGCTGATTGACGCCATCCGCGCGGCGGATGATTGCCGCCTGACGGGCGCGCTGGACATCGCCGCCAGCCCGGCCATAGGCCAGGACGCGGGTGCCGCCACCGGCCAAGCCACCGGGGTGCTGATCCATTCCGACCTGCGCGCCGGTCTGGCCCAAAGCCGGGTGCTGATCGATTTCACCCGCCCCGAAGGAACGCTGGAGCACCTCAAGGTGTGCCGCGAACTCGGTGTGGCCATGGTGATTGGCACGACAGGTTTTACCGAGGTACAAAAGGCCGAGATAGTGGCGGCCTCCCAGGACATCGCCATCATGATGGCGCCGAACATGAGCGTGGGCGTGAATGTGACGCTCAAGCTGCTGGAGATGGCGGCCAAGGCCCTGTCCACCGGTTACGACATTGAAATCATCGAGGCCCACCACCGCCACAAGGTGGATGCTCCCTCGGGCACCGCGCTCAAGATGGGTGAGGTGATTGCCGACGCCCTGGGCCGCGACCTGAAGGACTGCGCCGTCTACGCCCGCGAAGGCGTCACCGGTGAGCGCGACCCGTCCTCCATCGGCTTTGCCACCATCCGCGGTGGCGACATCGTGGGCGACCACACGGTGCTGTTTGCCGGCATTGGCGAGCGCATCGAAATCAGCCACAAATCCTCCAGCCGCTCCACCTATGCCCAGGGCAGCCTGCGCGCTGTTCGCTTTCTGGAGGGTAAGAAGGCGGGCATGTTCAACATGGCTGACGTGTTGGGTCTGCAGTGAACCTGCTGGCATTTTTTCAACAGCGCGACGCCATCAGCAGCCTGGTGGCCGTAGGCCTGTTGTGCATGTCGGTTGCCAGTTGGGTGGTATTGCTCTGGAAGGGTTGGCTGCTCAGGCGTGCGCTACGCGACGTGGACCGTAGCACCCAGGCCTTCTGGCAGGCTGCGTCCTTTGAGGATGGCCTGACCGTGGTGCGCGCCCTGGATCGGGACCAGTTGCTGCTGCCCCTGGTGGAAGCGGCGCTGGTCCAGCCCTCCGGCAATCTGGCCGCTGCGGGCGACCGCTCCCAACAACTCACCCGCCTGCTGCGAGATGCGCTGCATGCCGTATTGCGCAAACTGCAGGCCGGCCAGGTGCTGCTGGCCACCGTGGGCAGCACTTCCCCCTTTGTCGGTTTGCTGGGCACGGTCTGGGGCATTTATCACGCGCTGCTGGGCATTGCCGGTGCCGGCCA
>TBL_comb47_HYPODRAFT_10007040_pt1 | contig 11953 bp, 16 predicted proteins | sample TroBogypolimnion_40_FD_10682 | JGI IMG/M metagenome (IMG submission 10682) | reverse complement strand
TCAGTTTACCTGCATTGTCCGAATGGGTATGGTCAAACCAAACTGACCAACAACTTCTTCGAGTCCAAACTCAGCGTAACTGCCACAACAAGGAACTGGAGAACAGTCAGGGAACTGATCAGGCTGTTCGAAAAAATCACCCGCCCTGCAGAAGAACCAATTAATTAAAAAGCTTTTCCTGAAAAATTTAACCCGGCCACACCAATGAAAAACAAACGGATTTATCGGTTAAACGGTTGTTGTGGTTTTCATGCTGTTTTTTACAAGCGTTTCAAACATATCATCTTGATTGCGATTGTTATACTTGAAAACAAACTCGCTGACATAATTAGGCAAATATTTTGCGCTCACTTGGTGGTATTGTCCAATAATTCCACGCTTAACAATAGCCCAAAAGGATTCGATTGAATTAGTGTTTACACCCTTATAGGAATAAAGTTTTTGATGGTCTATACTAATGTGTTCAATAATTTCAGAAAAGCGATTATACCCCGAATACTCATCTGTTATCATTACTGAATCATCTTTGTCTACAAACTTATTTACAAGTCTTTTCAGGTCTGCATATGTAGTTTTACGCATTACTTCGGCAATAACATCACCATTTCGTGAGACAATTCCCACAACTGGAACCTTACTTGTCCCCCTGCCTCTTTTGGGATTTATATCACTTTTTGCAGGGTTCCCACGGCCACGTTTAAACTTTATTCCCGCCTCCTTTAAATCTTGTATACGTTCATCAAGTTCAGGTATTTTGAATGCTTTGTGAACGTCTGAAGTTGAACCATCATTGAATTTTCTTGGTTTTCCTCCAACATAGGTTTCATCCATTTCAAGAATGCCCGATAGTTCAACCGCCTTGTTTTCAATTGCCATTAAAGAGCGGATTTTATGACCAATAACCCAAGCGGTTTCATAATGAACGCCAATATTCCTTTCTAACTGTTTTGCGGAAACTCCTTTTTTTGCATCTGTCACAATTGCAAATGAATACAACCATGTTTTAAGCGGTAAGCGAGTGTTATGTAGGTTTGTGTTGGTTGTTACTGAAAAGCTCTTTTTGCAGGCTTTACAATGGAATCTATGATCGGAATTTCTTGTTCCAACATTTTCAGAACTACAATAAGCACATTTAGGCTTTTTGCCCCAACGTAACCGTTCAAAGTGCTTTATTGCACTTAATTCGTCAGGAAACTGATTTGAAATATCTATTAAGTTCATGATTAAAAACATTATCGAAATAGTAAAACAGATTCTTACAAAAAGGGACTAAAAAAATATTTAGTAATAAAATCAACTCTATTAAAATCATTGATACACAATAGATCATGCTTGGAAAACCTAAAATAATTACCCAACAAATAGAGAAATGAACTATAAATGTGCCAATTTGTATTAGATCATGCCAATATTCCATGATATCGGAACGATCATTAATTTGCGTTCCTTTTTTATACCCGAATCCTAATTTGGTTCTTATCTGTATGGTTTTTTTTGCCAATTTATGACAAAAATACTTTAATGGCTTTGCCCTTGAATCTTCTAAATTAAAAACAAATGAATTGTATCTATTCTTAAACTTATGACTAAATAGCAAATTTAAAATAGCAGGGAAAATCAGATAAAATATTGAAAGTGAAATAAAAAAAGTAAAAATACACTCACCCTTATATTGAAAATCATAGAATATATTTTTCCATTTTAAATTATCTAAATTCCAAATTTTAAAATTTGGATGAATTATCATAAAAATAATATAAGAAGTCCCAATTGATAATATTACTTTGAAAAGAAGGATAATTCTACTCATAGATAAAGAGATTACACCTAAAAAAACTCCTATTAAAAAACTTATTACTTCCATAATTTTAGGTTTAAATATTTACCCTAAATTTATGAAAATTCAATATGATAACCAATTACCCGATAAGTCCGAAAACAAATCAATTCAGATTATCATGCTAATCCTGGTACTCACAGTCGGCAATTACCTGTTTTTCTCGATCAAAAGCAACATCAAAAACTACGATTTTTTTTATGGTTTTGCAGTGGGGGCATTGTCTGGCATTCTTTTGATCCGACTCCTTAAGATATGGATGTACAAATAACGAGTGAATGCTCCAGACTCCCATAGGTAACCTTTAATAACAATTTTTCTATACTGCCTTGCGTATGATTTACAATCAATGGTATGTTATTCTTGAATCAAAAGAATTAAAAAATAAAAAACCGCTCAGGATAAAACGACTGAACCAGCAGCTCGTTTTGTGGCGGGATGAGAAAGGTGCCGTTGGCTGTCTCACCGATCGTTGCTGCCATCGTGGCGCATCCCTGGGATGTGGCAGGGTGGTGAACGGAATGCTCGCCTGCCCGTTTCACGGATTTCTTTTTGACAAGTCAGGAGAGGTGAAATTGATTCCTGCCAATGGCAAAAGCGGTAGAGTTCCCGAAACCATGAAGGTCAGTGCTTTTGCCACCTTCGAGGCTTATGGCCTGATCTGGTTGTGGTGGGGTGAGCAGGTAAATCCTTCCTATGAGCCATTTTTCTTCACTGAACTGGCCAGCTTCAGCTATTCCAGTTTTCAGGATTCCTGGAAAGTACATTATTCCAGAGCCATAGAAAATCAACTGGATGTGGTGCACCTGCCCTTTGTTCACGGAAACACCATCGGCCGTGGAAACAAAACTGTCGTCAACGGACCAGTGGTGACCCTGGATAACGGTCTATTGACATTCTATGTCAACAATGTAAAGGACAATGGCCATACACTTCCGCAGAAAGCAGATGAAATCAAAGACTACCAGAAGCTTTTCCACCTTCAGTTTCATTTTCCAAACATCTGGCAGAATTTCATTTCCGATAAGATCAGGGCTTTCGCCGCCTTTGTTCCTGTCGACGAGGAAAACAGCATCATCTACATCCGGTATTACCAGCGGATGATCCGGATTCCGCTGCTACGGGAATTGTTCAACTATCTGGGCAAGATTTCAAGCGTCATCATTCTGAGACAGGACAAAAGGGTCGTTGAAGAACAACTTCCCAAAAAATCGGAATACAAAATGAACGAACAGCTCATCCCTGGTGACAGACCCATCATCGAATACAGAAAGCACAGGCAGTTTCTGATGGATCAAAACAAGTTAAAATAAACGGTTCCGACCGGACAATCACTCAAATCATGGAGAAACCAAAAACCTATTGCGACGCCGTTGAGCCACTTCCTTCCACGAATGTGCACAGAATCTACCACGACAAGGCCTATGGCTTTCCCATCGGATCGGACAATGAACTGTTCGAACGGCTTGTATTGGAAATATTTCAGGCAGGACTTAGCTGGAACACCATCCTGAACAAACAGCAAAATTTCAAATCTGCCTTTCACCATTTCCACCTGCCAACGGTTGCCACTTACCAGGAAGCCGACAGGCAAAGGTTGCTCAGCGATGCAGGAATTATCAGAAACAGGCTGAAAATTGATGCGGTCATTCACAATGCACAGGTGATCCTTCAACTGCAACGGGAGTTTGGTTCCTTCAAAAACTGGCTGGACCAACATCATCCCAAAACGAAGAAGGAATGGGTGCTCCTTTTCAAGAAAACTTTTAAATTTACAGGGGGTGAGATCGTCAATGAATTTTTAATGAGTACAGGCTATCTTTCCGGTGCACATACCGAAAGTTGTCCAATCTACAGAGAAATCCTTCTTGCGAATCCCGCCTGGTTAAAATCTTAAACATCAAGCGTCATTCGAGATGTCAACAAAGGTAAAAACCGATTTGCCCATTGTGGCTTTCTCATCCCCGGCCGACTGGGAAGAGTGGTTGGAGAAGAATCACGCCCTATCGCAGGGCATCTGGCTGCAATTTTACAAAAAGGGGTCAGGAACGCCAACGGTAGTCTATGCTGAGGCCTTGGACGCAGCGCTGTGCTATGGCTGGATCGACGGGCAACTGCGGCGCGGAGATGATAAATTTTACCTCCAGCGCTTTACCCCCAGAAGAAAGCACAGTACCTGGTCCAAACGTAACATCGACCATGTGGCCAGGCTGGAAAAAGCAGGAAAGATGAGACCACCCGGATGGAAGGTAGTGGAGGATGCCAAATCGGATGGCAGGTGGCAAAACGCCTACGATTCGCAAAGCAACATGACGGTTCCTCCAGAGTTTCTGCATGAGCTGTCTAAAGCTCCGGAGAGTTTGGCCTTCTTTGAATCACTGGATAAAATAAACAAATATGCCATCGTTTGGAGAATCCAGTCGGCCAAAAAACCCGAAATCAGGGAAAATCGAATGAAGGTCATCCTGGCAATGTTGGCAAAAAGAGAAAAAATACACCCCTGAGGCAAGCTTCGTCCCAATATGCACAGTAAACCTGCTGACTCGATGAATTTGCAAACAAAAATTACGGATTTACTTTTTCGCCGCCAAAAAGGGCTCGGCATGATCATCGTATTTCTCTTCTTTTCACTGGTAGCCTTCAGGTTCGACAGTCAAAAGATAAGTTTGATCTGGAATGACTACCCTTCCATTGCCTTGGCTATTGCATTGATCATAGCGCTATTTGCATTCATCTGGTTGAAAATTGAAAAACGTAAGACCAAAACTTTGATCCAACACCTTCAAAACATGCTCTCCAGACAAAACGAGACAAACAACAGCAAACTGGACGAATTAAGCAAACGTCAGAGGGAAGTTTTCGGTCTGATTCTGGAAGGAAAATCAAACAAGGAAATTACCGCCAAACTACACATCGAACTGAGTACCCTGAAAACACACATCAACCAGCTCTACAAAATTCTGGAGATTAAAAGTCGGAAAGAGATCAAACAAGTTGATAAGGAGATCATTGAAAGGAACTAAACCCTAAATCAACCCTACGCTCCACCCTTTTTCAACCCCAATATTTTTTTATCTGCAGATTTTCGTCTGTAATCTTGTGCCGTTAACGGAAAAAAACATTTGGTATGAAAAGGAAAAAACTTTGGATGAGTGCGACGCTGATGTGTGGTTTTTGCTCAATTGCATTTACTTTTGACAACAATGGAACCCACTGGCTGTGGACCGATGCCCGGCCTGCTGCAGTGGTTCTGCTGATCGCCACGCTGCTCTCCGGACTGTTGTGGTACACGGCCGCAAAAAATGGAAAAGAGAAACAACCCGGATCCTGATTTTTTGAATCACCTCTCCGTTGAGCCATTGACAACAGCCAACTGGCCAAAATTTGAAAAGCTTTTCGGGGAAAACGGTGCCTGCGGAAATTGCTGGTGCATGTACTACCGTCTGAGTAAGGCTGAATACCTCGAAGGAAAAACAGATGGCGGAAACAAGGCCGCCATGCATCAGCTGGTGAAGGAGAATCATCCCACAGGCATCCTTGCTTTCATAGCGGATGAACCCGTTGCCTGGTGTGCCCTGGCACCCAGGGAGCATTTTACCAAACTGGAAAAATCCAGGGTGCACAAACGCATCGATGACCAGTCAGTCTGGTCTATTCCCTGTTTCTTCGTCGCCAAGGAATTCAGACGGGCAGGTTTGTCCCTCGAACTACTGAAAGGGGTTATAGGCTACGCAAAAAATAATGGCATCCGTACCCTGGAGGCCTATCCAACGATTCCTACCACAGCTTCCCTGCCCGATTCCTTCCTGTGGATCGGATTGTACAAGACTTTTGAACGGGCAGGCTTCGAAATCGTCGACAGGCGTTCGAGGAACAGGCCAATGGTCCGTTATTACACAGACAAAAACTAACATCCCTTAAAATCACATGGATATCAGACTTCAATTTGACACTTCCGGAATCAACTTTCAACAGGTCTCAGATGTACTTCAGACAGTAGGCATGGCTTATCATGCTGCGGCGCTGCATCAACGCGCATTTGAAAATAGCTTCGTGGTGGTATTTGCTTTCAGCAGAAACCAGTTGATCGGTTTTGGCAGGGCCATTTCGGACGGGGCCTACCAGGCTGCACTCTATGACATAGCAGTGCTGCCTGAATACCAGGGAGAGGGGGTCGGAAAATTGATCGTTGAAAATATTGTGAGGCACTGTCCCAACTGCAATCTGATTTTGTATGCGGCTCCCGGGAAGGACAAATTCTACGAAAAATTCAGTTTCAGAAGGATGCTGACAGGAATGGCTCTGTTTACAAATGCGGACAAAATGAGTGAGCGGGGATTTACCGAGTGAATTCATCCGTCAGTGTAACAACAAGTAATATGAACAGACGAAAAGAGTTGAAAGAGGAATACCGGCAAATGAAATTCAAAATGGGGGTATTCAAGTTGACCAATCTGATCAATGGTAAAATTTTCATTGGCAGTAGCCTTGATCTGGTGGCGGCCTGGCACTCCCTGAAATTTCAGCTCGAGCTGGTCACCTATCCCAACCAGGAACTTCAGCAGGATTGGATAGCATATGGCCCGGAGAATTTCACCTACGAAATAGCAGAAGAGATCGAACAGAAGGATGAAGAAAACCGGGATTGGGCAAAAGAGGTAAAGGCCCTGAGGGAGTTGGTGGAAGAGATGCTTCAGCCATTTGAAGGGAATGGTTACAACCAGAAGAGAAAATCCACATAAAAAACAGTAATTTTAATTGCGGAATAGATCACTTCGACCCAAGTCAACACTCCATGACCGAATACTGGGAATCAAAATACAGCAATGAGGGGGCACTCTGGAAGTTTGAACCTGCCGATTCGGCCCTGATCGCGGCGGAAATGTTCCGGTCAGAGAATTTGCAACGACTGCTGATTCCCGGCGTGGGTTATGGCAGGAATGCCAAATTCTTCCTCGACCGGCACTTTGAAGTAACCGGCATAGAAATTTCTGCTGCGGCCATTGCACTCGCAAGATCCAACGGAATGAATTTCACTATTCACCACGGCTCAGTGACGGAGATGCCATTCGACGAGGATCAATACGATGGCATTTACTGCTACGCCCTGCTACATCTGCTGAACAAAAACGAGCGAAGGAGGTTCTTATCTTCCTGTTATGATCAGCTTGGAAAGAACGGATTAATGATCTTTGTGGTTGCCACCAGGGAGTTGAGTCTTTATGGGAGCGGCAGGTACGTCAGCAAGGATCGTTATAGACTCCCCGACGGATTAACTGTGTTTTTTTTCGATGACGAATCCATTTCTGCGGAATTTAAGAAATTTGGACTTATCCGACTGACAGACATAAAAGAACCCATTAAATTTGCAGACGGATACGATCCGATGCCACTCAAATTCGTGGTGTGCAGAAAATTTTAAAAACCTTTTTCTAAACTTCGCAAGATGACCATACTTTCAAAAGAGGATCTGACCCTGCGTCCCTTCCGGCTTGAGGACAGGGATAAACTGGCCATTATTTGCAACAACAAAAAAATATGGGACAACGTTCGGGATTTTCTTCCCCATCCTTACACAGAAAAAGATGCTTCCGAATTTATCTATCTGTGCCAAATGGAGGTACCACAAACAACGTTTGCCATTTTATACCGGGGGGAACTGGCCGGATGCATCGGACTGGTACCCCAGACTGATGTCTACCGGCTTGGTGCAGAACTTGGCTACTGGATCGGAGAACCATTCTGGGGAAAAGGGATTGCCACGGAAGCAGTAAAAATGATAACTGGTTACGGGTTTCAACAATTGGGTCTGAAGCGGATTCACTCAGGCGTTTTTGACTTTAACAAAGCCTCAAGGCGGGTACTCGAGAAATCCGGATTCAAACTGGAGGGAATTTTTGAAAGATCTGTCGTGAAGAATGGCAGGATCTGCGATGAATACAGATTTGCCAAACTCAGTCCACAGTAGGAAGATGGGTTGTGACCTATCTTCCGTTTCTTTATTCCCATTCAACAGGGAAAAAACTTCATCCCATCCACCGGTCTTCGGCCAGGCAGTTTATTATTCAAACATAAATTTTGATTGATTTGGATTGTTTAACGTTTGACGGGTTCAAATGGTCCGATCTTTGCTTAACTTTGATCAAGGAGTTCCCCGAATTGGAAAGAGGCGTCCTTACAAGACAAATAAAAAATTAAGACAATGATGGAAACAAGTAAAAATTTGATCGCCGATACCTCCAGGGGTCAGCAAATTATCAGGAAGAGTTATCCGGTTCTGACCGCTCTGCTACTCCTATTCATGCTAAACGGATGCAGCACGATATCCGCCGTGGCGCAAAGAGTCGACCTTCAGGTAGGTATTGACCTGCCATCCTGGGCCCCCTATTATGACAATGCAGATCTTGTTCGTTACTATTACCTCCCCGACATCGAATGCTATTACGATGTCAGGAACCGTGAATTCATCTACATGGAAGACGGTGAATGGATGTTTGGCAGGTCATTGCCACCCGTGTATGCCTGGTTCGACCTGGCCAATTGCTTCGTTGTCGCGCTGGATTCACGGGTACTGGAACCCTGGAGACACTTCCATTACTATGTGGCCCACTATCCGCGCTATTATTACCGGACACTCTACCGCGACAGCTACGGAGACCGGGATCATCCCCTGCGCGGATTCAACGAAAATGCAAGGAGTGTGGTTTTCAATCGTCCGGAGAACAGGGAGAACAATTCCTTCAACCGTGGAAATTCGGCAAGACAAGAAGTCAATACACGCGTGGAAAGCAGGCCAAACAACGAAGTCAGGCAGAACACAGAGGTCAAACGCAGCTTCCCTGAAAGAAGGGTTGAACAGACACATCCTTCCCAGGCTGTCAACTATTACGGCCGCGATATTGGACGCCCGGTAAAGGTGCAACGAAACATGAAAAGGGCTGATGATGTCAAGGTCAAGGAAAGCAAACCCGTCAAAAGGGAAAAAGAGGGCAGGCAAAGATAAGGCAACACGCCTGAAACCTTCTGCAGGAATGTAATCCTGGTAAAATTCGGCAAATTGATTCGCCCCCGGACAATCAATTTGCCGAATTCTTTTTTATCTTACGGATCATGCAAAATGCAGTCACAACATGCTGTATCGCACGTTGCAAAAAACTATTTTTGCAGGACGCATTCTGATTTCAAAACTACCACTACATAACTTTATCTTGAATGATCCCCACGCTAACCAGGATCAGTTTCAAATGAATGGATGAACAAGGCGGTTCTCCTTAAAAATAAAACGCATGAAAAAAAAATTATTCTACTTTGGTTCGTTTCTTTTGATTCTATTGGCTCATTTCCCGGCATTGTCGCAAAAACCCAACCACACCTTTGCATTAGGCGATTCAACATTTTTACTGGATGGAAAATCCTTTCAGATGATCTCGGCCGAGATGCACTACCCAAGGATTCCGCGAGAATGCTGGAGAGCCAGAATGCAGGCAGCCAAAGCGATGGGCATCAACACCATCGGCACCTACGTCTTCTGGAATCTGCACGAACCACAAAAAGGGGAATACAACTTTGCTGGCAACAATGACATTGCAGCATTCGTCAAAACAGCCGGCGAAGAGGGATTGTGGGTCATTCTTCGTCCGAGTCCCTATGTCTGCGCCGAATGGGAATTTGGCGGATACCCCTACTGGTTGCAGAATGAACCTGGATTAATCGTGAGAAGCAAGGAGCCGACCTACCTCAACCTCTACAAAAACTACCTCAGCGAGGTTGGGAAACAACTGGCTCCCCTGCAGATCAACCACGGAGGAAACATCCTGATGGTACAGGTTGAAAATGAATATGGTTTCTATTCTAACGACAAGGATTACCTCGAAATCAACAGAAAAATGTTTGTGGATGCGGGTTTCGATGGACTGCTCTACACCTGTGACCCTGCAGGGACAGTCAAAGACGGGCATCTGAACGGATTGCTTCCGGCCATCAACGGTCTCGACAAACCGGATGAAGTAAAGAAACTGGTCAGAACCTACTATGGAGGGAAAGGTCCATTTTACATTGCAGAATGGTATCCTGCCTGGTTCGACTGGTGGGGAACGAAACACCACACGGTTGTGCCCGAGACCTATGCCAAAAGGCTGGATGGCGTACTGGCTGCAGGCCTCTCCATCAACATGTACATGTTTCATGGAGGCACCACAAGGGGTTACATGAATGGATCCAACTTCAACGACAAGAGTGCCTTCGAACCGCAAATCAGCAGTTATGATTACGATGCTCCTTTGGATGAGGCAGGAAATGCAACAGAAAAATTCAGGCAGTTCAGAAAAGTGATAGAAAAATACCTGCCTGCCGGCAAAAAGCTACCGGAAATACCTGCCAGGCGAGGCACCATCGTGGTTCCATCCATCGAATTGGCGAAAGTTACGAGCGTATTTGGCCACCTTCCGGTGCCAAAACAGAATGAATCGCCACTCACTTTTGAAGCAATGCACCAGGATTATGGTTTTGTGCTTTACCGTACAAAACTGAAAGATGCAGTTTCCGGAATACTGAAAGTTAAAGATTTGAGAGACTACGGACTGATCTTTGTGAATGGAAAACGTGCAGGTATTCTCGACAGACGTCTGAATCAGGATAGCTTGTTTATTGAACTCCCGAAAGGTGCCGTCACGCTCGATATCCTGGTGGAGAATCTGGGAAGGATCAACTTTGGACCTTATCTTCTCAAAAATAAAAAGGGGATCACAGAAAAAGTTTTGCTAAACAACAGTGAACTGAAGGGATGGCAAATGTATAGCCTGCCATATGCTGCCGCCGAACAACCCAAAGCCATGGAAAGTGTTTCCGCGACCGACCTTCCTGTTATCAGAAGTGGAAACTTTACCCTGCAAAAAACAGGCGATACTTACCTGGATATGCGACAATGGGGAAAAGGCTGCGTTTGGATCAACGGTCACCACCTGGGCAGGTACTGGTCCATCGGACCGCAGCAAACCCTTTACGTTCCGGCCGAATGGCTGCGCAAGGGAGCCAATGAGGTCGTCGTACTGGAATTGCTGAAGTCACAGCAAAAATCACTGGCAGGGTTGGATCAGCCGATACTCGATTCCGTGAAATAGTTTCAGGAACAGAGGCAAGAAGGATCAATGCACCGGTAAAGCTGCTAATTCGACCTCAGTAAGGAAGGAGTAACCTGTTCAATAATAGACAATGAGAATCAATACAAATAGCTGGAACAGGATTCGCTACACACTTTATGCCCCAGGATACGATTCCATTGCCAGGGTATTTGAAAAATCCAGAAGGCGGTCCATTGAATCTCTGGAGGTAAAAAGCGGGGATTCCATTTTGATTGTGGGGGCAGGAACTGGACTGGATCTGGAATTCCTGCCGGGAAATTGCAAAATTACAGCGACCGACCTCACCCCCTCCATGGTAGACCGGATCAAAAAGAGAAGCATCGATTTGAAGTTACCGGTCCAGGCGCTGGTCATGGATGGCCAGAAGCTTGATTTTCAGAAGGAATTATTTGATAAGGTCATCCTACACCTGATTCTGGCCGTTCTCCCTGATCCCTATGCCTGCATCAGTGAGGCATCTCGTGTGTTGAAACAGGGTGGAACCATGGTCATATTCGACAAATTTGTCCCGAAAGGGAGAAAATTATCAATTCGGCGCAAAACCATCAATTTCTTTACCAACCTCTTTGTTTCGGATATCACACGCAGCCTGGAATCCATCCTGGCCAACAGCGGATTGACCTTAATTTCTGATGAAGGGGCCGATTGGAAGGGAAATTTCAGGCTGATAAAACTGACCAAACCCTAATCCTCATCGGTTGTTGATCGTCTCGGGATAAAGATCATGGTTCAACAGCCTGTACTCCGCCATCTGTATAAATTTGGTCCCCTGCTTTCCGTAGTTGCACCAGGGATCGATGCTGATGCCACCGCGGGGGGTAAACTTTCCCCAAACCTCGATGTACCTGGGGTCCATCAGCCGGATCAGGTCTTTCATGATGATGTTGACGCAATCTTCGTGAAAATCGCCATGGTTTCTGAAACTGAAAAGATACAATTTCAGGCTCTTGCTTTCCACCATTTTTTGATCCGGAAT
>TBL_comb47_HYPODRAFT_10007039_pt1 | contig 11955 bp, 9 predicted proteins | sample TroBogypolimnion_40_FD_10682 | JGI IMG/M metagenome (IMG submission 10682) | reverse complement strand
TCGCTTTAATAATGTGCGCGCTGCAATTAAATTGCAATTTAGAGATATTGATAACTTTGTTCACAAAGATTTTGTTGGTCGGGACGACATCCGTTATGTAAAGCGTTTGGCTGATACGCAAATGTCTAAAGCAGACTTTGCAACTTTGGTTGAGGCCATTCGCAAAAGTAATTGCATTCCAATGGCTACTCCATTCGATGAAAAATCCGTTGATTGGTGCGTTGAGTTTGATATGCCAATCATCAAGGTAGCCAGCGCTGATAATAACGATTGGACTTTGCTTGAAAAGATTGCCACTACACGTCGCCCAGTCATTATTTCTACTGGTGGCATGTCACAAAAAGACATGGATGATGTGGTGCATTTCTTCGAAAAGCGCAACATTCCTTTGTCCTTGAATCACTGTATCGCCGCTTATCCACATGAAGACAAAGAGTGCGAGCTTAACCAAATCGACTACTTGCGTCATCGCTATCCGAATTTGGTAATTGGATATTCATGTCATGAGTATCACGATTGGTCCGCATCGATGTATATCGCTTATGGCAAAGGTGCACGTACTTTTGAGCGCCATATCGATATCAATGATGATGGCTTTCAGGTAGCAACCTATTCTTCATTGCCAAACCAAATTGATACTTGGTTTAAAGCTTGGCATAAAGCACAGGAGATGTGCGGTACTTCGGGTAACCATAGAAGAAACTTTATTGATCGCGAGATCGCTTATCTTGATTCTTATGTTCGCGGTGTTTACGCCAAACGAGACTTGGTGGCCGGTCAAACGCTGAGTGAGGACGATTTCTATATGGCGATCCCCTTGCAAAAAGGTCAGGTCTCCAGCCGAGAATTGATGCTTGGTAAGTATGGCCATAAATTAATTGCAGGCTGCAAAAAAGATGAGCCAGTTACTGTACGCATTTTGGACACGCCTTATTCTGCCGATCCATCACTGCTCGAATCTTTTGAAAAACGAGGTCTGTAATTGATTTCTTCTTGCCTGGAGCCAAATTAATGGGTGCCGCTTTAGTTTTTGGTGCCTCTGGCTCAATAGGGCGGGCAATTTGCCTTCACTTTCAAGAGCGGGGCGATATTGTTATTGGTGCTGGTCGTAGCGAGTCGCCAGCTCAACTCAAAGAATTTCCTTGGGCTCAGTGGTGTGAAGATCCTCAATTGTTTTCCAAGCGACTCGAGAAATCTTTAGCTGGTGCGAAGTTAGATGCTGTTGTGTGGGCGCAGGGCATTAACTTTAATGATGAGATTGGGACATTTGATTTAGCCCAGCATCAAAAAATGTATGAAGCAAATGTGACATTTATTCTGAGTACGCTTCAGCTGTTGCTTAATGAAGGCTTACTGTCTAAAAAGGCAAAGCTTTGTGTAATTAGTTCTATTTGGCAAAATATTGCCCGCCAAAATAAATTGTCCTACTGCATTACAAAGTCAGCTCTGCAAGGCCTTATTCAATCACTAAGTATTGACCTTGGAAAGAGTGGCATCCTCATCAACGCCGTTTTACCGGGCGCCTTGGATACTGAAATGACTAGGGCTAACCTATCTACTGCGCAAATTAATCAGTTAGAGGTCGCTACTCCCTTACAGTCTTTGCCCAATCTAACTGACGTTACTGGCTTAGTGAGTTACCTATGTTCTGCCAGCAATACAGGAATTACGGGGCAATTTATTGCTGCCGATCGAGGATTTAGTAATGCTCGAATCCTTTGAGGTTAAAACTTCCGGAGGCTCTTACCAGGTTAGCGTTGGAGAGGGCTTATGTAAAAGCCTTCAAGAAAATGTAAATACTATTTTCCTGGTTGATGACTACCTTCTGCCGCAATTAAAGATTGATGCAAAGAGGGTAATTGCAATTCCGGCATTGGAGTCCAGTAAAAATTTAGATTACATGTCTGGCGTCATCGAAAAGATGAGAGAGCTTGGCGCCAATCGTGACACCCATGTTTATGCACTTGGTGGTGGCATTATTCAAGACATTGCCACTTTTGTGAACTCTATTTACATGCGCGGACTTGCATGGACTTACTTTCCAAGCACGCTTTTAAGTATGGCAGATAGCTGTATTGGTGGTAAGTCTTCGATTAATGTTCGTGGCTATAAAAATTTAGTTGGCAACATCTATCCTCCTCAAGCAGTTTTTGTGGATATGGACTTTTGCAAGACCTTAGGCCCCAATGAAATCGTTGGTGGTTTAGTTGAGGCTGTCAAAATTTGCTATGCACGTGGTCCCGAGGTATTTAATCAATATCTATCCCTTGATCCACATTACCCAATGGCTGGTGAAGTGGGAGTCAAAGTGGTCTCTACTGCACTGTTGGCAAAAAAATGGTTTATTGAAGTAGATGAGTTTGATAAGTCAGAGCGCCTACTTCTTAACTATGGACATACCTTTGGCCATGCATTGGAGGCCTCATCCAATTTTGAAATTGCTCATGGTGTAGCGGTGGCGCTGGGTATTTTGACTGCCAACTACTACGCTAACGTATTGGGTCAGCTTAATGACGCTGGTCAGACACGCGCCAATCAACTCAACGCCTATTTAGTGAGTTTATTAAAGCCAGTAGAGGGCGCCTTAAAGCAGTCCCTATCAAAGATTGATTTTAAATTAGTGTTAACGAAGTTTGAAGGCGACAAGAAGCATCGTCAAGATGTCTATCGTATGGTCATTCCAACTCAGGCTGGTGATCTTGTGCTGACCTCGGCCCCAAAAAATGAGGAGTCAAGGAATCAGATTGAGCGCTCCTATCTTGAGGCGCTCCAAAAACATGGGTACTTAACTGCTTAGCAGTGAAAAAATAGATTCAATGACGGCTGATAATTTGACTCAATGGAAATTAGAAGATGATTTTGCACAAATCATTCGTGATGGCTCACGATCTTTTGGCGCACTAAAAGATGCTCATATTTTTCTAACGGGTGGCACTGGTTTTATTGGTACTTGGTTGTTGGAAGCCATTCATTTTGCAAATCAGACGCAAAACTCCAATATTCGAGTAACAGTCCTCACTCGCAATCCCGAGGGCTTTAAAGCAAAAAAGCCGCATCTCGCAAAAGAAAAGTATTTTGAATTTATTGCTGGTGATATTGTCAATTTGCCTACTGAAGCATTACAGGCAAAAGGAAATTACACTCATTTGATTCATGCTGCTACTGACGCTAGTGCTGATCTCAATGAGAATAATCCCCTACAGATGTTTGATACAGTGGTTCTTGGCACTAGGCAGGTCTTAGATTTTGCGGTACAGACTCAGATACCTAAAGTGCTTTATTTAAGTTCGGGCGCGGTATATGGTCAGCAGTCTCCTGAGGTGCAATATGTACCTGAGCAGTATTTGGGTTCGCCCGATTGCTTAAATCCTAAGAATACTTATGCAGAAGGTAAGCGTGCCTCCGAAATGCTGTGCGCAATTTACGCTAAGCAATTTGGCCTGAATATAGTTGTTGCTCGTATTTTTGCCCTACTAGGCCCATTGTTAAATTTAGATATTCATTTTGCGGCTGGCAATTTCATTCGAGATGCATTGGCAGGAAAAAAGATTACGGTTTCAGGTGATGGTAGACCCGAACGTTCTTATTTATACCCATCCGATTTGGTAGTTTGGCTGCTGGCAATCTTGACTCACGGCAATTCGGGCCAGGCATACAACGTTGGCTCTGAAGAGGGCATATCGATTGCGGATTTAGCAAAATTAACTTCAACGCTACTGGGAAATCATGGCTATGAGGTTTTGTGTTTAAGTGATTCTGGTTGGAATCCAGGTCGCTATGTTCCTAGTAATCAACAGATTCGGGATCACTTAGGTGTTGTTCAAACAGTAAGCTTAGCTCAAGCAATTGAAAGAACAGCATATTGGAATGGATGGAGAAAAGTTAAATGAAATTATCAGACTACGTTGCACAAAAATTAGTTGAGTACGGGGTTAAGCATGTCTTCATGGTGACTGGTGGAGGTGCCATGCATCTGAACCATTCATTTGGAACCAATAAGAACTTAGATTGCATCTTCAATCACCATGAACAAGCTTGCGCCATTGGGGCGGAAGCCTATTACCGCTTAACTAATCAATTGCCGGTAGTGAACGTTACTTCCGGCCCTGGTGGAACCAATGCTATTACCGGTGTTTATGGTGCATTTGTAGACTCCATTGCAATGCTGGTCATTTCCGGTCAGGTGAAATTTGAGACTACGGTTCGTAGCACTGGGCTTCCATTGCGTCAATATGGTGATCAAGAATTAGATATTGAAGAATTGGTACGACCAGTTACCAAGTACTGCGAGATGGTGACTGATCCACAAACGATTCGCTATCATTTAGAAAAAGCGATTTATATTGCTACTTCAGGTCGACCAGGGCCAGTTTGGTTAGATATTCCATTGAATGTTCAGGGTGCTCAAATTGATCCAGATACTTTGCCTGGATTTGATCCCGCTGAATTAGAGGAGCCTTGGAAAAAGGCGGATCTTGCCAAGGCTAGCCAAGAAATTTTGGAAAAAATTCAGGCAGCTAAACGCCCTGTGATTTTTGTTGGTGGTGGTATCCGTTTAAGCGGCGAGCACAAAGCATTTTTGAAGCTGGTTGAAAAATTGCAAATCCCCGTGGTGACGGGTTGGAATGCCCATGATGTGATTTGGAATGCACATCCCAACTATGCTGGTAGACCGGGAACGATTGGCGATCGCGCTGGAAATTTCGTGGCGCAAAATGCTGATTTGTTATTGGTATTGGGTAGCCGTTTAAATATTCGTCAAGTGAGTTATAACTGGCAGTCTTTTGCTCGCGAGGCATTTAAGATCTGGGTGGACATTGACGAGACTGAGCTCAAGAAGCCTTCTGTTACAGCAGATATGCCAATTCATGCAAACTTAAAAGACTTATTGCCAATTTTGGCGAATGCCCCATACCCTGGTCCAACAACAAGTCATGTCGAATGGATGGACTGGGCCAAAGAGCGCATGAAACGATTCCCAGCCATTCTTCCTGAGTACTGGGAGAATGAACGCGTCAATCCATATTGCTTTATGGGTGAGTTATTTGGTCAACTGCCTGAAGAGCAAATTGTGGTTACAGGTAACGGCAGTGCCTGTGTTGTGAGTTTCCAATCTGCAGACATTAAGCAAGGTCAAAGACTTTGGACGAACTCAGGATGCGCAACTATGGGCTACGATTTGCCAGCCTCTATTGGTGCACACAAAGCATCTGGTGGTAAATCCATTGTTTGTTTGGCAGGCGATGGCAGCATCATGATGAACTTGCAAGAGTTGCAAACTATTGTGGGCAACCAATACCCAATCAAAATCTTTATTCTTAACAACAGTGGTTATGTATCTATCTTTCAAACCCACCGTAACTTCTTTAATGGCGTAGAAGTAGGTGGGGGGCCGAAGAGTGGTGTGACCTTCCCAAGCTTCGAAAAATTGAGTGCGGCCTTCGATCTGCCTTATCGCAAGGTTACTAGTCACGATCAAATGAAAAACGCAATTGCTAAAACACTCGCAGAGCCAGGACCCTGCGTCTGTGAAATCATGATTGATGAAAATGTTTCTTTTGCTCCCAAACTAGGCGCTAAGCAGCATCCAGACGGTCGCATCACATCGCCGCCTTTGGAAGACCTATCTCCATTCTTGCCGAGAGAAGTATTGCGAGAAAATATGATTATCGACTCCCCGGCCGAAGATTAATCTTCTGATTAAATAATGTTTATTAAACTAAAAAGCACATTTTTAAAAATGGTATCTGGCCATGAGAAAAAATTGCGCTTTTTGATTGCTGGAGGCATTAATACAATCGTAGGCCTATCCGTTTATCCCTTGTTGTATATCGCATTAGAGCCATTGGGTGCTGGATATATTCAGGTTTTAATTATTGCGCAGCTAATCTGCATTACCTTTTCTTTTGTGAGCAATAAGTACTATGTATTTAAGACAAAAGGGAATCTCAGAAAAGAGTACATCAAGTTCTTTATATTCCATGGCTTCTATTTTTTATTAAACTTAATTTGTTTGCCATTGCTGGTAGAAGTTCTAAAGATCAATCCCATTATTTCTCAAACTCTGTTTGCAATCGCAATCATCGTGACCAGTTATTTTTGGCATAACGCCGTTACATTTAAGTCGACTCAGGAAAGCATTAAATGAGCAATTCCAATTACCTTCATAGACATTGCCCTATTTGCCAGAAAGAAACCCATGCTCGCATAGAGGTGAGTTCTGAGAAAAAAGGCGAAGACCTCAGTTATGACGAGTTAGTTCCTTATTGGAATGGTTTTTTTAAAGAAAAGATCTTCTTTTCATATGCACGCTGTGGTGTATGTGAACTTCTTTTTGCGCCGATTTTTTATCGCCCAGACCAACTCGAAGCGCTATATGGTCAAATGCCGCCTAATATGGATTTAGTACCTGTTGCCGCGCTGCTTAAGACCCAAAAGGGCTACTTTGATGTGCTCAAACGCTTTTCTAAATTGGATAAGGGTTACATTGAAGTGGGTCCTGACGTTGGTATCTTTACCGTTAATTGCAGGAGAGAGGGTCACTTCGACTCGTATTGGCTATGCGAGCCAAATGTTCTCGTTGCAGATGCTTTAGCAAAAACAGTAGAAGGAAAGCCATTTACGATTATTGAAGATATGTTTGGTTTTTCAGCAATTCCTGATCAGAGTTCTAGCGTAGCGGTCATGATTCAGGTGCTGGACCATCTTTTGGATCCCATTGCAACCTTGTCAGAATTAAGAAATAAATTATTGCCGGGCGCAAAGCTATTGTTGGTTACCCATAACGAGCAATCTTTGCTGCGAAAAATAGTCAACTGGCGTTGGCCAGCGTTTTGCTTACAGCATCCCCAAATTTATAGCCCACAATCCATCACTAATCTGCTTGAGAAGGCAGGTTATGAAGTCAACACCATTGAAAAAACTAAGAATTATTTCGAGTTTAGCTTTTTGCTCAAACACTTACTTTGGGCATTTGGCATCAAGGTGAAATCCGTTCCTAAAATCTTTAACTTCACTATTGGCCTTAAGCTAGGCAATATGATCACCATTGCAACCCCGAGATCCAAATGAGCAAACAGTTACTTTCAATCGTTACACCAACGTATAACGAAATAGACAATATTGAAGAATTACTTAGAAGAGTAAAGGCGGTAATTTCCCATCTTGAGCAATATGATTTTGAGTTCTTAGTAATAGATAATTGCTCAACTGATGGAACTCAGGTAAAGCTCAAAGAGCTAGCCAGTCAAGATCCAAGAATCAAGGTGATACTCAATGCCCGTAATTTTGGCCATATACGTTCGCCTTATTACGGCATCTTGCAGTCAAGGGGTGCCGCCACAATTTATCTAGCATCTGATCTTCAAGACCCGCCAGAAATGATTCCTGAATTTATTGCTGAATGGGAAAAGGGCTACAAGCTAGTCATGGCTATTAAGCCAGTCAGTAAAAGTAGTCCAGTGATGCATGCCTTTAGAAAAGCTTATTACCGTTTTATCGATAAGATCTCTGAAGTAGAGATTATTAAGGACTCTACTGGCTTTGGGCTCTATGACAAATGCGTACTCGATAAGCTTAGGGAAATTAACGATCCCTATCCATTCTTGCGCGGACTCATTTGTGAGCTGGGGTACGAAGTAAAGACGGTTCCCTTTGTGCAGCCTAGAAGATTACGTGGCATTACAAAGAATAACTTCTATACGCTATTTGATATAGCAATGCTTGGCATGGTTAGCCACTCCAAGGTGCCTATTCGGATTGCGGCATTAGTTGGCTTCTTATTGGGCTTTCTGAGTGTATTGACTGCTTTTGTATTTTTGATACTCAAGTTGCTATTCTGGGATGCATTCCCATTAGGAAGTGCCCCTGTAGTGATTGGCCTTTTCTTCTTGTTTGGAGTCCAGCTATTCTTTATCGGCATTCTTGGTGAATACATTGGATCAATTCATACCTACATACAAAATAGGCCTATTGTTGTAGAAAAAGAGCGAATTAATTTCTAAATGAATTTAATTATTCTTTCGTCTTACTTTATTGCATTAGGGTTGCTAATTTATAAACGTGCAATTTTGTGGAGAATATTTCACGGCATAGTTTATAGAATTCAATATTTTGTAAAACCACAATTTTTATGTCTCACATTAAGCCTTATTTTTCTTTTTTTGCTGGGGGGGAAGGCAATCCATCTGGCAAATTCTGGAAGTGTTATTCAGAATGAATTGATTGGTCCAATGACACTTTCGCCAAATGGTGTTAGTGGGGTTCGATCCCTTAGTCAGTCGAGCAATAAGGAGTTCGTTGAGTTGACGCAGCATTTGACTCGGAGTGGAGCTTCGGAGACTGACCAAATAAATGCCAAAATTCTGAAGGAAAACGAGTTATATATAAGCTCAATGAGTGCGCCCCAAAAGCAAGCGTTGGACTTTAAAGAAAATCCATACTTGGTTGACGAGGTTGCGAAATGGCGAGGGCGTTACATACATCACTACTCGACCGTTCTATTTCCAGTGCGCGAGATTCTAGGTGGGAACTTGGGGTACTTGGTTACCAGCCAGTATGGAATGATTAGCCTGCTACCACTACTTTTGATTAAAGATGCACCTTTTATAGCTTATGGTTTAGTCAGTCTTATAGGGCTTTTAGTATTTGGCCTATATATTCTTTATAAGAATAGAAATTCATACTACGTTCTAATTTTTGCGGGCGCAATTTTATGCTTAATCGCTTTCTCCACAAGTATTGAGGCATTAAGGCTAAACCCTGGGTTTGCTTTTTTTAGATATGTGCCAATAGTTGGGTTATTGTATCTTTTCTTAGAGCGCCTTCATGGTAAGTCCAAGAGAAATTACTGGCTTTGGGTTTTACTCGGCATCCTAAACTCAATCCAGTTCAATATCTTATTTTTGATAATATGTTTTTGCTATTACGGTGCAATCAGCGTAAAAATAAAAAGTTTGAAACGGTTTTGGATTCTTAAGTATCCAACTTCCATACTTTGTATTGTTCTTTTACAGGCTTTGTTAATTTGGTCTCAAAGGAGCTCCCTATCTCCTCCAATTTTTTCATCGGTTGGAGATGCTCCCGTCATGATGGTGTACTCCTTATTGATGCTTTCATTCCCTGTAGCGCTTTTTCTTATTGCGATTGTATTTGAGAGGGGGTCAAGATTTGCAGAAGAGTCATTTCCTGACGAATGTATTTTTGCTTATTTGGTTTATGGATTTTGCGCGACTTATGCAATTTCATTTCCTGGGTCGCCACAGCATTACGTTGGATTTATTTCGATGGCGTCTATAGGAATATACATCCTCCTAAAAAATCTACCCAGATCAAAATTAGCAGCAATACTTTCAATCGGAGTTCTATTTTTTCCTGCCCATTATTGTGGCTACATGGCTATCGGTAAAAAATACATTAGTCCAAGATCTGATTTATTTGAGTACACAAACAAAGTGGGTACATCTTTATACTTTGATACTGCAGTTGAAATCCAGAAAATAAGCAAAGCACACGATGAGATTGTTTTTAAATACAAAGATCTAGGGAAGATTTATTTCATTGCAAAGGATAAAAATTTTATTGAAATGTATATCAACAAGAACTTAGATCCGAAAATTTATGACGTTTTTACTAATTTTTTAGATGTATCCGCTGATTCAGCTTTGTTAAGACTTAAAGCGGATGATGTAAGTTATGTAGTTCTTCAGTCCCCCGCTTTGATAGAGTTTAGTGAGATCGTTAATAAAACTTTAAGTACGGACGCCGATAAGTCTGAATTTGAAAAGCATCAAAGAATTTTGAAAAATATGAGTACATTGTCTAGAAATCTTAAGCCCAATTTACTTGAATGTAATTCGAGGTATTGCATATATAAGATTTGATTTAAAAAATGAGTCTTATCATTTTTTAAAAGGAGAATGAATGATCCATCTCTTGAAGGGAAAAATTTCTACTCTTGTTTAACAATTGCGTTATTTTGTGAGTTTATCCAAAAGTAAAGACAACATCTTTGGCTGACAGAGTATGGAAAGATGTATCGCTAGCTCCCTGCCAGGCACAAGTAAAATGCAAGCCAAAGCCCAATGCATTTAATATGTGGAAGCGGGTTTAATTCATGGGGGGCTGAGTCCACATAATCCAGAATTGTATTTTATGGTTTAAGGGCTCCATTAAGTTGTTAGTCGGTAATTTGAAATTTATTAATGATTAAATCTTGCTAATCTAACTTAAGGTCTTGCGACTGCGCACTGGATAGTTCAGTGTTAGCCCACAAAAAAACGCAGTCATAAAAAATAGCAACTCAATAAAGTGCGCCTCATTTGCTTCAGTTGTCAAATAAGAAAAACTCATAATCGGTATCGTCCAAGATGCATACGAAAACCAAACACCCTCTTGATATAAAGAGCGGTACCAAGAAATAAAAAGAGGTATTAAAACTAAAAGCAAGCCAGGGATACCTACCCCGAGAGCAAAATCCAACCAACCGCTATGAGTGGCGCCTCGCATATTACCTATAGGCTTAGAAAAGTCACTCCATTTGGCGCCAGCAAAAGAGCCAAAGGAATGGTGCACCAGTCCGTAGCCCAAAGGATTTTCTGCCAAGAGTTGGGTGCCTGCGATAAACCACGCCGTTCTTTGATAGGTACTAACGTCTACAAAAGTGCCCAAAGAATTGAGAGGTGGACCGCCGACCTTGTCATCTTTCCACCAGTTTTGATGTTTGATATCTAATCCAATTTTAATGTCCGCAATCATTTGGGGCCAAGCAGTATTTTTTTCTATATGTTTTTGGATTCCCAAAAATGAAAAACCAACAATGATGCTACAAGTTAGTAGGGCTAAAACAATTTTTTTTAATCCCCAGCTAATCCTCAATGCAAGATTGATTGCAAAAACGATTAAGCAGAGCACAAAGATAGCAATGCCATTTTTAGTGTTCGAAAAGTAATCCCCAAAAATACAGAGCCCTGCTATGACAAGCCCAATAGCTATCCACCAACGGTTCATCTGACGGTTGATGCCCCTAATAATCAAGACAAAAGCCAAAGGGGTGGCTAAAGCAGTGCAGATAACAAAGGGAGGTTTGGCTTTGTAAAAGTAATACAAGAACATCGGATCGCTAATCCAATGATGGGTGCGCCAAATTTCATAGGAAAAGCGAGTAAATCCAATAAGGCAAGTTCCAGAAAAACCTATTAAAATCAATAATATAGATGAAATTTCATACAAATTATCTGCTGATTCCCCGCTTTTAAATGGGGCGCTTGATGCTCTGGTTTTAACAAGAATTAAGCCTAGGGCTAGCCCCATTGCAACTGCCAATAAGGAACGCATCCATAGGTGGCTTAATTCATATAGTTGCGAATTAAACTCGCTTGAGATGAGCAAGAGGTGCATTAATAGCCATAAGTAAAACCCCAGGAAACACCATAATGGCCAGGCATCCGTTTCAAGGAGGGCTCTTCGCTGTTTGAATAGGAAAAAAAGGCTGGCTAGGCTGCCAATACCTAGAAATAGATGCCTTAATGCAATTGTCCCGGGCAGTGGCCAAATACCCAGAAGCCCCGCACTGCATAGCAAAATCAACCATGCATTCCAGGTCTTGTATGCACAAAAGTCTCCTGCAGTGTTCATGTTATTTTGAAGTGTTGAAGTAGCTTCGATTATAGGGTGGGATCGACCTCAAAATACATTCTCGCTCCGTGTCTAGGGCTGTAAAATGAAGTCTATTCGATATAATGAACATAATATTTAGAATAAATTTAGCAATCAATATTACGAACGGATTCTTGGTATGACGGTAGATCCCAATGCAGGCGCAAGCCATAATTTAGGCGGTGAAGGTGAAATCTCACTCTTAGATATCGTCAATTTCTTGCAAGGTGCTTGGAAAAAACTCGCCATAGCAAGTATTCTGGGCGCGGTTCTTGGCTTATCAGGCTGGTTCTTCCTGGG
>TBL_comb47_HYPODRAFT_10007037_pt1 | contig 11958 bp, 7 predicted proteins | sample TroBogypolimnion_40_FD_10682 | JGI IMG/M metagenome (IMG submission 10682) | reverse complement strand
CTCGACCCGGAAATCGTGACGTTCTATCTCCTGCCCGGCTACAGCACGCGCATGGGCGCGTTCGCGCTGACCGGCTACGGCTACAAACTCGGCGACGGCCTGCGCGGCATCACCCACCTCGATGTGCGCAGCCAGCGCGGCGTGGGCTTGGGCCAGGATTTCGTCTGGAAGGATCCGACGAAGGAAAAGAAATACGAAGGCATCCTGCGCGGCTATTGGACGCACGACACCGATCCGTTCTTTCACGAAGACAGCGAGGTGCGTGAGGGCACGACGACGAACGAACGCTATCGCCTGCACCTGCGCCATTCGCAGACGCTCTCCGATCGCGATGCGCTGCTGGGCGAGGCGAATTATTTGAGCGACCCCTACGTCATCGAAGATTTCTTCGACAACGAATTCCGCAACCAGGTGCAGCCGGAAAACCGCCTGTCGCTGATGCATCGCGGCGACGCCTATTCGGCCGGCCTGCTTGCCAACGTGCGGTTGAACGACTTCTACGAAAATATCAACCGGCTGCCCGAGGCCAATTTCGAAATCAATCAACTGCAGATTGGCAACACACCTTTGTATTACGAGAGCCAGAACACCGCCGGCTTTTTGCAACACGTCTATCCGAAGTCCACGGACACCAATTCCACGCCGCCGGCCAACTACGACGCGTTCCGCATGGACACGGTGCACACGATCTATCTCCCGACGCGCAATTTCGATTTCCTCAACATCATTCCGCGCATCCGCTACGAGGGCACGCTCTACTCGCAGACCCACACGACGCTCAACACGACCAACCTCACGGTACTCCCGCAAACCGTCATCTCGCCCAGCGGCACGACGAACACGGTGCTGACGACGACGAACATGGTCACGCAGACGCTGCTCGACAACGGCGCGGGCATGCGGCACCTGCCGCAGTTCGGCGTCGAGTCCAGCTTCAAGGCGTTCAAGGTGCTCGAGGATGGCCCGACCGGCATCGGCCGCGACGTGGGCCTGCGCCACGTGGCGGAGCCCTACATCAACTATACGTATCAGCCGACGCCGAATCTCGAACCCGGCGAGCTACCGCAATTCGACGCCGTGGACACGCTCGATCTGGAGCACGACATCCAGCTCGGCATGCGCAACAAACTCCAGACGAAGCGGCGCAATGGCGTGTTCAACCTCGTGGATGCCGATGTCTACACCTACTACCGCTTCGAGAATGCACCCGGCACCACCAACAGTTTCAGCGATGTCTATACCTTGACGCGTCTGCGCCCCGTGGATTGGCTGATGGTGGATTTCGACGCGGCCTACAACGAATACACCTCGCAGTTCGACTACTTCAACACACAGCTCGCGCTGCTCGACTCCGACGAGAGCCGCATCTCCATCGAGCACCGGTACACGAAGGACGCGAACAATCTCATCTCCGCCGAGCTGATGTTGTTCCCGCACGACCGCTGGTCGTTCCGTCTCTACGGCCGCTACGATCTTGAGAACAGCCAGATGCAGGAACACTCCTATCTCGTCCAGTACAAAAACGATTGCATCGGCATCGGCGTCGGCGTACGCCGCCTCGACAACGATACCATGGTCTGGGCGCAGCTTTGGCTGACCGCCTTCCCGCAGATTTCCACAGATCTCGGCCGCTGACCGGAGCCTGCGCATGAGCCTGCATCCGAAACAACTTCTCGACGTGGCCATCGAAGCCGCCTATGCCGCCGGCAGCCACGCGCTCACCAATATTTCGCGCCGCCATGAAGTTTTCCAGCGCGCCGCACACGATGTGAAGTTGCAACTCGATCTCGAATGCCAGGCGCGCGCCGCCGAGGTCATCCGCCGCCATCATCCCGGCCATGATTTTCTCGGCGAGGAAGGCGGCTCCTACACAGACACCGCCACGCCGCTGTGGATCGTGGACCCGATTGATGGCACGGTGAATTTCTCGCACGGCCTGCCGCTGTGGTGTTCTTCCGTCGCGGTGCGCCAAGGCGGACAGGTCGTCGCCGGCGCCGTCTTCGCGCCGATGCTGAACCAACTCTATACCGCGACGATTGACGGCCCCGCACTCTGCAACGACAAGCCGCTGGCCGTCTCCAAGGTGAGCCGCCTGGACGAGGCGATCGTCTTCACCGGCATCTTCAAGGACCAGCCGCTCTCGATGAATCTGTTCGTCAGCATGAGCCACGCGGTGCAGAAGCTGCGCATCTATGGTTCCGCCGCGATGGACCTGTGCCTGCTCGCCGCTGGCCACGCCGAAGGTTATTTCGAATCGAAAATTTATCTCTGGGACATCGCCGCCGCCGGTCTCATCGCCGAGCGCGCCGGCGCGCACGTCGAAGTGCTCGAACAATTCGACGCCGTCAGTTGCCGCTACCTCGCCACCAACGGCGCGCTCCACGCGCCGCTCAAGCAGCTCATCCTCTCCGCGAAGGCGTGAGGTCGTTCGTGGCACGGGCCTCCGGCCCGTGCAGCACAAACACGGGCGCGACGCCCGTGCCACGCGGAAAAAACGCTCCTCATCGCGCAGCATCACGCTGCCACCAAGAGGGTTTTCCAAGGATTGGAAACTCCGACCACTGTTTTTTCCAAGCCTTGGAAAAAGTCAGCGTGGCGTTTTCCAAGCCTTGGAAAACCTCGCGCCCCACCCTGCCCTTCCTTGGAAAAATCTCGAAAAATCCTTGCGTTACCCGGGAGGCATGGGTATGTTGCGCGCCGCTTTTTGTGCCGGCGGGGCCGGCGATGAATTGGAAAGGTAGTTAGCTGCGATGAAAAAAGATATTCACCCGAATTACGGCGACGCGACGATCACCTGCGCCTGCGGCAATGTGATCCACACCAGCTCGACCGTGAAAGAAATGCACGTCAACAACTGCTCGCACTGCCATCCCTACTACACCGGGCAGACGAAGCTGATGGATACCGAAGGTCGCGTCCAACGGTTCCAGAAGCGCTACGCGAAGACCGCGAAGGCGTAGTCCGTTCAGAGCGTCGGGCCAGATTCCGCTTCAGCGAGGTCTGGCCCGTCGTGTTTTCAGGCGCGGCGTTTTTTCCCCTGACGGACCGGCATGAAAGTGGAACGGCAACATATCGAGCGGATGCTCGCGCGGCTCGGCGTGGTCGAAGCCGAACTGGCCGCCACGCCGCCCGGCGCCCATCCCACCAAATATCAGCAGCTCGCGCAGGAACATGCCCGCCTGCGCGAACTTGATCGCAAGGCGCAGACTTTTTTCCATCTGGAACAGGAACTCGCCGATAACCGCACCATGGTTGCCGATCCCGCGAACGATGCCGAACTGCGCGAGATGGCGCAGCAGGAAATCGCGCGGCTGGAACGCGAGGCCCCGCGCGCCGAACAGGCGCTGCTGATCGCGCTCCTCCCCCCGAATCCCGACGACAGTCGTAACACCATCGTCGAAATCCGTGCCGGTACCGGCGGCGACGAGGCCGGCCTTTTTGCCGGCGATCTCTTCCGCATGTATTCCCGCTACGCCGAACAGCGCAATTGGAAAGTCGGCATCATTGACGCGAACCCGTCCGAAAAAGGCGGCTACAAGGAAATCGTTTTCTCCGTCGAAGGCCAGGATGTTTATCGCACGCTGAAATATGAAAGCGGCGGCCACCGTGTCCAGCGCGTCCCGGAAACCGAGGCGCAGGGCCGCATCCATACTTCCGCCGCAACCGTCGCGGTTTTGCCGGAAGCTTCGGAAGTGGACGAGATCGAAGTGAAGACGGAAGATCTGCGGATTGATCTTTATCGCGCTTCAGGCCCGGGCGGACAGAAAGTCAACAAGACCGAATCCGCCGTGCGCCTCACGCATCTGCCGTCGGGCCTTGTCGTCGCCTGCCAGGACGAACGCTCGCAGCAGCGTAACCGCGAGAAAGCGATGCGCGTGCTCAAGGCGCGACTGCTCGACCAGGCCCGCAGCGCCGAGCAGGCCAAGTACGCCAAGGAACGCAAAACCCAGATCGGCTCCGGCGACCGCAGCGAACGCATCCGCACCTATAACTTTCCCCAGAACCGCCTCACCGACCACCGCATCAACCTCACCCTCTACTCGCTCGACCGCATCATCGAAGGCCTCCTCGACCCCGTCATCGAGCCCCTGCAAGCCCACGACCTCGAAGCCCGCCTGCGCGAACAGTTCCAGTTGTGAAGCGGGGGCGGCGGGGTGGCGAGGCGGCGTGGCGGGGAATGGACTCGACGGACTTTATGGACGGGATGGAGATTCATTTTGTCCATGCTGTCCATCAAGTCCATTTTTCTTGGATGAATGCTGCGCTCTTTTTGTTTTTCTTTTTCCCGCGGCGGGGGCTGGCGGGGCGCATCTTTTTTCTTGCACAGGTGCGGCGTTTGCATACCATTGCGACATGGAGTGCGTCTTGTTGTGCATGGTGGATGCATGCGGGGACTGCGTTTCTGTGGCAAGTGTTCCCGAGGGTGTGGTGTCGGCATCGGTTTCTCTTTTCGGGGACTTGTCCCGGGATTTGGAAACGGGCGCGCGGCGTTTCTGCGCGGGTGCGCTGATGCGGCGCGCATCTGCGCCGCTTGGTCGCGCGCCTGCGCCTGTTTTGCGCTGTCCTGCGCGCGTTTGGTGCGCTGCTGCGCAGGATGTTGGCGGGCGGGCGCGTGGTTATCGCGCGTGGGCGCACCATTTGCGCGGGCTACCGCCAAAGATGCGCGCGGCTGCGCGGAGCTTCTGCGCGCTGCCGCGCAAACGGCGCGCTGCTGCGCATAACTTGCGCGGCAGGGATTCCAAGACGGAATACGAGGAGAATGGCGCAGATTTCACCTGTTTTCCTGCAAAACACACGGTTTCCATTTCTTTTCGCATAGTTTTGGGCGGTTCAGGGAGGAACTGGGGCTGGTTCTGCAACGTCGCGGCGCCACCCCACCCCATCAAACAAGGAGCAGTAAAGCATGAATAGCAGAACATACTTTCCCAATCGCTTTGGCGATCAGGGACGTTGGTTGGCGAACTTCGCCGATAAGTTGCCGCAGTATGCGGAGGTGCTGAAACTTTCGGCGGACGAGGTGGCGACGTGCGTGGCGGATTGCAGGTTCATGATGTATGTCCGTCTCCAATGGCTTCCGGCGGTGCGGGCGCACGGTCTGGCCGCAACGGCAACGTTGAGCACGCTCGATACCGGCGAGGGAACCAACCTTGTCGCGTTGCCGGTTTGCAGCGTCCCGCAGCTACCGCAGGGTGTTGGTCCTGTGCTGCCCGGCGCGCTGGACCGGTTGTTTGGCCTCGTGCAGCGGATCAAAAACAATGTCGCCTACACAGAAAGCATCGGACAGGCTTTGGGCATCGTGGGCACATCGGCTGCCAACAGCAGCCTCGCGTCCGATACGCCGCAACCAAAGTTGAGTTTGCTGGATGGGCAGACGCAACAGGTGGTCCGCATCACCTATCGCAAGCACGGACACATGGGCGCGATGGTCGAATGCAAGCGGGGCAACGGAGCGCCGGAGCCCTGCGTGATCACCACGGTCATTCCCTATTGCGACGACCGTCCGCTGCTGGTGCCGAACACGCCGGAGGTGCGCACCTATCGTCTGCGCTATTGGGACGACGATCAGGCCAGCGGCGACTGGTCGGCCGCCTGCAACATCACCGTCGGCCCGTGAAACTGCGCGGGCGGTGGCGTGGTTTCTTTTTTGGCTGCGGCCGGAGCTACAGAATTTTCCGCGCGGAAAAGTTTGCGCTGTTGTGTTGCGCAAGGGGCGTGTGGGGTTGGGTGCGCCGGATCGGAGACGCGGCCGACAGATCAACGGGATCGGAAAGCCTCCAACTTGTAGGCCGGGTCTCCGACCCGGCGCACCCCAAAATCATCCACACAGAAAAAGCGCCGATAACCGCCGCGCTCATCAGGCGGCCGCGGTCCGCAGATGCGCGGGCACGAAGCGGACGAGCAGCACGCTCAACAACGCCGCGAGCGCGCCGATGCCGAAGGTCCATTCGTAGCCCCAGACGCGCCAGATGATGCCGCCAAGCAGCGGCATGCTGACGGCGGCGACGTGGTTCATCGCCACGCCCATGCTCAAGGTCGGCGTGTGTTCCGCCTTCGGTGCGATGCGCCCGACATACGTCGTGACGGCCATGCCGAGCACGAAGATGGCGTTGTCCACGACGAACAAACTGTAGAGCGCCCAGCGCGCCCGCAGCGTCGCATAGCCGATGAAGAACAGCGTGAGGCACGCATAGTAGATCGTCAGGATGCGCCGCTCGCCGACGCGGTCAATGAGCCGCCCCACCGGGCGCGAAACAAAATAGCTGATGATTTGCACGACGAGTTGCAGCAGCAGCATCGTCTCCAACTGCGCGCCGAATTGTTTGACGAGCAGAAAACCGGCGAACGCGATGGCAACCTGTTTGCGCCAACCTTCGAGGAAGCAGAGCAGATAATAGAGCGCATACTTCTTGCGCACGACGAGGCGCGGGCCCGGCGTTTTGATCGCGCGCGGAATGCCGAGGCACGCACCCGCGCCGAGCAGTCCCGCCGCGCCGGCAAAAAAATACATCGGCTGGATCGCGACGGAACAACGGTTGAGCACGAGCGCCGTAATCAAGCCCAGCCCGAACCCCGCGGCCGCGGCGGCCTGTACTTGTCCGAGCCGGCGACCTGCGCGACCGGGTTCGGCGAGCGCCAGCGTCATGGAATTCGGCAGCGGCATCCAGATATGCAGTCCCTGACTCCAGACGAGGCTCAACAAAATCACCCACGAGAACGCAGGCGGGATCAAACCGTAGCCGCCCAGGCCGGCCGCAAAAATCACCAGCACGACCGCGCCCACCAGCGGCTCGCCGAGCCCCGCAAGCAGCGCGAGCAAACCCAGCGCAAAAATGCCGCAGCTCTCGCGCGCGGCTTCCAAGAGCCCGACCTGTTGCCCGTTCAAATGAACAATATCAGCGAGAAAATTCGGATTGAGCCCCATCTGCATCGCCATCGCAAACCCCACCGAGCCGCAGGCGAGACTGACGAAAAACAGCCCTCGCGTCCGGTGCGCGAGGTCGCGCGCCTGCGTGGCGACAAGTTCAAGTTCTGGCTCTTCGAGTTCCATGGAGAAAACCGCGGGCGCGACACTAGCAACTTGCCGCGCCCAACACCATCCCGCTGCCGCGCGGTGCCCCTCTCACAAAAAAGATCGGGCCGATCCGTCGGATCGGCCCGATCTTCGAGAAGAGTTTCCAAGCATTGGAAACGCGAACCGTTGCTTTTTCCAATGGTTGGAAAAACTCACGGTTCCGGTTTCCAATGTTTGGAAAAGGATGTGTCGCGCTCTGCTTTGGAGTGCGGGAGCTTGCTCCCGCCTTGTCCGGCGGAGCTTGCTCCGCCGAGTTGGTTAAAATTCCTTTTTTGTTTTAGGGCGCGCAGCAAGCTGCGCAGCCGAAGGCGCAAGCGAGCTTGCGCACTCCAAGGCGGAACGGCGCACGGTTCAGTTCGCCACTCGTCCCTGGCTCCTCGCCACTTGTCCCGCTCTTATTCCGCCTGCTTCACGCGCAGCACGGTGATGGAGTGCGGCGGGAAGACGTAGTGGAATTCGGAGCCGGCGATTTTGACGCTGCTTTCCTTGTTCGCGACCTTGGCGGGCGCGTCGAAGGAATTTTCGTCGTCGGTGCTTTCGGAGGTCAGCGTGATCACCTGCGCTTCGCGCGCGAGCTTTTTCGCGCCGGCGAGGTTCACCATCGTGTCGAGCGGTTCGGCGCCGACGTTGACGGCCTTGAGAATAATTTCGTGCGTGTCCTGCTTGAGCCCGGCGACGGCGTAGAGCGACTTGAGCTTGGCGCCGCCGGTGATGTCGTGGACGAGTTTACCGTCGAGGTAGCAGCGGATGCGCGGGCCTTGCAACTCGATCTTGATGTCGTACCAGCGGCCGGTCTCGATCTTGCCGGGGGCGCGATCGTGACTGACGCCGCGCATTTCGACGCCGTGTTCCTTGTTGCCCCAGCCGCCGAGATTCCACCACGCTTTGTCCTTGTCGTTCGGCGCGGCGAAGAGAATCAGGAAGCCTTCCGCGCCGCTGATCTTGCGAGCCTTGAGCGTGAGCGTGTAATCCTTCCATTCCTTCTTGCCGGCGAGCGCGCGCACGCCGTCCTCCTTGGAATTTTGCCGCAGCGCGCCATCCACGGTCTTCCACTCGCCGCCGACAAGTTTCCAACCCTTGCTGTTTTTGCTGAAGTCGGATGCGAGCAGAACCTGATCGCCCTGCGTGACCTTGATGTCCTTGAACTCCGCCTGCGTGTTCCACGTGCCGACGCCGATCATGCCGCCGTGTTTCGTTTTGGATTCGACGACGGGCGCGGTGAGTTCGACGGGCACGACGACGTCGGCGCGGTTGCGACCGAAGAGTGTCTGCACCTGCCACGACGGCGTGCCGTAGCTGCGCGCGCCGTCGAACAAAATCGCGTTCGGATTCCAGTGTTTCCAACCCACGTACTCGAAGAGCGGCGCGTAGCTGGCCATGACGACAACATCACTGTTGCGTTCCATGCCCGTCATGAACGCGGCCTCGCCGAGCGCGCCGGAGAGATTGCCGCGGCCGCAATCCTTGGTGACGGCATATTCGCCCACATAAACCTTGTGGCCGGCGCGATCATACTTGTCGTACTTGTCGGCGTTGCGCATGAAAAATTCCGGATCGTTGTAGTAGTGCTCGTCGGCAATATCAATTTTGCGGTCGCCGGGCAATCCGCCCCAGACATCGGAGACGAGTTGGAAGTCGGGATACTTCGCCTTGATCGCGTCATGGAAGAGCGCGAAGTGTTTGTTGTAGATCGGTCCGCCGTTCTCGTTGCCGATTTCCATCATGTGCAGACCAAACGGCGCGGGATGCCCGGCCGCGGCGCGCACCGCGCCCCACTTGGAATCCACGGGACCGTTCGCGTACTCGATGGCGTCGAGCGCGTCCTGCACATATTCCTGCAATTCCGCGCCCTCCGGCGCCGGAATCTTACCGTGCTGCTGCTCGTGCGACATGCCGCAGTTGATTACATAGAGCGGCGCCGCGCCGATCGCCTCGCAGAGCAAAAGATATTCGTGATAGCCAAGGCCGTCGTTCGACATGTAGCCCCAGAGATTCCAGTGGCCCGGCCGCGCGGCGATGTCGCCGATGGTTTTCTTCCAGCGGAACGCTTCGGCGAGTTTGGTGCCTTCGACATAGCAGCCGCCCGGGAAACGCACGAACGCCGGCTTCATGTCGGCGAGCTTCTGCAACAAATCGGCGCGGAACAATTGTCCTTTCGGGAACAGCGACACCATGTCGAGCCACACCGCGCCGGGTTTTTCCGCGGACACGACGAGCCGCGCGTTCGGCACGGTCGCATCGGCCTTCAGCACGCACTCGAATTTTTTCCAGTCCGCGCCGACACCGGAAATTTTTTGCGACGCGAGCACCTTGCCGTCCTGCTGTTCGAGCGTCGCGGTCAGCTCGCCGCCGCCGCGCGCATACAGCGAAAGCGCATACTCTTTGCCCGCCACCACCGCGATGCCGTCGGTCGCTTCCTTGGCGAAGCCGCTGTTGGCGACGCCGACTTTCCCTTTGATCACTTCCAGTTTCAGGCTCGTCGGATTATTCGCGTTAAGCGCCTGGCTCTTGTCGAGCGCGATGCTGCCTTCGGCGTCCGCGCCCTTGACGAGCGACCATGCGACCGCTTCCTTGGCGGAATCCTCGAACGAACGATTCTGAATCAGCTCGGCATAAATGCCGCCATCGCCGGCGCGATTGATTTCCTCGAAGAAAATTCCGTAGAGCAGCGGGCTCACCTTCACGCCCGGCTGATCCACCTGCACCTTCAGCGTCGCCTCGCCCGCGCGCGCCACGCCCAACAGCGCCGTCACTACCGCCATCGCCAACAGCATCGTTTTTTTCATCGTCAACTCCTTCGCAACTGCGACAGACGGATGTCGCCTGTCATTATTTAAGTGTGTTGCAAAAGCCCCGCCGCAAGGCAAGAAAGAAAATTTTCCGCGCGGCACAGCGACTCGCTTTGTGGAGGCAGGCGTCCCGCCTGCCGGTGAGGCGAGTCTCTGGCTCGCGAGTGCTCCGCGACTGTTTTTCACTCGCGCGCTTGACCCGCCCCACGGCGCGCGGCATCCTCGCGGCATGGCAAAGCAACCGATCAAGCGGCCGGACTGGGACACCTACTTCATGGACATCGCGCACACCGTCGCGCGCCGCGGCAACTGTTGCCGGCGGCAGGTGGCGGCGCTGATCGTCAGCGACAAGCGGATTATTTCCACCGGCTACAACGGCACGCCGCGCGGCGTGAAAAATTGCTTCGACGGCGGTTGTCCGCGTTGCGCCAGCGACGCCGCGTCCGGCGCGGACCTCGGCGAATGTCTCTGCTCGCACGCCGAGGAAAACGCGATCGTGCAGGCCGCCTACCACGGCATCGCCGTCCGCGGCGGCACGCTCTTCTCCACCATCAGTCCTTGCCTGCTCTGCGCCAAAATGATCATCAACGCCGGCCTCGTCGAGGTCGTCTATGAGGACGAATATCATTTCTCCGCGCAGACCCGCGCACTCCTCCGCGCCGCCGGCGTCAAGTGCCGCCGCTTCCGCCGCGCGAAAACGTGACGCGGAAATTCCCCCGCGCGGGAATTTTTCCAAGCCTTGGAAAACGAAACCACTGTTTTTTCCAAGCCTTGGAAAAACTCGCGTCTCCCTTTTCCAATGCTTGGAAAACTTCCCACGCGAGGTTCGTTTCTGGGAAAAATCATCCGACGGATTGGACCGATCGGTCCGATCTCTTCTCTGAATTCGCGCGCGTTCAGCGGACGAGCTGCTCGAAATTCATCCAGCGCGGGAGGCCGAGCTTGGGCTGGACAATTTCGCCGCGTGCCTGCGCGGCGAGGTCGTGATAGGCGCCGAAGAAGTTGCTGTTGCAGTCGAGCCAGAGCGTGATGCGATGGAATTCTTCCGGCGAGAGCTTGAGGTCGTGATGGCCGTGTTGCAGCATTTGATAGAGCTTGCTGACGCGCGCGCCGTCCTGGCCGGGGATGGAATACTGGCGTTCCTTGAGCGCGATGCCGTTGCCGCCGCTCATGCCCCACGCGAATCTGTTCAGCGACTGAAACGCCTCGGACCAGTTTTGTTTTCCTTTGACGGCGGCGCTCAAGCTGGGCGCTTTCCGGTTTTGTTCATGGCATGCGGCGCACCGGGCGTCGAGCACCGGCTGCACGAGGCGCGGGAACGTGAGCGGATAGGAACCGGAGACCTCCGGCTGAATCACCGAAGGCGCGCGGCGCATCGCGAGCGTCTGCGGGCGCGCCGTCGCGCCGGCGGCGGCGAGCTTGCTCTCGTGGCAGCCGCTGCACGCGAGCGTTTCGCCGGGATGCAAATAGGTGGCGGAGCGCATCGTCTGCACCGCGAGTCCGTTTTCGTCGAGCGCCTGGAAATAGAGGTCCGCGCCGGTCGGCGCGCGGAAATGCGCGCTGCCATCTTCCTCGACGGGCACGGTGCCGAGCACGCCGCGGCAGAGCGACTCGGCGGCGTGGCCGATGGCCGGCTCGTTGGCCACGGAATTGTCCTTGGGGAATAGATTGATCACGCGCAGCGCCTTGATCTTCGTGTTCGCGGGCCACGGCTGGTCGCTGTCATAGACATTCATCACGAGCACGCTGCCGCTCGCCTGCTGCGCCGCGCCGTGCCGGTCGCACGCGGCCTGCGTCGTCTGCACGGGCAGCGCGGGCGGACGAGGGCGCGCCCGGAGCGGAATCGGATCGAGGCACGCGAGGGCGTCGTCGCGATAGAGCAGTTCGCGATTGCCGAAGCTGTCGAGGAGATAGATGCCGTAATTTCTGTGCGCCGCGTCGAAGACCACGAGATGGAAATCCTCGCCGAGCGGCCACGGCGTGCCATAGGCCTCGGCCGCCGGCGACGCCTTGCCTTTGGCGTGCGGCACGCCGGGCGCGTCCTCGGCTTCGGGGAACAGCGCCGTGGGCGTCAGGCGCTTGAGCTGGCTGGTGGCG
>TBL_comb47_HYPODRAFT_10007036_pt1 | contig 11958 bp, 6 predicted proteins | sample TroBogypolimnion_40_FD_10682 | JGI IMG/M metagenome (IMG submission 10682) | reverse complement strand
GGTTCGTATTCTGAGAGGCTGCCGATACCGGGGTATCGAAGGCCTCGAAGAGTGCGAATCCAAACTCAAAAGATCGCAACCGCTTTGCGGCGAGTGTCTTGCGGCCGTATTTTTCCGTTCCTCCTTCCGGCGATATTCATATCGCCTGTCAGTCGGATCGAAAAAATCCAATCCACAATCCGACTCGTCTATTTTAAATTTTCAACCTTATAGAGTATATCCGTTCAATAATCCGGGGATTACGCAACATACTAATATTAGCTCAAAAAGTTGTGCTGTCAAGCTGGAAACAATTTTGGACGGAAATATACGAATATGGCTTTGAAGAAAGTCTCTTTTCCTGAATTATGGGGGGATTTCCTGGATAACCGTTTTTTTAACGATCCAATAATTTGAATATCCAATATCCGTCCCGCAGCCGCGGGATCCCGCTGGAGCGGGAGAATATCCAATATCCAAGGTAAAAAAAACGCTATCGCTCCTGCTTGTTTCTGGCTCCCAGTCCGTTGAGTCCGTTATGTCTGTTTCGTCCGTGTCACAAATACCGCTATAACTCCTGCTTGTTTCTGCTTGTATTTTGTCTTTCCTTCATCAGTTGGATATTTCTTGTTGGATATTGGATATTCGTTTTTAAGCCCACAAATTTTAGTGAAGACCTTAAAAAAATTTGCTTTATGCCTCAAAGTATTCTATAGTCATATTGCATAATATTTTTCTATGAATATTACGCCATTTGAAACTGTAACAAGACTGGATTATAAAGTGTTTTTTTTCAAGTTGAAGTTATGGGTGACAATTTTAATCGCAGGACTGGTTTTTTCCTGCGGATTTGCAGCGGAACAGCAGAATATTAAAATCGGCGTGCTGGCTCTGCGCGGCAAAGATATCTGCCTGAAACTGTGGGAACCCACGGCGGTTTTCCTGACCTCTAAAATTCCGGAATATAAATTTAAAATAGTTCCGTTAGCCTACAGCGAAATAATCGACTCGGTAAAGAATAAAAAAGTCGATTTTATTCTGGTGAACTCCTCGATTTATGTCACGCTGGAAATGGATTATAATGTCAGCCGGATCGCGTCGATGGAAAAAAGCTACAATGGTAATTATTACAATGAATACGGCGGGATTATTTTCTGTTTGCGGTCCAATAATAACATTGATAAACTGGCTGATCTGAAAGGCAAAAGATTCATCGCGTCAGATGAAACTTCGTTTGGCGGCTGGCAAATGGCCTGGCGGTTGCTGCGGCAGAACAATATAGACCCATATCGTGATTTCTCCGCCACGCAGTTTGGCGGGACCAATGATGCGGTAGTCATGGCGGTTAAGGCCGGGAAGGCGGATGCCGGAACGGTAACCACCGGTATCCTGGAAAGCATGATTAGTGAAGGCCGGGTCAAGCTGGAGGACTTCAAAATCATTCACCGTGTTGAATACCCGATACGCCGGTTTCCGTTGTTATGTTCGACTCAGCTTTATCCGGAATGGCCGTTTGCGGAATTGGCGCATATTCCCCACGGGCTCGGCGAAAAGGTTATGGCGGCATTAACGCAGATGAAACCGGAAGACGCCGCCGCCGTTGCCGCCGGAATCGCCGGCTGGTCGGAGCCCTTGAATTACAACCCGGTCAATGAATGCCTGAAAGAACTGCGTGTCGGGCCATATGAAGGCTATGGGCAAATAACGTTTGCCGCTTTCTGGAAAGAATATCGTTTATGGTTTGCCTTCGGCGTTATATTTGTCACTATGATCATGTTTTTCTTAACCTATGTTTCCAGCGTAAATTACCGGATGCGCAAGTCCGCTATGAGAATCAAACAGGAACTTGCCGAGAGGAAACAGATTGAAGAGAAATTACGGTATTCGGAAGATATATATCGCTCCCTGGTCGAATCCATTCCGGATCTGGTCTGGCGAAAAAGTCCGGACGGGCTTTATATCAGTTGCAACCCGGCCTTTGAACGCCAGTTCGGGGTGAAGAAAGCGGACATTGTCGGCAAAAGTAATTACGATTTTTTTGACAAAGCTCAAGCGGATTTTTTCCGCGTTTACGACGAGAAAGCGATGGAGACAAACAAAGCCAGCATTAATGAGGAGTGGCTGACTTTTGCGGACAGCGGCGACCGGAAGCTGTTTGAAGTTATTAAAACCCCGATGCATAATGCTGCCGGCGGTATCATTGGCGTATTGGGAATTGCTCGCGATATTACTGAGCGCAAGTTGGCCGAGAACGCTCTGGAAGAAGCCAACAAGTTCAATGAAAACACCATAAATGCGATTGATGATATCTTTTATGTGTTTGATTGCAACGGCACGCTTTTGCGCTGGAACCAGACGGTCAACCGGGTTACCGGTTACAGCGATGCGGAATTGTCCTCAAAGAAAATGTCCGAATTCTTTACGGGAGAAGATATTTCGCGAATTGCTGAAGCCGTTAAAAAAATGTGGACGGAAGACAAAGTCAAAATTGAAGCCAATTATGTACTTAAGAATGGCAAGACAATTCCTTACGAATTAACCGGTTCAATCCTTAAGAATGCCGGCGGTGATGCTATCGGCATGGTCGGAATCGGCAGAGACATTACCGAACGCATTGAAGCCTCCGCAAAAATTGAACATGAACTTGCGGAAAGGAAGCGTGCCGAAGAGGAGATCAGGCAAATATTCAATACCGCCGGTGACGGGATGCGGGTGGTCAGCCGGGACCACAAAATTATTGAGGCCAATGAACAATATCTGACCATGTCCGGCTTGCCAAGGACTGAAGTGATTGGACATTACTGTCATGAATTTTCCGTCTGTGAAGAGAAACATTGCGGGTCAAAGGAATGCACATTTGAAAAGATGCTGGATATTCAGCAACGCACGGAATATGATTTTATTCTGAAGACAAAAACCGGATCAATCCCTTGTATTGTTGCATCGGTGCCATATTATGACAAGGATGGCAAGGTTATTGGAATGATTCAGAATTTCAAGGATATCCGCGACCGGTTGCGGGCTGAGAAAGCCGGCGAGCAGGAAGCGGAACAGCGCGGCCGAGTGCTGATGGCCGGCAGTGTGCTGCATGATATCGGCAATGCCATGACCGGAGTCGGCACTTTGGCGATAAAACATCTTGGAGAAACTAGCTGGCCGGAGATAAAATCCATGTCGATGCTGCGGAAAATGTTTAGTGATCAGTCCGAAGCATTGGAGCAGGCTCTCGGTAAAGAAAAAATGACGAAATTACAGGCGTTTCTGGCAAAACTTGAAGAATCGTTGTCTGAAAGAAAAAGCACTATACTGGAAACTTCGCGCAAAATGGCTAATCTGGTGTCTCACATCAATGATGTGCTTTTGCTGCAACGGATTTACGCCGTAAGCAACAAAAGCCTGTCGTCCAGTGTGTCGCTGAAACAGTTGGCTGATGATGCGGTAGCCATGTTATCCTCATCTTTGCAGAAGAGGAATATTGCTGTAGTCTTTAATGTTGAGCCGGACATCCAGGAAATCAAAGTGGATAAAACGCGTATTATTCAGGTATTAATCAACCTGTTGAAGAATGCCGCCGAATCTTTTGATATTGCCGGACGGACGGAAGACCGCCGGATTGAGATTTCAATCAGACAGGAAAGCAATCAGCAAGTAATGGAAATAACCGATAATGCCGCAGGTTTTGAGACTGCGCAGGCAGACAGTTTTTTTGAGAACGGGTTCAGTACGAAGAACCGCGGCTCCGGAATCGGTTTGTATCAGTGTGCTTCAATTATAAAATCGCATGACGGTAAAATTGAACTGAGCAGCCCTGGACAGGAGCAGGGCGCTACGGCAAAAATCATTTTACCGATGGAAATAACAACAACATAAATTATTGGGGGTCTTCACTGGAATTTATGGGTTTAAAAAATGAATATCCAATATCCCGTCCCGCAAGGCGGGATCCCGCGGAGGCGGGAAATATCCAACTGATGAAGGAAAGGCAGAACACAAGCAAAAACAAGCAGGAGTTATAGCGGTATTTGTGACACGGACGAAACAGACATAACGGACTCAACGGACTGGGAGCCAGAAACAAGCAGGAGCGATAGCGGTATTTTTTTACCTTGGATATTGGATATTCTCCCGCTCCAGCGGGATCCCGCGGCTGCGGGACGGATATTGGATATTCAAATTATTGGATCGTTTAAAAACGGTTATCCAGGAAATGAGCCACGAATTTAAGTGAAGAAACATAATTTTTAATTAAAGACTGGAGGTTTGCAACATGTTGAAGAAATTTAATACCCGCATATTAGTTATTGACGATGAAGAGACTGTGAGGGACAGTTTCCGGGAAATACTTATTCCCGTTCGCAGTCATAAGAATCTGCGGGAACTGTCTGATGCCGCGGCAGATCTTTTCGGGGATGATAACCAGTTGGAAGAGGTAAAATTGAGCTCGCCTGGAGTCATGAAATTTGAGATTGATGACGTCTCAAACGGAAAAGACGGATTTGCGGCAGTCAAGAAAGCTTGCGAAGAGAACAGACCGTACGCCGCAATTTTTGTAGATATGCGCATGCCAGGATGGGATGGTCTGGAAACAGTTATTCAAATCCGTAAAATTGACAGCCGTGCTGAGATTATTTTTGTTACGGCCTACAGCGATCACTCCATTGAAGAGATTGTGTTGCAGGCCGGCGCCAACGTAACTTATTACTGCAAGCCTTTTTCAATAGATGAAATTCTCCAGATTGCCACCAAGGCGATTTATGAATGGAATAAAACCCGCAATCTTGAAGACCTGATCGAAGTTTTTTCACAAATTCGGGCGCAGCATTGGCAACTGGATAAGCTTCTGCAGAATATTCTGGGACAGGTTTCCGAAATTCTCGGCTGCAATTCCGCCTTGCTGGCGATCCGCCGCCAGGATAAATATGAAATAATTTCCGCGACCGGAATTCTGGTGGAGCCGGAAGTCGCCGGCAAATACCTGGTTTCGATCCCGTTGAATATTGAAAACCGGATGTTCGAATCAAAAGGAATGTTATATTTTGCGCTGGATGAGTATGGAATTGTCACATTGTTTGAACGCGGCAATGCGATTATTCACACTGAGCGGGTATATCTGGTCCGCCTGTTCCTGGAACAAGCCGCATCCGCCATTAAAAACATTGATTTGCAGGAAGCGCTGGTGCGTAATGAAAAAATTTCCGCAGTCGGACAGGCTCTGTCAATGCTCAGCCATGACTTGCGCAATTCCATCGGCGGAATCAGGGGGCTGGCGGAAATTTCTCTGGACAAAATGGATAATAAAGAGGAGTTGCGCGAGAATCTGCAATGGATTGAAAAGTCTGCCGACCGCGGCCTTGAAATGGTTAATGACGTTCTCGATTTTGTTCGCAACAATGCGGTGGCAAAACAGGAAATACATTTGAAGGAATTGATTAGTCAAGTGCGCCAGGGGACCAGTGATTTGCTGGAGGAGAGCAATATCACTCTGGAAATAGATGCCCCGGATGATGTTTTATTCGATGGAGATATAAGCAAGCTTGAACGCGTTATGTTAAATCTGGTCAGGAATGCCGCGGAGGCTTTGGTTGATCATAAAATTTCAAATCCGGCAATCGCAGTTTGCGCAAATGTCGAAGACAGGCAACTGGTACTCCGGGTTCGAGACAATGGTCCGGGAATTCCGGAAGAGATCGAAGGCAAATTGTTTATGCCGTTCACTACCTGCGGCAAGTCCGGCGGCACGGGGTTGGGATTGTCCATCGCCCGGCAATTTGTCGAAGCTCACGGCGGGGTAATTTCGGTTGATTCTTCTGACGCCGGGACTGAATTCAAAATCGTTTTGCCTTTAAAATCAACCAATTAATGTAATATCTTTTTTACTTTTTGCGGTAGTATTTCGGCGATACTCCGAAATACTTTTTAAACGCGCTGGAGAAGATGAATTCGTCGCTGTAACCGGTTGCCTGGGCAATTGTTTTCAACGGATAATCGGTGCATTCGACCAGCGTTTCAGCGTAATCCATGCGCATTTCAATCAGGATTTGCCGGGGCGTTTTCCGGTAATTGTCAAGACAGCGCCTTTGCAGGGTGGACGCCGAAATGTTGAGTTTTTTCGCCATCAGTTTAGTGTTCCAGTTTTTGCTCAGGGAACTTTTCATTTCATCCCGTAAATTTTCCAGTTCAAGCCTGTCGCCGCTGACCAAATCCGGTCCCTGCAATGATTCGCTCAGATACGAAGCAATAATCCGGCTGTAAAGCTCGGCCGCGGTTTCCGGCTCCGGTTCCGCCGGATGGTCCGCAGTCTCCTGAAGATAACCGTTCATGGCATTTTCCAGGCGCGGAATCACCGCAGTCGGCTTGTACAGGACTTGCCCTTTAAAACGCTGCCAGCAGGCAACATCCCGGCAATGAAACCACAGGATTGTCCATTCGTCCCGGCAAACTTCCCATAAACACGGTTCCCAGGCCGGAATGACCGTGACGGTGCCGCCGGTCATGATGATCTCGCCCTGGCTGGTGAGCAGAGAACCGGTACCGGATTTGGTAAAGATAATGATGTAAGTATCCTGATGATCGGGATTGCCGACCCGGTACCCTTTTTTGAGCAGGCTTATTCCTGAATAATAAACGCCGAGTTCTTTTAGCGGATTCGCTTTTTTCCCTTTCAAATCAAGATATTTTTCAATACATGAATTGGGAATATTGATTATTTTTCGAATGTTTTTGATTTTATTTAACATTCCGTAAATCTCCATTATGCTTTATATTAATATTAGTTTAATGCAAGAATAACATAAATCAATATAAACAGCGGAGATTTAAAAAAACATGAATGCTAAAATGGACAAAAGAACTGTGGCGCTGAAGGCTATGCGCTGTGAGCCGGTCCCTTATACTCCATGGTCTCTCGGTTTTACCTATGAGGCCGCGGCAAAGCTGAAAGCGCATTACGGCACGAATGACCTTGAGCCATTGCTGGATAACCATTTTCTGGGGTTGAGCGTATTCGGCAGTTTCGAGAACATCGGCAATGAATGCTATGAGGACTTTTTCGGCGTAGTCTGGGACCGCAGCGAAGATAAAGATATTGGCGTCGTCAAGAATTTATTGATTCCGGAACCGACGCTGGCGGGTTTTAAGCTGCCGCCGTTTCCTGACAAAGCCGCATTTGAGGCCAATGTTGGAAAGCGGATTGAACAGCATCCGGATCTGCTCCGGATGTTTGCGATAGGGTTTTCATTGTTCGAACGCGCCTGGACGATGCGCGGCATGGAAAATCTGCTGATGGATATGTGCGTAAATCCGGAATTTGTCGAAGAGTTGTTGACCACGATCACGGATTTTAATATCGAAATAGTCAAAAGAGCGCTGGAATATGATATCGACGTGGTGCATTTCGGGGATGACTGGGGGCAGCAGCACGGCCTGATTATGGGGCCGGTTCTGTGGAAAAAGTTTATTTATCCGCAACTGAAACGTATTTACGGGGTAGCCAGGGACGCCGGAAAAATGGTCAGCATTCATTCCTGCGGCGATGTGGACGAACTTTTTGACGATCTGGTTGGCATCGGCCTGAATAACTTTAATCCGTTTCAGCCGGAAGTCATGGATACTTTCGCGTTGATGGACCAATATAAGGGGCGGCTCAGTTTCTGGGGCGGCCTTTCCACCCAGCGGACACTGCCCTATGGAACAGTGGATCAAGTAGTTGCCGAGTCGGAAAGACTGCTGGAAAAAGGACTTGGCGGCGGCTACATTTTCTCCCCGGCGCACGCGGTGGAGGGGGATGTGCCGCTGGAAAATATGCTGGCATTCATCAATGCCGCCCAGTTGCAGAAAGGCTATCTGGCCCAGCAGTAATAATGAACTGTAATTGACAATGCGCCGGTAATCACGCTCTTTCCGGAGGTGCGTGGTTACCGGCGCATTAGTATCTTTGTTTTAGACTTCTATGCTTTAAGCGTTTATAAAATTGTCATATTAAACGGCCTGTTTATCAAGTAGTTGCATTAATGGATGGTCACATTCCGTCGTGACCTGTATCGAAAGAAGGTTGTGACGGAGCACAACCCCATAGCTATCAAGCTAACCCAAAATGAACTCATTTGAACACCCAATATCCAACACTCAATTTCCAACCGGGGAAGGACTGGAACAAACTTGGACATTGGATATTCCTTGTTGGTTATTGGATATTCAGTTCAAAATTCCTTAACTTGATAGCTATGAGCACAACCCTCCATTGGGTTATCCGCCATCGCAACTGTTCCCCCTGTTTTTTGAATTTCTGGTTTCCATTCTGACTCCTGAATTCTGAATTCCTTCTTTTGGGTTGCGGGCAAAGCCCGCCTTAGGTATTATGTTTGGTTTAAGATAGTACCATTGATTGTAAAAGTGAATTATTCTGTTATTATATTTCTCTTTGGTTTAGGAATTAAAGTATATATTTTCGATTAAATGACATATGAACAGTGAAGATAAAATAAACAAAGAGACCGGCGAACCGCTTTTACCCAGGGTGAATTCCCCCGCGGACATTCGCGGCATGAGCGTCAGTCAATTGGAAGACCTGGCCGGTGAAATTCGTGAGCTGGTAATCAATACTGTTGCCGCCAACGGCGGACATCTGGCTCCGAATCTCGGCGCGGTGGAACTTACCATGGCGCTGCATTATGTGTTCAATACGCCCGAAGACAAGCTGGTTTGGGATGTCGGACATCAGGCTTACGTCCATAAAATCATTACCGGACGCAAAGATTTTTTTAAAACCCTGCGGCAGTTCAACGGCTGCCTCGGCTTTCTTTCCAGGGATGAATCGGAGTATGATTGTTTCGGCGCCGGACATGCCGGAACCGCAATTTCCGCCGCCGTCGGCATGGCCGCCGCCGCGGAAAAACAGGGTCAGAAACATAAAGTGGTCGCAGTTATAGGCGATGGGGCGCTGAACTGCGGGATTTCGCTGGAAGGCCTCAATAATGTCCGCGATGCAACCAGGGATTTGATTATTGTCTTGAACGACAATAAAATGTCGATTTCAGAAAATGTCGGGGCCATTCCTTCCTACTTGAACCGCATTATTTCCGGCAGGGGGTACAACCGCTTTAAAGCGCTGGCCAAAATGATGTTGAAAAGGATTCCTCACGCCCCTGAAATCCACCGTAAAATTCAGCGTCTGGAAGAAGCCACCAAAAGCATGTTTCTGCCCGGCGTATTCTTTGAAGAGCTGGGCATCCGTTACATCGGTCCGATTAACGGACACGATTTTAGTGAGCTTATCAGAACATTTGAAGGGATTAAAGAATTTCACCGCCCGGTATTGGTGCATGTCATTACTGAAAAAGGACATGGCTACAGTCCGGCGGAAGCGGCGCCTGAAAAATATCACGGGCTGGCCGCGTTCGACCTGGAAACCGGTGAATGCAGAAAGCGCGGTTCCGGCGTTTCTTTTTCCGCGGCTTTCGGGAAAACCATGTCGGAGCTTGCCGCAAAACATAAAGATCTGGCGGTGATTACTCCGGCGATGAGTTCCGGAACCGGTCTCAGCGAATTTGCCGTGAAGCATCCGGAGAAGTTTTTTGATGTCGGCATTGCCGAGGAGCATGCCGTAATATTTGCCGCCGGGCTGGCGGCCGGCGGAATGCGTCCGGTAGTGGCGATGTACTGCACTTTTGTCCAGCGGGCGCTGGATTGTGTTTTACACGACGTCTGCCTCCAGAATCTGCCGGTGATTTTCTGCCTCGACCGGGCCGGGATTGTTGAAGACGGTCCGACGCATCACGGTATTCATGACCTGTCGTTCCTGCGCGCCATCCCGAACCTGACAGTGATGATGCCCAAAGATGAAAATGAACTGAGATCAATGATTCACTTCGCCTGGAAAATGAAGTCGCCGGTTGCGATAAGATATCCGCGCGGCAGTTCCGGAGTTGAATTTAAAATGTCCTTCCCGATTGAAAATATGATTGCCGGCCGGGCGGAGATACTTCGCGAAGGCGGTAATATTGCGTTGTGGGGTTGCGGCAGGGAAGCCTATACCGCGCTAAAAACCGCCGAACTGCTGCAACGGGAATATAATATATCCGCCACGGTGGTCAATACCAGGTTTATCCGGCCGTTTGATAATGAACTTTTGAAATCTCAGGCGGCGGTGATGCCGGTGGTTACGATTGAAGACGGCCAGACTTGCGGCGGTTTTGCGTCGCAGGTTGATGAGGAATTGATCAGTTTTCCGCATAAAGGCGTCAGGCATTTCGGCTGGGGGAATCAGATTGTGCCGCACGGAGCCATTGAAACCGTGAGAGAGCATTTCGGTTTTACTCCTCCCCTGATGGCCGCTGAAATAGTCGCCTGGCTCGGAAAATCCGGTTCAATTTGAAGAAGCGTTGGAAAAGTACGGATGGCCGGGCTATTTTAATAGATGTTAATTATCACTGAATTTTATATTTATGACGGGGAATCTTATGAAAAATATTTTACTGGTTATGATATTATGCTGCGCGGCAGTTTTCGCCGTGACCGTGGTAAAAGCCGAAACAACTAAGGACGATTCGGCAAAAACCGATAAAATCCGGGAACTTGAGGAGCAGGATAAAAAGCTTGCCGTTGAAATGTTCAAGGTAAGGGAGGAACTGATTAAAAAAGATCCGGCATTGCTCAAATTGCACAAACAGATTATTGCGCTTCACAAGGAACTGGCGCTTAAAATTGACAGCAAGAAAGAAATGCGCATTTTGCTCAGCAGAGCTGCTGATATTTCAAAAGAGCTTGAAGAATTGAAAACTCCCCCCGTCCAGGAAAAAAGCAAACAGTAATCAGCACAAAGATAAAAGACAAAAGTAAAAAGATAAAAGTTTGTTTCTTCTCCTGAATTCGCGGGTCGTTTTCTGTATAAATAACCGTATCCGTTTTTAGCGGTCAAATAATTTGAATATCCAATATCCAACACGGAATATCCAACATCCAAGGTAAAAAAATACCGTTATCGCTTCTGCTTGTTTCTGGCTCCCAGTCCGTTGAGTCCGTTATGTCTGTTTCGTCCGTGTCGCAAATGCCGTTATAACTCCTGCTTGTTTCTGCTTGTATTCTGCCTTTCCTTCATCAGTTGGATATTTCCCGCATCCGCGGGATCCCGCCTTGCGGGACGGGATATTGGATATTCGTTTTCTTACCCGTAAATTCTAGTGAAGACCCAAAAGTTTTAATATTAAAAAAGGATTTCTCTGTGTCTCTGTGCCTCTGTGGTTAAGTTTCAAATGAGTCTATTTTATCTGCATTTCGACAATTTTCCTTTGCAGGAAATAACGTCCGTATTCATTGTGAACGGATACCAGCAACGCCGGGATCGTGTCCCCGAAATGCCGGTCTTTGATGGCACGGGTTATATCGTTGGTATTATTGACCGCAATATCGCCAAGCCGCAGCAGAACATCCCCGCGCTCCACGTCCTTGATGCCGCTTTCCGGCAGTCCGCTGACGACCAGTCCTCCGGCAAACGGATAGTGCAGCGCCTGGGCCAGGTCTTTGGTTAGCGGCTGAACCGTAATTCCAAGTTTGACTTCGCACAGTCTGCCGCCGTCGGCGGGCAGCATTCTTTCCACCTTCAGTTTGAATGATTTGTTATCGGCGGTGGTGAAGATAATTTTTTCTCCAGCCTGCATTTGCCACAATTTGCGGGACAGGGTCATTAAGTCGTTCAGTTCGACATCGTCAACCTTGGTAATCCGGTCGCCGGTGCGGAGCCCCGCTTCCCAGGCGGGAGAATCTTTGATAACTTCTTTCAGGAAGATAACCAGGTCGCCGTCTTTCATCCGCTGCACCGCCGGAATAATTCCCAGCGACACATTGGCGAAACGCTCCGGAATCAGCCACGCCGCCAGCACGTTCTCAACGCGTTGCAGCGGAATGGCGAAACCGATGCCTTTGGCTTCCCGGAGGATTGCGGTATTTATTCCGATCATTGAGCCGGTGATGTTAATCAGCGGC
>TBL_comb47_HYPODRAFT_10007035_pt1 | contig 11960 bp, 6 predicted proteins | sample TroBogypolimnion_40_FD_10682 | JGI IMG/M metagenome (IMG submission 10682) | reverse complement strand
GGCGGCGCTGCCGCGCCGCCGAAACTTCCCGTGGGTTGACGGATGATGCGAGGTGATCCCGTTGGAATGAGAGCGAGCCACGGCAGATTCATCGACTCTTGACGGTGCGATGCGGATGGAAAATTAATTGGGGCAAAGCAGCAGCTTTGCCCTACCGACATTTGCGGTAGGGCGGTGCTGCTGCGCCGCCCTAATTGTACCGCGCCGGCACCTTGGCCCACACCAAACCCGGGTGACGGGCCTGGTTCGCGTCAAACCGGGCTTTCAACGCGGCCAGCAACGCGGCGCGTTGTTTGGGGGATAATTCGGTTTTGTTGGCCTTCGTGTTACTCATGGTTTTGGTTGAAGCCGCTTGCGAGCGCGTCGGTAACTTACGGGCGTCGCAATCTGCTCAGCATCCTTGGAAGGCCGTTTGATTCTTTTCTTGTCGAGCAAAACAAGTTGCCTTTCATCTCGCTCAACCTGATTTATAGGTTGGATTGCTTGCGATTCAAGCAGTTGCATAGCGGCCAAATCCAAATCTGTCAAACTGCTCAACAATACATCAGATAGCTGTTCTGCAGAACGCCCAGCGCAGGTCTCGACTAGAAATTGGCTGATGAGAATGACACGTCGGTCATTGACTGAAAGCTCAAGACCGCACTTTTTTAATCGGCTCGCCTTCGATATCGCGTGCTCGACTGCCCGCTGAAAAGCAATTTTGTTATCAATTTTTTTTCGACTGTCTGCCCCCTGCTTTCGACAGACCAAAACAACATCGAGTTGGATTGGTTCTTTCGCCTGGGACTTGGGCGCGGCAACCGACATCTCAGACTTGACGGGATGGCAGTTCACGAGCGAGAAGCCAGCGCCGACTACGGCGTCTGCCAATGATGTCCATCCGTCCATTCGAGAATGGTGGTAAGTAAAGACGAGCAGACCGTCCTCTCGCAACACGCGACAGCATTCAGCAAAAACAGCGCGAAGCTTCGCCGCGAACTGTTCAGCGCTGGTGTCCTGCACTTCTTCGGCATGACGCGTGGTCATGCACTTGCCGACAAACGGAGACGGACACAGTTGCTGCCAGGCAAAAAAGAAGTCGGCAAGTTCCGAATAATGCACGTTGTCGAAGAACGGCGGGTCGGTCACGACCAAGTCCACGCTGGCGGCGGGCAATCCCGTAGTGGCCGAACTGCCGCACGAAAGATAAATGGTGGATCGGGATGTTGGTTTCGGCGACGGCGGCCATTTCGTTTCGACGAGCCCACTTAACGGGGCACTCGCTCCGAAAACACGTTTGCCCTTATTGCTGCCATTTGTTCGCTCAATCTCTAACTCGAATGGGGCTGCATGGTATTCGATGGCGCGCAGCAGTCTCGACTTGAACAGAGTTGAAAATGAACCTGAGCTTTTCGACGTGCCCCAGACATTGCCTTCAATCGGAACTCGTTCGGGTTTCAAGATGTGGTGCGCGAACATGTGCCGAATTGCTCCTGTGCCCTCGCCTTTGTAGGAAGCGAACATGTTGTTGAACTCCAAGACGCCAGAGAAAACGGTTCTCAAAGCCGCTCGCGCTGCGTCGTCGGGTAGTTCCAAGATGGCAGCGTGCAGCCAGCCGAGTGCGAGCAATTGACGGTCGTTGAAGAATTCACGCCATGAGTTATAGGCGTAATTCATCACTTGGCGTGTGTTATAACCGTCTTTCAGTTCCAACGTCGGCAGCGGGAGTTTACTTCGATTCAATTCCTCCGAACATCGCCGATAGGCTCGCTCATCCTCGCGTGTAACGGGCAAATAGAGCTTTTCACCGGAACTGTTGAGAATAAGTTTGGCGAACATCCGGTGCGCTGGCGGATGGCCAATTTTCTTGGCGGTCTTCGCGATGGGAAAGATGTGGTGGCATTTTCGGCAGGTCGCCGACGCACCATTTGCCGGGCCAGTGTGCAAATCAAAATCGTGTTGGCAATGGGGACAGCGACTCTTCTCATCGTTGACATCTGCGGCGAAAATTCCAGCGCATTCCGGGCAGACTACGCGGACTTCTGGCTTGCGGTCGGGATAGGCGTTTCGGACGAAGATGTAAGTCGGAAATAAATCTACATTTACAGAGCAAACTGGACAGGGAAGCGTCTTTACCCAAAAAAAATAGAGCGTGTCGCAAACGTGTCCCTCGGCATCCGAAGTTTGGTAAAGCGCCCGGATACGCTCACCAACGCTGGCTGAAAGCTGGCTGAATGCCTTCATCACCGCATCGCGGTCGAGAGGCCCAAGCGATACCCGGACGGATTCGCAAGCAACCGGATTGATGTCTCGACCTAGTGCCGTGAAACCAAGCTTGTGTGCTTCACCTATCGTCGTCCCACTCCCCATGAACGGATCAAAAACCGTCAAGTTAGCAAAATCGTGTTGACGATAAAATGCTTCGACAAGGTTTTCGGAATCCGGCAAAGCCGAGCCAAGCAAGATGCCTCGGAAGACAGAACCAAGACGTTTGGCCCACCATTTGTGAATATGGTAAATTGGCCGATAGACCTCCTTGCGCCAACTCTCCATCTCCGCTAGTTGCGAGATAAACTCAAAGGGAAACGAATCAGATTCAATGAGTCGTTTACTGCAAGAATGCCCATTCGGTTGAATCTGTTTACTCATCGTCTTCTGCAGCCTCGGCAACCTCAGCAACAACTTCGCGCGGCGGTCGCATTACAACAGCATCGTTTGGAGCGCCGTTCAACCGATATGCACGAAAACGGTGTTCCATGCCAGCGTTCGGATTATTCGCTAATTCAGCCTGTAGCGTGTTTTCTTGTAAGTTGAACGTGTAGCCAACAACAACATTTTCAGCCTCACGTCGGACAAGTTGACCAACTTCCTGAAAACGTTGATCGACCTGCAAATGTTCCGGCAAAATTAGCGTGTGATGATGGGCAGTGCCCGTAGTCAGGCCAAACGGCGTGGGAGCAACATACATTTTGCGATCTCGAATCATGATGTCGCCATAGCTACCAAACCCCCTCACACTCCTGTTTCTGTGAATGTAATTGTGGTCGGCATTAAGGAAATCACCATGGCAAATAACAAGGTCAAGCACAGGGTAAGTGTCGCCATCCGGATTGGCTGGGTAGCGACCGAATACGTAAAAAACTGAGCGCCCGTTGTGATGCCCAGATGGAACTTGGCTATTGCAGTCGTAATTAACTTCCCGGCCAGGATAAGCGAGACCTTTCACTTCAAAACCAAGGGGTGGTTGAATAACAACAAAATCAGGATACGCGTTTCTTCCAAGCTGATCAAAATTGATGTTGGCCTGTTGAAGACGTGCTCGAAACCAGTTCTGGAAATGATACTCTTTGTCCCGCTGGTGTTCGCGGGTTATCAAAATTCCGTCATTGATAGCTTGAACGCAGGTAGCGAAGACATTGAGGTGAGCCATAAATTTTGCGATGTTAAGCTTTCGCGTAAACCTCCGCGCCCTTTTCCACGAACTCCTTCGACTTTTCTTCCATCCCCTTCTTCAGCGCAGCTTCCTCGGCGATGCCTTGTTCGGCGGCGTATTTGCGGACGTCTTCGGTGATTTTCATCGAGCAGAAGTGCGGGCCGCACATGGAGCAAAAGTGCGCGGTCTTGGCGCCGTCCTGCGGCAGCGTCTCGTCGTGGAATTCGCGCGCGGTCACGGGGTCGAGCGCGAGGTTGAATTGATCTTCCCAGCGGAATTCAAAGCGCGCCTTGGAGATGGCGTTGTCGCGGTATTGCGCGCCGGGATGGCCCTTCGCCAGGTCCGCCGCGTGCGCCGCGATCTTGTAGGTGATGACGCCGTCTTTCACGTCCTTCTTGTTCGGCAGGCCGAGGTGTTCCTTGGGCGTAACGTAGCAGAGCATCGCGCAGCCATACCAGCCAATCATCGCCGCACCGATGCCGCTGGTGATGTGGTCGTAGCCGGGCGCGATGTCGGTGGTCAACGGGCCCAGCGTGTAGAACGGCGCCTCGCCGCACCATTCGAGCTGCTTGTGCATGTTCTCCTCGATCATGTGCAGCGGCACGTGGCCGGGGCCTTCGTTCATGACTTGCACGCCCTTGGCCCATGCGCGCTTGGTCAATTCGCCCTGGACTTGAAGTTCACCGAACTGCGCCTGGTCATTCGCATCGGCAATGCTGCCGGGCCGCAGTCCGTCGCCGATGGAAAACGAAACATCATACGCGGCCATGATGTCGCAGATTTCGTCCCAGTGGGTGTAGAGGAAATTTTCCTTGTGATGCGCGAGGCACCATTTGGCCATGATGCTGCCGCCGCGCGAGACGATGCCCGTCATGCGGTTGGCCGTGAGCGGCACAAAACGCAGCAGCACGCCGGCGTGGATGGTGAAATAGTCCACGCCCTGCTCGGCCTGTTCGATGAGGGTGTCGCGGAACAGTTCCCACGTGAGGTCTTCCGCGCGGCCGTTGACCTTTTCCAACGCCTGATAAATCGGCACGGTGCCGATGGGCACGGGCGAGTTGCGGAGAATCCATTCCCGCGTGGCGTGAATATTCTTGCCGGTGGACAAATCCATGACGGTGTCCGCACCCCATTTAATTGACCAACGCATCTTTTCCACCTCTTCTTCGATGGATGAAGCTACAGCGGAGTTGCCGATGTTCGAATTGATCTTCACGAGGAAATTGCGGCCGATAATCATCGGCTCGTTCTCCGGATGGTTGATGTTCACCGGAATGATGGCGCGGCCAGCGGCGACTTCCTCACGCACGAACTCCGGCGTGATCTCCTTCGGAATGCGCTGCGGAAATTTTTTGAAGACGGACGGCGTGAATTCGCTGCTGGCGAGCTGCTGCGAACCGGCGTGCTGTTTGTCGAGGTGGTTGCGGACGATGTCATTGGCCATGTCCGAGATGCGGGCGCGGCCCATGTTTTCGCGGATGGCGATAAACTCCATCTCCGGCGTGATGATGCCCGCGCGAGCGTAAGCCAACTGCGTGACAACCTTGCCCGCCTTTGCGCGGAGCGGCTTGCGCCGCTGGCCGAGCAAGCCAGGAAACTCCACGAGGCGGTTCTTCTCGGCGTTGCTGGCGAACTCGGCGTGTTTGCCGGAGAGATAGCCGTTATCCATCGGCTTCACTTCGCGACCGTCGTATTCCTCCACGTCGCCGCGCTTGAGAATCCAGTCGCGGCGCAGCGCGGGCAGACCTTCCTCGGACTTGCCGGTGAACGCGGGATCGCCCCACGGACCGCTGCAATCATAGACGCGCACGGGTTTGTTCGGACGCACGTCGCACTCGTTGATCTTGGTCGGCGTCAGCGTGATTTGGCGCATCGGCACGCGGATGTCGGGATGCAGCTGGCCTTCAACATAGACGCGCTTGCTGTTAGGTAATTGCTCGCTGCTGTGCGGTTCGAATGAGTCTTTGGTGGCGATCATAATTTTATGGAAGGAAAGCCGGAAGAGAGGAACATCCCTGCGCCGGCATTATCCGGTTCAAGTTTGCGGGTCATGGCTGCTTCCGCAACCAACTCTCAGCGTCACCTTGCGGCGATTTGGCTCCCCGAACGACACCAAGGTAGCCGATGCAGCGGAACCGTGCAAGCTCGCGCGCCGGGAAAGAAAATTTTTTGCAGGCTTGCCCGAATTATTCGGCACGAGCAAAATGGTGGGAGAATCGCCAGCAAAGTTGCGGTCGCGATTTGATCATTTACACGTTCAGCCTATGGCCACCATCAATCCATCCAATGCATCGCGCCCGCAGGACGCCCTCACCGAGGCCGCCACGCAGGACAGCGCCGCCGTTTTGCAATCGCTCGGCGTGACGGCCAACGGCTTGACGGAAGCCGAGGCCGCCGCGCGGTTGGCACAATACGGCCCAAACGAAGTCGCCCACGAACGCAAACACGAGTGGCTGCACCGGCTGTGGACTGCCGTGCGTAATCCGCTCGTCGTATTGCTCACCGTTCTTTCCATCCTATCGTATGCCACCGACGATATTCCCGGCGGCACAGTGATGCTGGCGATGGTGATTCTCGGTGTTGCGTTGCGCCTGGTGCAGGAAACCCGCGCCGGCAATGCGGCAGCGAAACTCAAGGCAATGATCAAGGTCACCGCCACGGTCATCCGCGACGGGCAACAAAAGGAAATTCCCCTGCAACAGCTCGTCCCTGGTGACGTGATCAAGCTGTCCGCCGGCGACATGATCCCGGGCGATGTGCGACTGATCGCGGCGAAAGATTTGTTCATTATCCAGGCCACCCTCACCGGCGAATCGCTACCGGTGGAAAAACACGACCAGACGGACACCCGCACCGGCGTTTCCTCCATTGAGCACACAAACATCTGTTTCCTCGGCACGAGCGTCGAGAGCGGCGCGGCCACTGGCGTCATCATCGCCACCGGCGCACAAACTTATTTCGGCAAGATGGCCAGCAGCCTGTCCGGCCAGCAGACGGAAACCGCCTTCGACAAAGGCGTAAAAAAATTCGTCTGGCTAATGTTGACCTTCATGCTGGTGATGGTGCCGATGGTGTTTTTTATCAACGGCTTGATGAAGCACAACTGGAAGGACGCGTTTTTCTTCGCAATGGCGGTGGCTGTCGGCCTCACGCCGGAAATGCTGCCGATGATCGTTTCCGTCTGCCTTTCCAAAGGCGCACTGGCGATGTCAAAAAAGAAAGTCATCGTCAAAAAATTAAATTCCATCCAAAACTTCGGCGCGATGGACGTGCTCTGCACGGACAAGACCGGCACGCTGACCATTGACCACGTCATCCTGGAACTGCACGTGGACGTGTTCAAAAAGGAAAGCAGCGAAGTGCTGCGCGACGCGTATCTCATCAGCCATTTTCAGACCGGCTTGAAAAACGTCCTCGACCGCGCGGTGCTGAAATACAAAGAATTGCACGGCGAACTCGGCGTCGAAAAATACAAGATGGTGGACGAAATCCCGTTTGATTTCTCGCGGCGCATGATGTCCGTGGCCATCGAACTACCGAACGGCGAACGGCAACTGCTTACCAAGGGCGCGCCGGAAGCGGTCTTCGCCAAGTGCTCGCACTTCGAGAGCGACGGCGAAATTTTGCCGATGGAGCCGATTCTCGTCGGCGATTTGGTGCAGCAGGTGAACGATTTGAGCGAGGATGGCTTCCGCGTGCTCGCCGTGGCCACCAAAAAACTTGGCGCGCAAACCACCTTCACCAAGGCCGATGAAAGCGATTTGGTTTTGACCGGCTATCTCGCGTTTCTCGATCCGCCCAAGGATTCCGCTGCCAAAGCCATCACCGCGCTACGGCTCAATGGGGTTACGGTGAAAGTGCTCACCGGCGACAATGATCTCGTCACGCGCAAGGTGTGCAGCGAAGTCGGCATTCACGCGGAAAAGATATTGCTCGGCAGTCAGGTGGAAAAGCTGACGGAAGACGAATTGTGCAAAGAAGTCGAGACGACGGACGTGTTTGCCCGGTTGTCACCAGCCCACAAAAAACGCGTCGTGCAGGCGTTGCAGAAAAATAAGCACGTCGTCGGCTTCATGGGCGATGGCATCAACGACGCCCCCGCGCTCCGCGCTGCCGATGTCGGTCTCTCCGTGGATAACGCGGTGGACATCGCCAAGGAATCCGCCGACATGATTTTGCTGGAAAAAGATTTGATGGTGCTCGAAGAAGGCGTGCTCGAAGGCCGCAAGGTGTTCGTGAACATCCTGAAATACATCCGCATGGGCGCCAGCTCCAACTTCGGCAACATGTTCAGCGTCCTCGGCGCCAGCGCCTGGCTGAAATTTTTACCGATGCAGCCGATTCAAGTTTTGACGAACAACCTGCTCTACGATTTTTCGCAGGTACCGATTCCGACGGACAATGTCGGCACGGCCGTCATCTCCAAACCGCGGCCGTGGGCGATGGGTGACATCGCTAAATTCATCATTTTCATTGGGCCGATCAGTTCCATTTTTGACTACACAACGTATGCCATCATGTATTTCTATTTCAAATGCGGCAACCTTGGCCTCCAGGCACCGGTAGAAATCGCTTCACGTTTTCCCGCTGGCGCTGATTCTGACCACACCTACGCGGCCGCACTCTTCAGCACCGGCTGGTTTGTGGAATCGCTGATGACCCAAACGCTCATCGTCCACGTCATCCGCACGAACCAGATTCCGTTCATCCAGTCGCGCGCCAGTTGGCAGCTCACCATGACCACCATCACCATCATGGGCATCGGCGCAGCCTTGCCGTTCACGCCGCTGGCGCGGTATCTCGGGTTCGTGCCCTTGCCGTGGCAGTTCTGGCCGCTGCTCGCGGGGACCTTGATTTGCTACGTCGGCCTGACGCAACTCATCAAGCAGTGGATGGTGAAAAAGAACTGGATTTAACCAGCTGAACAACCAACCGCCGTTCCGCACCTGCGCAACGGCGGTTTTTCATTGGCTTAATTCCGGCCCGCATTGAGCGTTTCACGTTTTTTCTCCAGCGCGGATTTCAACTGCGGCAGCCAGCGTTCCAAATTATCAATCACCTTGTCCACGTTCCCTTCGTGCAACCGCTGCATCAGCGGCAACGCCTGCCAGCCCGCTTTCTTCATCCAGCTCGGATCAGCCTGATCGCTCGTGGCAAACAGCACCGCACAATAATTTCCCAGCGCCAACCGCAACAGCCCCGGCTGCTCCGCCGGCGGCAACAGCGCCGCCGCTTTCTCCAGCGTCATGCCCCAGCCGACCAACGCCATGCTTTGCAAACGGAAGCCCGCCGCCGGATCGGCAACGACCTGCGCGTAAAAATTGGTTGCCGACTCAAAGTCGTTCATCAGCGCGGAACACTCGGCTAATTCGCCCAGCGCGCGGACACCGGTTTCATCCGCCGGATGCAGCCGGCAAATCTGGCCAAGCAGATTGGTCGCCGTCTGCAAATTCGCCAGCGGGCTGTTTGTGTCCGCCGGGGCCGCCTGCTTAAGCGCCGCGACGCAAGCGAACCGCACCGCCACTGCAATCTCCGGCGGGCAATTGGAATCCAGCGCCTTGGTGAAATAGCTCACCGCGTCGGAAAAACTTTGGTGCGCCATCGCCGCGCGACCGGCCATCAACTGCGACGGATAATAGAGCCGCGAACTTTGCCACGCCGGATTTTGAAAAACATTTTCGTAGTTCGTCTCGGCGCCGACATAATTGCCCGCGCGAAAAAACTCATCGGCCAGCCACCACTGCGCGAACGGCGCCCGCGCATCCGTCGAATGCTGTGCGATGAATTGCGCAAAGAGCCGAAACGCATTGGTGGCGTCGCCGGCCTGATATTTCGCCTGCGCCAGCGCAAATTCCGCCTGCGGCCGCAACTCATTCGTCGGGTACAGCGCAAGCCAGTTTTCGTAATTCGTCACCGCCGTGGACCACGTCGGCTCGCGCTCAAACGTCCGCGCCACCGCGAGCAATGCCTGCGGTTTCAACGGGGAATCCGGAAATCGCGCGGCGAATTTTCCGAACACCGCGCGCGCATTTTCCGGCTGGCGAAAATCGGTCAGGCCTTCGCCCAGCAGCAGCAGCCCGTTGTCATCAAAATCGCTCGCTGGAAATTTTTTCAGCAACGCTTCCGCCGCAGTCGCCGCCGCCACGGCGTTGGTCAACTCCAGATTCACCCGCAAAAGCTGATACAGCGCCCGGTCGCCGAGCGACTGCGCCACCAGCGGAAACATCGCGTAATCGGCGAGCACGGCCTGATAGCTGTCCGCCGCGCCGGCGTAATTCCTCAGCCCGAATTGCGCGTCGCCCGTCTTGAATTTGGCCACGGCCTGCTCTTCGGACGGCGGCAGCAAACTGGCGGCGCGGGAAAAATCCGCCAGCGCAGCCGGCGGGTTGGTGACGAGCCAATCGCACCAGCCGCGACCCAAAAACGCCCGGCCCGCCAGCACGGAATTCGTATCCGCCGCGAGCAACTGCTCGAATTTTTCCCGCGCCAGTGAGAGTTGCACGGGAGCGGCGCGGTCGGCGACAAACTGGTTCAGGTGCAATTCGCCGAGCGCCAGCCCGACCGTGGGCGCGGCGGGTGAATCGGTGAACTGCGCCAGAAATTGTTCCAAGCGACTCGCCGCGTTGGTGAAATCCTTTTGCGCGGCGGACAACGTGGCCAGCTTCAAAATGGCCGACTGTTGCAATTCCAGCGGCGCATTGGCCGCGAGATTCGCGGCATACGCCGTGACCGCTTCCGGCAAGCGGTTGAGTTTTTCCAGCGCCGCGCCCAGCGCGGACCACGCGAGCGCCGGGCCGGCGGGATTTTTCTGCAACGGCGCGAGCTGCACCAGATTCGTGGCCGCAGCCAGCGCGGCGGGAAAATCACCCGTGCCGAATTTCACCTGATACAACAACTGCGCCCGCTGCCATGCGAGTTCCGACGGCAGAGCTGACGGGAGGTGCGCCAATTCACCGGCCGCGCCGGCCAGATTTTTTTGCGCCAGTTCCGCCTGCACCAGCAGCAACCGACCGCGCGCCAGGAGTTCCGTGCCGGTATCCTGCTCCTGCTGGGCGGCGCGTTGAAAAATGCCATCCGCTTCGCGCAGCAACGCGCCGGCCTGCGGCCAATCACCAGCCTGCCCGCGCGCGGCGGCGGCATTGACGATGGCGCGCAGTCCGAGCGGCGACGCGGGAAAACTGCGGGTGAGCGCCTGCCAGGTTTCGGCGGCGGCGGTAAAATTGCCGGCGGCAAACTGCGCCTCGGCGGTCCACTGGGCAAACTGGTCGCCCGCGCCGGCGGCGTGCGCGGTGGCGAGATTGGCGGGATCGGTCAGAAGCGCGATGGTTTCCGGAAATTTTCCCTGATGAAACCGCGCCTGCGCTTGGAGGAGCAAGGCGGGGGCGGTGTTGGTGGATTTGGCATAGCGCTGGACGAAGCGCCCGAAGTCGGCTTCAGCGCGGCTCCAGAGGGCGGCGTGAAACTCGGCGGCGGCGGCGGCGAAGGCGCGTTCCTCGCGCGAGGCGGCCTGCGCCAGTGGCCCGCCGCCCAGCAGGAGCGCGCAGGCCAGGAGCCGCCAGTGCCGAAGAAATTTCATAGGCGGAATTTAAACGACCCGGCGGAGGGACAAAAGCGGGAAATCCAGAAGATTCTGCGGAGCGCCAGCGCTCCCCGGCAACCGGCGGCTAATCGGTTCCTAGGCCTTGCGGACGGTTTGCTATGACTATGGATGAGTTCCTACGGCTCTCGGACGGGTTGCTACGCCTTCCAAGCGAGCCCGCTATCCCATTCCTTGCCAAGCCACCCCCCGATAATAGCCCAGCACTTCAGTGCTGGGTTCCTAAGCGCATAAACAATCCAGTCCCGCAGGGACGTAAGAAACTTCCTGCGTCCTTCCGAGACTGAGTTTTACCCAATCCGAGTTTCCCCGTGCCCAAGCCCTGGGCAATTTTCAAAAACCAGTTCTCCCCAGTTTGCCAACCAACCGGCTAAGCACCCTTCAAGTTGAAGGTGGGCGAGCCAACGCCGTTGGCGTTGGCTGTTGGATGTCGTTGTTTTCAGGCATAAAGTTAATCGTGGGTTCGCGGCGTGGTTCAGCTCCGCACGTTAGGCGTCACTAAGCTATGAAAGCTCGGACATTTAATTTTGCCGTTTTGTCATCGGAGTTTTAGTGACGAGTTATCTTGGATGGGCGTTGCATCGTAGCTCACTAAATGTTTTCGCCGAGCATTGGCCGCGAGCTTGGCCATATCCAGACGGATGGTTGGCGAGTTGGGAGCATCAGATGGACGTTGCACACCCGCCGCCGCCTGGGCCATATATGAAGCTCGACGGAGAGTGGCAGAGACAGTGGATTTATTTGTATTGCTGGATTGGTTTGTCGGTAGTTTTATCATTGGGCAGTTTTGTTTGGTGGATTATTTTGAGAAAGAGAGACCGTGATGCTTGGATTCAAGTTGCGAGTGCGACAGAATTGGTGGGTGAAATATCATCAATTAAGTACGGAGGAACGGTATGAATTGGCGGCTTTGCGCCGGCAGAATCTGGGGATGGGCAAGCTGGCGGAACA
>TBL_comb47_HYPODRAFT_10007034_pt1 | contig 11961 bp, 16 predicted proteins | sample TroBogypolimnion_40_FD_10682 | JGI IMG/M metagenome (IMG submission 10682) | reverse complement strand
CCGCCCACCGACCCCGCGGCCAAGGAATCCATTGAATTTGACACGCGCCACAATCGCTTTGGCGTTTTATCGGCGGCTTCCATTGGCGGATTTTCAAGCCCGCAGTCTTCAAACCGGCTGACACTTTCGCGTCTGTCGATCTTTGTTCCAACCGTGGGAGATTTTATAGCCCTATCAGGGCCACTCCTCTTAGGCCAAAACCTGCTTGCTCATGCCCGCAACCACCGAGGCTGTCTCATCGTAAAGCCTACTAACCCGAGGAACGCCCAAGCCGTTAAACCCTCGCACGTTCGACACCAGCCCGTTTTTTCATGTGTCCCGGCCGCAGCGTCTGTCTCCACTCTCGTCAATACCCGCTATCAAACGGATAACCGACGAAGACAGCGTCACCGAGTTCGCAAAGCTGTATTTGTCCAGCTCGTATTGATTTGCCCCCAGGCATTTACAAACGTATTCAGCGCCAGCCAGTGCGCTGTGATATTGACGAACGTCTACCCGCGCCCCACCAGTCTGGATCTTCCAAAGATGCTCCATCTGATGTTGCAGCGTGTGACAGTTGCGCGTAGTAGTTCCCCCCACCAGACAGTGGAAGTGGAAACGCCCATTTTCTTCGCCGACTTCACCGCGCAGTGCAATGAGCAGACGATTATAGGGGACGCCACAAACCTTGGCCGTTTCTTGCAACCAGCGATATGCCATGCCGTAAGCTATGCTTGCACGCGGAACGGTGCCCTTGAAGGTCGGCGTTGCAAAAACGTCCCACTGGATTCGCGCCAGTGAGAGGCCAAAGTCTGTGGCGGTCTCGGATTTGCGGATCGGATCGCGCCAGTCTTTATCTATCCGAGGGTTCTTAGCCATAAAGTTTAATTCTTTTTGGCTTCCGTGATGATGCTGCCGAGCAGCGTTGCTTTCCCGCCGTTCTCACCGTGGCGGATCTTCGACACGCCCACCTGGATCGTCGTGCCGACCGATTTGCCCCAAACGCGGGGCCGTTCTTCGTCCTTCGTCCGGTAATACAGCATCTCTTCCATGCGATGCTCCGGCGGATTGCTGTTGTCCATGCAAAGCAAATCATACGATTCGCCTGCGGGTTTGCCGTTCTTGGCCGGCCACGTGTTGTGGACTTCCTTGAACACAGTTAACTGCATTATCATGTTGTTCTCTTCGTTTTGTTCTCCGTCGTTATTATGAATTTGCCCGACACGGACGGGAACGCGCCGGCTGTGAAGAGTTTTAGCAGGCAGGCAGGAAAACAACTAACGAGTCGAAAAACGAGGCACTAGGCAGATCACTTCGGGGAACGGACTTTCAACGGACGCAGACTCAATCCAATGCCGCTGGGCGGCGGGGCGCACACATCGCGCAGGGCGTCAATTTCGATGTATGAAGTCAGCCCCCGACGCATGAACGGTTTCATCCATTCATGCAAATCACTCAGCGTTTTCTTGGGATTGGATTCCAGCATGGCCTTTATTTCCGGCCAGACCAGCAGCAGAAAACCATACAGGCCCGACCGGTTGCTTTCGCCGGCCAGCTGGCTGTCCACATCCAAAAAACTGGTTAAGCCTTCGGAAAAACCCTCGCTGAATTGCACCATGGCTTCGGGGCTGAATTCTTCCGCCAGGTCGCTTAATTTCCGCCCCTGTTCCGCAACGGTCGCCATCCAGGAAGCCAACTGTTGATTCAGCTTTTCAACCAGCAATTCATCAGGCGGTGCAGTCTTTATCTTTTCAAGGTTTGCATCCACCCACGATCGGCCGAAAATCACGATCAGCATTTCATCGGTTTCGGCGGGCGTCATCTCGGCAAAGCCGTCACTTGCCAATTCCTGCGCCGCTTCCAGTTTGGCAAACCGAAGGCATCGCATCCCAATGCCCATCATCTGGCCCATTTTTTCCCAATCAATCCGCAGCACCTTTTTAATGTTTTCAACGGTCGCCGCCCCCGCCATGCCGGCGGGATCAAGGACTTCAACCATTTCAGGAAGCAACGGAAGCCCCTTGAAATACGTCCGCTGGAAGACATCAAAAATATTGTAGCAATAATCCGGCAGGATTTTCTCATGCTGCTTGGCACCGTTATGGCCCAGCAATGTCCATAGCAATTCGGTCATGATCGGCTTGCACCGCTCAATCAGACACATGGCGTAAAACACTTCCCTGACCGTCTGTTTATCAGCAGGACTGGGTTCGCGGGTTGTTTCAATCTTCGCCATTTTCCATCTTTCAACACCGGCGGCCCGGTTTCGTTGCAAAACCTTGGTCAGGACCAAATCTCGCGCTCTCCATTCTGCCGACCGAGTTCACATTCCATCGTTGGACCGCTCGCGCCAAATCGTGCTTAACCGATGGCAAAAAAAGTTAACCAATCTAGGCTAAGCTTTTAACAGGAAAGGACTAGTCACCGAAATCAAACCGGCTTAAAAAGGGATATATGAAGGAAGGCAATTGATGAACTTAATCAAAAAACACCTCGGTGGGTTGGTTATTCTCGGCGGATTCATTGTCGTGCTCACTTTGGTTCGCGCCCAAGAGACACCCGTGCCGGATCAAACCATCCAATCGTTGACCGACTTGGAAGTGATGTTGCAGGCGTTGGAATCCACCACGCCCATTGCTGCCGAATCTTTGCCACGCTCCGGCACCTTCTGGTCGGCACAGTTTGCCCCCGGAAGTCACCACGCCTGGCCACCGCTGCCTGGAAATATTTTGGGATTGCCCGTCTGGCCGCTCGGCGACGGCAGTTATCTCTTGGATGACCGCAACGTGGATTGGCGAGGTTCAAAAGTTGGCGCAGGCGTTGCGGGATTTGGACCAGCGCACGTCAGGTATTGAAAAGCTTCCCGACGGACGGACAAGGTTTGGTGATATTATTGCCGGCACGCCGAAAGCATTGCTGGAGGTGGCAGCGCGAGCGGAAAATAGTTATCAGGCTGGTGATTTTCAAAACGCCCTCAAGGAATATCAGGAAGTCATCAAGTTTTTTGCCATGGTTCCCAATGACGTTTATTCCGTCCGCGATAGCCTGCCCCCCACAACCAGAGCATTTTACTACAAGTTGGCGGCAAGTTGCGCCGAAAAGTTACGCGACCACAACACTGCGCTGGAATACGCCAAGATAGCTGATGAATTGCAGCCAGATTTCAGGGGTAAAATGTTGCTCACGTCAATTTACGCCAACATGGCGGAGGCTAAATATAATCAGCGCAACTTGGCCGAGGCATTCCCATTGTATAAACAGGCGATTGACCTTTACGAACCACTTGTGAGGTTGGTTCACTCTCAAAGCATCGTCGGCGTCTATACCCGGACAAATACAGCGGGCAGACCTGCGATCACAGTTTATAATTCCAACGATGAGCTGTTTCCAGCAGAGACAGCATCGGGGTTATATGCCGAGGCGGCTTTTACAGCGTTTATGACCGACAATCAAACCGAATCGCTGGATTATTTGCAAAAGGCCACCGACTTGGCACCAACAAATATGTTTGTGATCGCCGTGGCTAAAGTTATCAAGCCAGCAACCAACTCAGTTCCATGACCTGATTTGTAACCGCCGCAAAACCGGCCTGACTCCGTCCGGTTCAGGCCGCTGCACTTCACTGCGCGGGAGCAGCCGACCTGCGCCCGCCTGTTCGCGCTTTGTTTCGTTCCGTTCCGCAATCTGAATCCGTCGGAGACAGGCCCAGACGTAAGCGCAATTCTGGTCTGACATCCGGTGGTTTGCTTTCCGCTGCGCTACTCCCAAACCAACGGAAGTCAGAGTGGCCGGATGGGTGCCTTCGGCGACTCTGCGAGACTAGAATTTTTGGTTTAGTGTTTTTGGCATGGCGCGTTTTGGTTTGAAGGGGGCGCCATCCGTCTCTCTCCGTAGTCCGCTTGCTGCTCCGCCATCTTTTTCAATCTTCTCATTCCCGCTTCACGGAGCGCTTTTTTTCCGGCGACGAAGGGCATGGGTCACGCCAGCGACCCGGCTATCCGGTAACGCCGATCTTTCGCTGTCATGCCCCATGCACGCCGGAAATAAACCGGGTTCAGTTCAAAAAATGTCTGCGCCCGAGTGAAGCAAGCGGCATACGGCGAGACACGGACGGCGATCCTCAAAAAAAAGCTTATGAAAAACAAATTATCGATTGAAGCAACGGCTCCAGCAAACGCCAGCCAGCTATCATCAAAGCAGAAGGTGAACCGGGCCAAAATCAATCTGGCATTGCGCCGGGCGAATCGGAAACTTGAAACTGAAAAATTGCTGGCCTTGCTCCGCACTAAATCACCGAGTTTCTTTGAATTGGCCGAAGTGGTTGGCAAATGGGTTTGGATTCAGTTTTCCGACAAGCAACCGCCGACCGTTACCCGCGTTTTGGCTGAACTTGGCTTTCACTGGAACAACACCCGCCAGACGTGGCAGCACCCTTGCGGCACCTTGCCCGACGAGCGGGCCACCTACGACCCGCGCCAGCGTTACGGCAGTTATTTCGCCGCCGACCTCAACCCCGCGTGAAACCTGCCATGAATACCGCAACATTTCCGGGATTTGAAACGCTGGTAAAACCGTTCAGGTTTGCCGCCAGCCCGTATGAATACAAAGTGACCGCGTTGCGCGAATGCCCGACGCCGGAGAGTTTGCAGACGTGCGAGACGCCTGACAAAGCCGCCGATTATTGGCGGCTCCACATCGCCAGCCATCCCTATTTCAACCCCGAATGCGAATGTTTCGCCGCGTTGCTGTTGAACACCCGCCGGAAAGTCAAAGGGCATCACCTGATTTCCATCGGCACAATGGACACGATTTTAGTCCATCCGCGCGAGGTGTTCCGGCTGGCGATTATGACCGCCGCCAGTGCCGTGATTGTCATGCACAACCACCCCAGCGGCGAAAGCACCCCATCCGAAGCCGATATAAAAGTCACGCGGGATTTAATACGCGCCGGCCAGCTTCTCAAATTGGAATTGCTCGATCACGTCGTCATCGGCACCGGCAATTTTTCATCCTTGCGCGCCCTTGGTTATTTTTACCAATGAGCCCGCACCAACTGTCAGTTAAACTGTCAGTGAAAGCTGGCACCAATAGCCGGAAATTCTGGCAGTTTAACCTCAATTGTCTTTAGTTTCCCCAACAATTTGCTAGTTTAACTTACTTTTGATTTATGTTCCAGATTGGGGCCGGCTGTGGTTTAATCCTCCCCGTAACTATGGATTCTAAAAAACTGGCCGGGCTTTGCCGCGATTTTGCGGACAACAAAAAGGCGGAAAACATCGTCATCCTCGACGTGCGCGATTTGTCGTCGGTGACGGATTTTTTCGTGATCGCGTCCGGCACGAGCGAGCCGCATCTGCGCGCCATCGTGGGCGAACTCACCGACCGGCTGCGCGAGGAACACGACGTGCGCCCGCTGCGCACGGACGGCTCGATGCAGGGCGCGTGGGTGATCATGGATTTTTTTGACGTGATTGTCCACGTCATGCGGCAGGATGCTCGCGAGCGCTACGACCTCGAAGGCCTCTGGGGCGATGCGGCGCGCGTGAAATCGAAGAGCAAGCCGGCCAAGGTCAAGTTGACCAGCCGCCAGGCTTCCAAGAAACGCGTCCGGAAGCCGGGGAAAAAGTAAATTCCGCGGCGACCTTACGAGCAAGGTGTTTTAGGATTGAAACGCCCAAGTGAGCGTGCGGGTCTTCGCCTGCCTCGTTTTTAAGTTTCCCACGGCTTCCTGCTTTTGTTTTCGCCGGGCTTCGGCTAAAAATGATTCATGTATTCGCCGACACTGGATGAATTTTTGAAGCTGGCCGCCCAGGGAAATCTGATTCCCGTCACGCGCCGGCTGCTCGCGGACATCGAAACGCCGCTCTCGGCCTACCGCAAAATCCGGGGCGCGGGCGAATCCTTCCTCTTTGAATCCGTCGAGGGCGGCGAACATCTGGGCCGCTACTCGTTCGTCGGCTGCAATCCGCGCGCGGTCATCAAGCAGACCGGCAACCGCGTGGAGGTCATCGAAAACGGGAAGGTCGTGGAAACCTCCGTCATCGGCCAGGGTGTGAAGGACGGCCTCGAGGTCGTCGAGCGCGTGATGAAACAATATCGCGCGGTTGCGTTGCCGGGCCTGCCACGCTTCACCGGCGGCGCGGTCGGTTTCATCGGCTATGAATTCATCCACGACGTCGAACCCGTCGTGCCGCGGCCGTTGCACGATGAATTGAAAACGCCCGTGATGTATTTTCTCGTGGCCGACCAGCTTTTGATTTTCGACCGCGTCGCGCAGACCATCACGATCCTGGTCAATGCGGTTCTCGATGACGCGACGTCGCCGGAGGACGCCTATGAAAATGCGACGGACGAGATTGACCGCATCATTTCCCTGTTGGAACAGCCGAGCGAACATCAGCCCGCGACAGTGCCGTCGGAAATCCCGCCGGTTGCATTTGAATCCAACGTGACGCCGGAAAAGTTCCAGGCGAACGTCCTCGCCGCCAAGAAATACATCACGGCGGGCGACATCATCCAGGTGGTCGGTTCGCAGCGTTTTTCCGCGCCGGTCAAGGCATCGGCCATTGATATTTATCGCGCGGTGCGTTCGGTCAATCCGTCGCCATATCTGTTTTTGCTGGAACTCGACGGCTTTTCGCTCGTCGGTGCGTCGCCGGAAATCCACGTGCGCTGCGAGGAAAACCAGATCGAGATCCGCCCCATCGCCGGCACGCGTCGCCGTGGAAAAAACGAGGCCGAAGATGCCGCGCTGGAAAAAGAACTGCTCGCCGACCCGAAGGAGCGCGCCGAGCACGTCATGCTCGTGGACCTCGCGCGCAACGACATCGGCCGCGTCTGCGATTACGGCAGCGTGTCGGTGAAGGAGTTGATGACCATCGAGCGTTACAGCCACGTCATGCACATCGTGACGCGCGTCGAGGGAAAACTTTCCGCCGGCAAGACGACTTACGACCTCATGCGCGCGACTTTCCCCGCCGGCACCGTGAGCGGCGCGCCGAAAATCCGCGCGATGCAGATCATCTCCGAACTCGAACAGACCGCGCGCGGGCCGTATGCGGGCTGCGTCGGTTATTTTTCCTTCAACGGGAATCTCGACACCTGCATCACCATCCGCACCGCGCTGATCAAGGACGGCAAAGCTTACGTCCAGGCCGGCGGCGGCTGGGTGAACGACTCCACGCCCGAGGCGGAATTCCAGGAGACGGTCAACAAATCCATGGCCATGCGCAAAGCCGTGGCGCTGGCGGAAAGTTTTGCGAAAGCGTGAAAGCAAATTCCCAGACGGTCGCGGATGACAAAGCGGCGTGTGACGCGTGTGGGAATTTTGGCGCGCTGGAAATCGGCGACCACAGGCTCTGCGCGGAATGCGTGACGCTGGCAGGCAGTGCGTGCGCGGGTTCGTCAAGTGCTGACGATTGAATTTACTCCTTCAGCGCGTCGCGCAGTTCCTGTTTGTAATCGCGTGTCGGCTCGCCGTAGCCGGCCTTTCGGATCGCCAGCGCAGGCGCGATGATTTCCACGCGCGGATCAATCTCGCGTCCGTAAATCAGCGGCCACAAACGGCGGCAGTTATTCGCCATGTCATGCCCCTGCTCCTCGTCAAACGGCGGTCGGAACAAGTCCACGGCCAGTTGCAATTCCTTGATGAGTTCCGTCTCGGTCGGATGTCCGGTCTTCGCGAGGACGGTGCGAAAGGCGAGCAGATCCTTGTCCTCAAGCCGGTTTAACTTTGCGATGAGAATATCATACGGATGCGGCACGATGAACGTGACGTTTCTAATTTGAACCGAACGAATGCGATCTTTCCAGCGCGGGCTGGTGCGAAAATTCAATTCGGAACAAACTTGAAAACCGGGTTTGTGTTGTTTCTCGCTCAAGCCCGCGCGTTCCACCGCATCCGCGAGAAATTCTTCATCGCTGAAGATGTCCACGTCGCCGCTCAACAGCGTCGGGTCAATGCTAAGCTGCAGCGGAGCGGAGCCAAACAGCGTGATTCGCAACGGCCGGGTTTGCGGCAAAATGTCCGCAAGTTTGCGCAACGTTTCACCCGCCGGCGTATTCAGCTCAATTTTTTGCGTCCACCAATTTGTCATGATACGAATGCGGAGCCTTGTGCCAATTGACCGCCTGTTGCACCAGCCGGTTGGTCACACCGGGATCTTCGACAAACCGCTCCGCCAGCCGCCGGTCGCGTGGCGACCATGGCTTGCCGAGTTCGCGCTTGATGAGCAGGCGCGCGGCAATGCGGGCCTTGCGCCAATACGGGTCCATCAGGCGGTTCATTTGTGACTGAAATTCAGCGGCTTCATCTTCGTCAATAAATTTATAGGCCGGATTGCGCCTGACCGCAACGGCGGAATTGCTTTGCAGCGCCCGTTGCTTGGGTTAATTTGCCTTGGAGCCAAAAATATGAAGCGCTGGTTTGCCATCGCAATTGCCGGACTGGTGTGCGGCGCAGCGGCCACTCAAGCCGCGCAGGTGGGGCTTATCACAATTGACGGCGCCATCGGCCCGGCCACGGCCAGCTACATTGCCCGCGCGATCGACGCGGCCACCGCCCAGGACGACGAGTGCCTCATCATCCAACTCGACACCCCCGGCGGGCTGGTGGATTCCGCTTCCAAGATTGTCGAGAGTTTCTACGCTGCAAAAATCCCCACGGTGGTTTATGTCGCGCCCGCTCCGGCGCGGGCGGGCAGCGCGGGCGTGTTCATCACCATGGCGGCGGACGTCGGCGTGATGGCCCCGCACACCCGCATTGGCGCGGCGCACCCGATCGAACTGGGCGCGAGCGGCGGGGCCGAAAAATCCGACGACACGATGAAGCAAAAGCTGGAGAACGACACGGCCAAGTTCGCCCAGTCCATCGCCGACAAGCGGCACCGCAACGCCGACTGGGCGAAATCCGCCGTGGTCGAGAGCGCCTCCATCACCGCCGAGGAGGCGCTGGACATGAACGTGATTGATTTCATCGCCGCCGATCTGCCGGATTTGCTCAAGCAACTGGATGGGCGTCAAATCAACGGCAAATCGCTGAACACCGCCGACGCCACGGTCGTGGAGATTCCCATGAACGCGTGGGAGAGATTTTCCCAATTGTTCCTGCGGCCGGAAGTGATGTTCGTCCTGATGCTGATGGTCATCTACGGCATCATGGGCGAGTTGAGCAGTCCCGGCGCGATCCTGCCAGGCGTGGTCGGGGCGATTGCGCTGATCCTCGTGCTGTATATGTCGGCAATCCTGCCGGTCAATGTCACGGGTATCGTGCTGATCGTGCTGGCGGTGGCACTGTTCATCACCGATGTGTTCGCGACGACGCATGGCGTCTTGACGGCGGGCGGCATCGTCGCGTTCTTCCTCGGGGCGATGATGCTGTTCAGCGGCGCGGCGCCGGGCTTTGGGCTGTCGCTGTTCTGGATCTTTCCGGCGACGATTCTCACGGCGGCGTTTTTCGTCTTTGTCGTCGGCAAGGGCATCCGGGCGCAATTCAATCCGGCCCGGACCGGTGCGCAAACCATGATCGGCCAAACGGTGACCGCGCTTTCGCGCATTGACTCGGCGGGCGGCAGGGTGTTTATCGAGGGCGAGCATTGGAATGCCGTGAGCGCCACGCCCGTCGACACCGGTCAGAAGGTGGAAATCACCGGCATCGAGGGACTGACTTTGAAAGTGAAACCAAAAACAAATTAACGGAGATAAATTATGAATGAACTCATTGGCTTGCTTGTGAAATTGTTTGGCGCCCTAGGCCCGGTCGTGGTCGTGGTCATCGTGCTGGCGGTTTTCATCCTGCCGCAATCCATCCGCATTCTGCGCGAATACGAGCGCGGCGTGATTTTCCGGCTCGGCAAACTGCAGGGCGCGAAAGGGCCGGGGTTGATTTTCCTGATTCCGATCGTGGACAAGATGGTGAAGATGGATCTGCGCGTGGTGACGATTGACGTGCCCAAGCAGGAGATCATGACCAAGGACAACGTGCCCGCCACGGTGGACGCGGTGATGTATTTCCGGGTCGTGGACGCCAACGCCGCCGTGGTGAAGGTGGAAAATTTTTGGAAGGCGACCTCGCTCATCGGCCAGACGACGTTGCGCAGCGTGCTCGGCCAGTCGGCGTTGGACGAATTGCTGTCCCAGCGCGACGTCATCAACCAGAAATTGCAGGAGATCATTGACAAGCAGACCGAACCGTGGGGCATCAAGGTCACGTCGGTCGAGGTGAAGGAGGTGTCGCTGCCGGACAGCATGAAACGCGCGATGGCCAAGCAGGCCGAGGCCGAACGCGAACGCCGCGCAAAGGTCGTAAACGCGCAAGGCGAATTTGAAGCCGCCGAGAAAATGGTGCAGGCCGCCGCGCTGATCGCCAAGGAGCCGATCGCCCTGCAACTGCGCTATCTCCAGACCATGCGCGAGATGGCGAGCGAACACAACACCACCACCTTCCTGCCGCTGCCGATCGACTTGTTCAGCGCGTTTTTGAAGAAGTGATCAAGTGCGGATGTGGCGTGCGGTTTTGATTCGACATTCGCAAATCGAAATTCAAAATTAAGCCGTGCCGATTTACGAATACGAACTGTGCGAAGGTGACTGCAAGGTCTGCGGCGGGAAATTCACGTTGAACCGGCCGCTCTCGGCCAAGCCGCTCACGAATTGTCCCGCCTGCAAAAAGCCGGTGCGCAAAGTCTTTTCCAATTTCAGCTCGCCGCAAAAGCTCAAGCCGCTCTCCATCTCGGACGCCAAGAAGTCCGGCTTCCAAGTCTATAAACGCCTCGGCAAGGGCGAATACGAGCGGCAGTAACGAAGCCGGAAGCCGCTTAATTATTTTGCCGCCGGATAAAAATGCAGCGCGTTGGTTCGGGTAAATCCGGCGGCAACCAAAAGTTTGACTTGCCGCCGGCTGAACTCCGGCCAATCCTCGTCACGGATCACCTGCATTGAACCATCCAAAAGACAAAGCTCCCGCACGCGATGCCCCCATGGCGAACGGAAATGGTCGCCACCCTTGCAGGAGATACGGTCGAACAAAATGCAAATTTGTGGATCGTTCGTTTCCCACAAACCTTGGATGTAGACTCGCGAGCATTGATCTTCTGGCACGACTGAATTGTTCTGCAAAGCCTCTTTGAAAATGTGTCCTTCATCGTCCGGCCCACAAAGGCTGTGGATTGAAGTCGGATCTTCTCTGGCCAAAATCAGCAATGCGTCACCGAATCCATTTGTGCTGATAGGCAGCTGGCCCTGATGTTCTGAAGAATACATTCCAAAAAACATGCTCGCCTGTTTGATGCAATGCCGGTGAACGTATTTGCTAAGATACCAAAGCCAAGTTCCGCCCAAGCCAACCAGCACACAAAAGAAAATTGCAGCGGTGAGCAACCATTTCTTCGTGCCCGTTTGCATTTCAATCCCGGAAATTCACAAACTGCACGGCCACGGGAAACTCATGGGTTTGCACCGCGCCGATGACAGCCTGCAATTCGTCGCGACTCTTGCCGGTCACGCGCACCTCGTCGCCCTGGATCTGCGTCGTCACCTTGAACTTGCCGTCGCGGATGAAGCCGGTGATCTCCTTGGCCACCGCCGTTTCGATGCCCAGCTTGAGCTTGATGACCTGCCGGGCGTGGCCGAGCGGCGAGATGTCCGGCTCGCATTGCTCCAGGTTTTTCATGCTGATGCCGCGCTTGGCCAGCTTGCCGATGACGATCTCGTTCAGCGTGCTGACTTTGAACTCGTTGTCGGCGGACAGTTTGATCTCGGTTTTTTCGAGCAGGATCTCCCATTTGCTCCCCTTGAAGTCGAACCGGTTGGCCAGCTCCTTTTTGGCCTGGTTGACGGCGTTTTCCACTTCCATCGTGTTGACCTGCGAAACAATGTCGAATGAAGGCATGGCCGCAGCGTAGAAAATCCGGCGCGAAAGGAAAAGCTGAAAGCGGTGGGGCGAGACGCCGTCGAGCCCTGACTAAAAAAGCGCGCGGAAAATTT
>TBL_comb47_HYPODRAFT_10007033_pt1 | contig 11962 bp, 5 predicted proteins | sample TroBogypolimnion_40_FD_10682 | JGI IMG/M metagenome (IMG submission 10682) | reverse complement strand
ATTTTATTAGCTTCCTTTTCTACGTTGTCAGGAAATGCAAGAGGGAATCCATACTCAATAAGAATACTTTGCATCTCTACATTGTTCTCTCCTGGTTTGCCTAATACATGTATTATTTCACCAAAAGGATTGTTGGCACGCTCGGGCCAGTCGGTTATTCTTGCCAATGCTTTATCTCCATTTTGTGCACCATTTAGATGATCTAAAGGAATAAAAATATCAACAGGAACATTATTATTATCAGGCACAAGGAAAGCAAACTTCTTTGATATCTGAACAATTCCTACAAAATCTTTCTTAACTCTTTCGAGGATCTCAACTATCTGTCCTTCTTTTTTTCTACCTTTTCGGGCCGGGAATAAATGCACCTTCACTTTATCCCCGTTAAGGGCATGATGGGTATCAGTAGATGCAATAAAAATATCTTCACCTCCGTCTTCGGTAATAATATATGCTTTACCGGTTTGTTTCATATCAACAATACCGTTTACATACGACTTACTTATAAGCGTTTCGTTGACATATAAAGGATTGAGTTTGTATTTCCCACGGCTATCTTCAATTAAAGCTTCTGAAAGAAGTAGCTCATAGAGTATATTTATAATTAACTGTTTACTTGCTTTATCATCTATCCCTAACTTTGCCGACACCTGCTTATAATTCATAGCAGAAAAGGGATCATTTATAAACACCATCAATACATTATTGACAAAAGCATTGTTACTTTTAAACGGTGTGATACTATTATTTTTCATTAATGTGTGTATTATGAAGCATTAAGAACACTTCAGTTCTTGTTCGAAATCTTTACCAAATATACGAATTATTTTCGAATAAACGTATATAAATTATAATGTTAATATTATTATGATGTTATTCTTTAAGTTTTAAAATAAAAATCTCGAAAGGTAATTATAAAACAATATCATTGATAAGTTCATCGTGGCTTTGAGTACCATCAATAATATTAGACCTCACATTAAGTGAAATATCATAATCATTGAAGTTAGTACTTAATAGTTTTTGAATAGACATCTGAATATTTGATAACAAAAAATCAAGTTTCGTCATTGAGTTCTCGGGCGAAATAATAAGGAAAATATTATTAGGAGTTATCGTTAGTATATCTGTTGGCAAAGTTGTATTCTTTAGGAAATCTGCAATCTCTGATAATAATTTATCATATCTTATTTCGAGTTTTATCTTTTGAGCCTCAGGAAGCACTAATTCTAGCTTACCAATACTTCCATACTTCTGATTTCGTTTAACTCTTTCGATTTCATACTTCAAAAAGGTTTCAAAAGTTGAATAAGAGATAAAGCCATAATGTGTTTGGCGTGGCTTTTCTTCTTCAACTTCTACGGGTTGTTTAGTTGTAATAATTTCTTTGCCCATCAACTGATAACTATAGATATTAGTTTCGATAAGCTTATCAATTTGATTTATTTTTTCGCAACTAAAACAAAAAGCACTTATAACAGGTTCGGTAAATTGATGCTTACATTCTAAACAATGATAAACTACTGAGCTAATCCCAAAATCAACACCATTATTCTTTAATTCTAACTTACATTTAGGACAACGCAATCCTTCATCTTTCTTAAACTCGCGCTCCTTACCTTCATATTTACAAACAAAATGATGTATTTTATTCTCATTTGTTAAATTATAGCCACCACATTCAGGACATGTTTCTCTAAAATTAATAAATGAAGAAAAACAATTGGTACACAAATGCAGTTTATCTACAAACTTCTTTTCAAGATATTCAAGTGCACATAAATCCGAAAGAAGTGTAATCATCTTTTTAATATCTATATCCGAAAAATGCAGACTAAGAATAGGATATTCGTAACCTATTAGTGAATTTTTATTTACCAGAGGCTTTAATATCATATCCCTCGAGTACATATATCGCAATATCTTAGCAACGATTCTTTCTTCTGTAATGTTTAATCCGGCAGGTTCAAACTTATCTTTAATATCTTTAATTTTTATTAAAGTAGCTTGAATTTCACTTTCAATTATTGATGAAACAACAGCATCACAAAGCGTAATAATTAAGGGATCCGAAATATCATCGTAAGATAAAATAAAAACGGGGATAAGATAAATAGACTCAATAAAAGAGCTTCTGATATTTTTAAGAAAACTAATGCAACCTTCTTTATCAGTATAATCCAGAATAATAGCATCACAAATAACAACAGATTTAACATCTGTATTTCTGAAATCAGAAATAAGATGTATCTCTTTGTCGAGTGAATTAACTATTCTTTTACCAATAATATCAGAAGACATAAATCAGTTTTAACGTATATGTAATTTTTGAGCAAAAGTAAGCAAAATAATCCGAACTTCTATTATTTAGATATTTCAACATTTTGATTAAAGTACTTTTTCCATAAAACTAAATCTTTTGAATTAACAGGATTTATCTCAACATGTACTATTTGCTTGCTTTCATCGTCTTTGTTTTTATTCACTTCTAATCCTATATTCTGGTTAGATATTCTGCCATAGCTCTTAAACCCATCAGCAAAATATATTGTCATAAGCTTTCTTTTAGGATATTTATCATACATATCCTTATCAATAGCAGCTTCAATATAGAGATAATCAATATCTGAGAAACTTATAATAATTTGATTATTATAAATCAAATCACCTAAAGGTTTATGTATTTTAGTTATTATTCCATTATGTGATGATACAAAGAATGACTCCGGCAATGTGGCATCGTCATCAATATAAGGCTTATATTTAAACAATGTATCGCCAATATGAATGGCATCACCTGTTTTAATATTATACTTTAACACTTTACACTTTTCGTTTAATTTTATCTGCGTATTTGCACCAACTACTTTGCCTGACAATCTATTACCTGAATAGGTTTTAACAAAATAAATCAATAAAGGAATTATTATAACCATTACGATATAAAACACCAATCTCCTACGATTCTTTTTCTCTATTGGAGCCCCTTTCTTAATATTATTTGGTGTTTTCGGAACTGATTTATATCTAAACTGCTTCATTAATTAGTTATTATTAAGATTATTTTCAGTGTTAATGTTTAGTTTCTACTTAATTATGATTAACAAAATATTTATATTTAACAATACAAAGATAAGGCTTATTACGAAATAAAAATGTTTTTGTTTTGATTAGTTTTAAAATGATAATAATAAATGAAATTGGCAGGATAATTACAAAAGGACCCATTTCCTCTCCTAAGCTTGTTATCGTCGATCGGAAGCTTTGCATCGTCGATCGGAAGCTTGTTATCGTCAATCGGAAGCTTTGTATCATCGATCGGAAGCTTTGTATCATCGATCGGAAGCTTTGCATCGTCGATCGGAAGCTTTGCATCATCGATCGGAAGCTTTGCATCGTCGATCGGAAGCTTTGCATCGTCGATCGAAAGCTTTGCATCGTCGATCGAAAGCTTTGCATCGTCGATCGAAAGCTTGTTATCATCGATCGAAAGCTTGGTGTCGTTAACCGGAAGTATCTAAGGAAAATGGGGAAACTTTAGTTTTGGAAGGTCATCCTTAAAAAAAGAACTACCTTACCTTCGCATATAACTACCTTCACTTACTTTTAAAGTATATTTATGGTGTAATATGTTGATTACACAAATTATTCACTTCACGATTTATACTCCTTTTACCGTTAACTTAATTAATATTACCGTAAACTGATTTATTTGTATTAATAATTGAATTCGGTACGTTTTAATAATATAAAGCGTATCTTTGTTGTGGCTAATTTAACTAGATCTTTCTAAGTCGTCATTACGAGGAGGAACGACGAAGCAATCTGCTGTATAGATGAATATTGAGATTGCTTCACTTCGTTCGCAATGACGATAGAGTAATTAAGGAAACATTTGCACAGAATTTGATACATCATTACTTAAAATAAATCATGTTATGAAAAGAAATTTGTTTTGTTTGATAGCCCTTATCGGGATAATGGCTATTTCGATGAACACTGTTTATTGTCAGAATAATAATAAGAAACAGAAGACTTTGACAGGGAAAGAAGAATACGCTGCCGAGTGGAAAAAGATTGATGAATTTACAAATAAAGGCTTGCCTAAATCGGCTCAGGAGATAGTTGATAAGATTTATAAAGAGACCAAGCAGAGCAAGAATGCACCTCAGTTTGTGAAAGCTGTGCTTTGTAAGATAAAACTCAACTCTAATTATGAGGAAAACTATCAGGTTAAGAATATTAATGCAGTTGAAGCTGAGATTAAAACAGCTACCTTTCCGGTAAAACCCGTCTTGTATTCCATGTTAGCTGATCTTTACTATGGTTACTATCAAAACAACAGGTATACGATCCTCGACAGGGCTGCAACCGTTGATTTTGATCAAAAGGATATTGAAGTTTGGGATGCACGTAAGCTTTTGGCTGAGATTATATCCAATTATCGCAAGTCATTGCACAATCCACAGGAGTTAAAAGCTACCAATATTAATATATATGATGCAGTTATAATAAAAGGTAACGGTACCAGAAGATTTCGTCCTACCCTGTATGATTTTCTAGCTCATAGAGCTATTGATTTCTTTATGAACGAAGATTATGGACTAACGCAACCAGCCGATCATTTCGAACTTAACAATGATGATTACTTTCAACCATCACAACAGTTTGCTAAGCTTAATATAAAAATCAAAGACAGTCTTTCTTTAGATTATTATGCTATTAATCTTTTGCAGGATCTAGTTGAGTTCCACCTCAACGATGCGAATCCAGAAGCTTTGATAGATGTTGAGCTTAAAAGATTGCAGTTTGTAAACTCCAAGGCAACGTTGCCCGATAAAGACGAACATTATTTGCAGGCATTGATTAAACTGGATAAGAAGTATGTGAATGATTCCATGTCAACAGAGGTTTCATACTATGTAGCGCAACAATATATAAAGAGAGCTGATAAATATAATCCACTGCTTTCGCAGGATAATAAATGGGACCGCAAGACAGCTCACGAATATTACGAAAATGCAATTAAACGTTTCCCTCAAAGCTATGGAGCAAGGCTATGTAAAGTTGCCATGCAGGATATTCCCAAGCCTAATGTGTCAATTACTATGAATGATGCCAATGTTCCCGATAAACCTATTCTTTCGTTGGTTAACTATAAGAATCTAAAGACAATCTACTTTAAAATTGTAAAGATCGATCCTGAGAAAGACAAAAACTTAAGGAATAAACTTAATTCAACACAGCTTATCAATAGCTATGCTTTATTAGATGCGGTCAAGGAATGGGATATTAGTGTTACTAATGATGGAGATTTCCAAAGTCATAAGATAGAAACTAAGATACCTGCACTTCCTTATGGTTATTATATATTGCTTGCTTCCTCCACTAAAGATTTTAGTTGCAAAGAGCAGGTAGTTTCGGATAATAGTTTCTGGGTAACCGACATCAGCTATGTTGACAGGAGAGAATCTCATGGTGCTCTTAATTATTATGTGCTTAATCGCGAAACAGGACAACCAATGAAAGCAGTTAGTGTAAAGGCTTTTACAAGAGATTATGATTATAAGTCAAGAGCCTATTATACCAAGCTTTGGAAAGAGTTTATAACTAATGATGAAGGTTATTTTGAGATCCCTCCCATGACAAATAGTAATGACTATAAGTATTTCTACATGGAGTTTAACACTAATAAGGATAGGTACATTACAAGCAATTACTTCTCTCAGAACGCTTATTATGTTTACGATGTAAAGCCTGTTGTTACTACTCATTTCTTTACTGATAGGTCTATTTATCGTCCGGGGCAGACTGTTTATTTTAAAGGAATCGTTATCGAAAGCCTCGGCGAAGACCATAAAATAAAGCCGAATCATATTACCAAAGTTATCTTTAAAGATGTGAACTATCAAAAGGTAAGCGAATTGACACTTACTACCAATGAGTATGGTTCTGTAAGCGGTAGCTTTACAGCTCCTTTAACAGGACTAACCGGAAGGATGACTATCGTGAATGAAACAGGTAGTTGTTACTTTAATGTTGAGGAATATAAACGCCCAAAGTTTGATGTGACAATCAATCCTGTAAAAGGTAGTTATAAACTGAATGAAAAGGTTAGTGTTACCGGAAATGCAAAGGCGTACGCAGGCAATAATATCGACAATGCAAAAGTAAAGTATCGTGTTACTCGTCAAGCAAGGTTCCCTTATTATTGCTGGTGGTGGAGACCTGTACATTCTTCATCTTCAATGGAGATCACCAATGGCAATTGCACTACTGATGACAATGGTGAGTTCAAGATTGAGTTTAAAGCCATCCCTGATTTAAGTATTGATAAGAAAGACAACCCTGTTTTTGAATATACTATTAATGCTGATGTAACAGATATTAATGGTGAAACACATTCAACTTCTCAAGTTGTATCGGTTGGGTACAATGCTTTAATTGCAAATGTAGATGTTCCGGAAGATGTTAATAAACTTGATGAAAATATCTTCCCATTAAAGATAACTAACTTAAATGGGCAAGTTGAGTCGGCTGTTGGAGATATTACTATTTATAAATTAAAACAACCTGATAAAGTATACAGGGATAGGAAATGGGACAGACCTGATTTGATGGGCATGAGTAAAGAAGATTTCGAGAAGGAATTCCCTTATGATATCTATAAAGATGAAAACAATATCACTACCTGGGAGAAAGATAAGCAAGTTCAACTAACTCACTTCAATACTCCTGCTGATTCAACACTTAAGCTTGTAGATATAAAGCAATGGCAACAGGGAATGTATTATCTGGAGCTAAAAACCAAGGATAAGTACGGTACAGAGGTAATAGTTAAGAAGTATTTCACTGTCTTCTCACCTGAAGAAAAGGCGGCAGCAAAGAATGACATTGTCTGGTTTAAAATGATAAACGACAGAGGTGAACCGGGCGAAAAGGCTTCGTTCCTTATTGGCTCTAAGGATAAGAATGTAAATGTTCTTTATGAAATAGAGCTTAAGAATAGTATAGTTTCGAAGCAATGGATAAGTCTGAATGACGAACAAAAGCTTATTGAGATACCATTAACCGAAGAACACCGCGGTGATTTCGGGATACATATACTGGCTGTTAAGAATAACCGCAGCTTTAAGTATGATGAATCAATTATCGTTCCTTACACTAACAAGAAGCTTAATATTACTTTTGAAAGCTTCCGCAATAAGTTAGCTCCCGGGCAGAAAGAGGAATGGAAATTGACGATTAAAGGCAGTAAAGGCGAAAGGTTTGCTTCCGAATTGCTTGCTTCCATGTACGATGCTTCACTGGATGCGTTAAAGGAGCATTACTGGAGCTTCGATATTTATAATTACTATTATGCAGGCTTAGTGTGGACAGTAAATAATGCTTTTAACAATTCAAGCAGTGGTTTGTGTGCTGAATTTGCTCAGAAATATAAAAGCCCTAATGAAAGAAGGTACGATGAATTGAATAGTTTTGAAATTAGCACTTTTAGGTATAGAAATAAAAAAGGTGTAGGTCGGGGATATGGAGCAGGAGCACCACCACCACTTAGAAGTAGTGTTAGATTTGTTCCACCTTTTATTGCTGCTGATGAAGAAGTAAGTGATAAAACAAAAACAACTGTATCAAAGAACGCTGAGACAGGAAAGATGGCTGGTGATAATGCTGGTTATGGAAATAGAGATGCAAGAGAATCAGGAGGTGAAAAGGATGGTAAAAACAAACCTACTGATTTCTCTGATGTAACTGTAAGGACTAACTTCAACGAGACTGCTTTCTTTTATCCTCAACTGCAAACCAATGATAGTGGTGATGTAGTGGTTTCCTTTACCGTTCCTGAATCGTTAACCAAATGGAAGATGATGGGAATGGCTTATACTAAAGACTTAAAGATCGGGCAAACCATAAAGGAATTGGTTACTCAGAAAGACATTATGGTTGTTCCCAATGCTCCACGTTTCTTCCGCGAAAGCGATAAGATGGCTTTCAATGTAAAGATATCTAATATCTCGGATAAAGACTTAGAGGGAAGCACTCGTCTGCAATTCTTCAATGCGATTACTATGCAGCCTGTTGAAGGGATTCTATTAGAAGCTAACGAAAAGCCTTTTACTATTAAAGCAGGACAAAGCCAGTTGGTGAGTTGGAACATTACTATCCCCGAAGGACTGGGTGCAATTACCTATAATGTAGTTGCTAAAGCCGGCAACTTCTCTGATGGCGAGGAGATGGCTATCCCTGTTCTCACCAATCGTATGTTGGTTACCGAGTCGATGCCTTTGCCTATCAATGGCAAGCAGACTAAAGAGTTTAAGTTGACCAAGCTTCTCGATTCAAAGTCTTCAACTACCTTAAGGAATCATAAACTTACACTTGAGTTTACTTCCAATCCGGCATGGTATGCTGTGCAGGCTTTGCCTTACATAATGGAGTATCCTTACGAATGTTCGGAGCAGACCTTTAGCAGGTTTTACGCTAACAGTCTTGCTTCTTTCATAGCTAATTCCAATCCTAAGATAAGGAGAGTGTTTGATGACTGGAAGAATATTTCTAAAGAAGCATTGCTTTCTAATCTGGAGAAGAACCAATCTTTAAAGTCATTGTTATTAGAGGAAACACCCTGGCTGGTTCAGGCTAAGAATGAAACCGAACGAAAGAAACAGATTGGTCTTTTGTTTGATCTTAACAAGATGTCAACTGAATTAGTGGCAGCAAAGACAAAGCTTATGAAGAAACAACTATCGAACGGTGCTTGGGCTTGGTTTGATGGCGGCATTGACGATCGTTACATAACCCAATACATTGTTACTGGCTTTGCTCATTTGCAACATTTGGGTGTTGATGTTTATAAGAATGATAATGAGTTGAAGAATATGATCAAGAAGGCTGTTTATTACCTTGACGATCGTGTGAGAGAGGATTATAATAATATTAAGAAATGGAATCCAAAGGATATTGACAAGGATCATTTAGGCTACACCGAAATTCAATATCTGTATGCAAGGAGTTTCTTTAATAAAGAGTATGAGATAGCTTCGAAGAATAAGGAAGCTTTAAATTATTTCAAAGGGCAGGCTCAGAAGTACTGGACTTCTCGAAATAAATATCTGCAAGGTATGATCGCTTTGTCTTTATATAGATATAATGATTCGAAGACGCCTTATGACATTATTAAATCATTAAAAGAAAATGCTATTTATAATGATGAGATGGGAATGTACTGGCGCGAAATGTATGGCGGTTATTATTGGTATCAGGCACCTGTTGAGAGCATGGCTTTATTGATAGAGGCTTTTGATGAGGTGGCTAAAGATAAGGAGAGTGTGGAGAAGATGAAGATATGGCTGCTCAAGCAGAAGCAAACTCAGGACTGGAAGACGACCAAGGCTACTTCCGAGGCTATCTATGCGTTGCTTTTAAAAGGGACTGACCTGTTGGCAAGTGATAAACTGGTTGAGGTAATAGTAGGAGGTGTAAAAGTTGATCCTTATGCTTCTGAAAAAGGTGTTGAAGCAGGTACGGGTTACTTTACCACTTCGTGGAATGGCAATGAGATAAAGCCGGAACAGGGAAATATAACAGTAACCAAATCGGACGACGGTGTAGCATGGGGAGCTGTCTATTGGCAATACTTCGAGCAGTTGGATAAGATAACTCCTGCCGAGACTCCGTTGAAGCTGGAGAAGAAATTGTTTGTTGAGCATCCAACAGCTTCCGGTCCGGTGATCGAGCCTATCACAACTGCCACTCATTTAAAGATTGGTGATAAGATTAAAGTCCGTATTGAGTTGCGCGTTGACCGTGATATGGAATATGTTCACCTGAAGGATATGCGTGCTTCGGCATTTGAGCCTGTTAATGTGTTGTCGTCCTATAAGTATCAGGGAGGTATGGGTTATTACGAAAGCACCAGAGATGCTTCCACTAACTTCTTTATCTCTTATCTTAACAAAGGTACTTATGTATTTGAATATTCGTTGGTAGCTTCCCAAAAGGGTGATTTCTCCAATGGCATTACAAGTATACAATGTATGTATGCTCCTGAATTCGGGGCACATTCCGAAGGGATAAGAGTGGTTGTTGAGTAAGAAGAAGTGCCTAAAATGCCTAAAGTTTGGAGTGACTAAAGTTTTAAGAGAGGCTTTTAGGTGTTTAGGCTGTTAGACTATTAGGAAAACAATAGTGCCTAAAGTTTGAAGTTTGGAATGCCTAAAGTTATAAGACAAGAAAGGCTTTTAGATGTTTAAGCTATTAGGAAAACAATCTTTCCTGTCAGATTCATCCTGTCAATATAACAGCCATTTAGAAATAAATCTGACAGGAATAAATAACAAAATTCACAAACCCCAAATTTTTCAACAGAAAGATTTGGGGTTTGTTTATCTTTGCAAAATAATTTGCATTAATAAAAACGAAAACTGCTCACAAATTGGAGACCAAACTCACTTATAAAAACATCTGGAATGTATCGGCACCTATAATGCTCGCTCTTATAGCTCAGAATGTCATAAATGTTACAGATACTGCTTTCTTAGGAAGAGTTGGTGAGGTAGAACTTGGTGCTTCGGCAATAGCCGGAATATTTTATGTGTCGCTTTACATGATAGGCTTCGGTTTTGGTTCGGGATTGCAGATACTTATTGCACGTAGAAACGGTGAAAAAAACTATGCAGAGATAGGCAGTACCTTCGACAATGGTTTCTATTTTCTGGTTTTTCTGGCAGCAGCTTTGATACTGATATCTAATATATTTGCTCCATATTTTTTTAAAGTAACTATACATTCAAAAGAAATTTATACCGCATCTGTCGGGTTTTTAAGCTATCGGATATGGGGATTGCTCTTCTCTTTTATCGGCACATTGTTCCGTTCTTTTTACATCGGCATCACCAACACAAAATACCTGTCGATTAGTGCTGCGATAATGGCGATTGTAAATGTTTTTCTGGATTACGCTTTAATTTTCGGGCATTGGGGGATGCCTGCAATGGGTCTTAAAGGTGCTGCTATTGCTAACGTTATCTCCGAAGCTATTGCTACTATTTTCTTTTTCTACATCACCTTTACACATCGCGAACTCGAAAGATACAACCTCTTTAAATTTCGCAAACCAGAGTTTTCGTTAATCAGAAAAACCCTGAATATCTCTGTGTTTATCATGTTCCAATATTTTATTTCGCTAAGCGGATGGTTTGCTTTCTTTTTGATAATCGAAAAATGCGGAGAACGACCATTAGCAATCTCAAATATAATCCGAAGTATTTATATGGTGCTCATGATACCCGTGTGGGGATATTGCTCTACTGCAAGTTCCTTGGTAAGCAATGCAATTGGAAGCGACGAAACCCGAACGGTGATCTCTATCATCAAAAAAATAACTTTAATGAGCTTGATAACAGCCTTTATACTTGTGTTGATAATTGTAATCTTCCCTTCGCAAGTATTAGGTCTTTATACCAACAATTTGATGTTTATAAAAGACAGCATTCCTACACTCTACGTTATTGCAGGAGCCACCATTGTGTTCTCGATTATGATGATACCGTTTAGCGGAGTGTCGGGCACAGCTAATACGAACATTGCATTATTTATCGAAACCACAACTATCTTTCTTTATTTAATTGCAGCATTGCTACTTGCCAACTTTTTCAGTCATTCAATAGAAATAATTTGGTGTGCCGAGTACATTTACTACATATTTATAGGGATATTTTCGGTACTTTACCTCCGCTTTGGCAAATGGAGGAACAAGGTAATTTGAGGATTTTAGGTGATTAGACTATTAGGGAAAAAAGAGTTGCCTTAGGCACTCTTCCTTTCCTAATAGATTTTATTGATGCTCGCCCCTTAGCAAATCATTTACAGTCTTTACAGGATTGAACGTAGTAATCGGCACCTCTACAAAAACACTTATCCAGTCAGCCATAGCACCATTCCACAAACCCGGAAGTTCCTG
>TBL_comb47_HYPODRAFT_10007030_pt1 | contig 11963 bp, 13 predicted proteins | sample TroBogypolimnion_40_FD_10682 | JGI IMG/M metagenome (IMG submission 10682) | reverse complement strand
GAAGTTTTCTTATAACGACAAGCTTCTTCCATTAGCAGAACCAAGTGCCCGCCGTACCCCAAACGCTTACCCCGTTTTAATTGCTGCTCTTCCTCGTCCTTACCGTTCCGAAGGCACTGAGGGAGTTCCTATCACAAAGCGCACAGTTCTTGTCAATGAGGATGGTGATGAAGTGGTGAACGGATTGGGAGATTACACGAAGATGAAACGCATTGTTCGCGATGATGGAACATTACAGATCACATATGTTTCCATGGCCAACACTGGCGATGATTTGCGACGCGTAGGATTTTTCATTGAAGATCGTAAACTAGATATCCCTCATCCATTAGCCGATCACCCTTTTCTGTCATCTGCCAGAGCGAATAAGATCATAACATCCGAGCCTCTTAACGACGTATTTCCTACTATTGAAGCGATCATGTCACATGCCGTTCCAGTAACAAAGGATCCGTACACGGAAGGAGCCAAGTACTTGAAGCTATACGATGTAAAGTTGTCCGAGGTTCCATGGAAATCGTGGAAGGAACGATTTCCTCCAGTAGATAGCATTCAGTCACAACCTCCAGTTCTTTCTGTCGTGTTTCCTACACCTGAAGAGATCGTAGCTCCTTCTGAGCGCATTCAGAAGGTTTATGATTCCAAGTGGAGAAAGGCAGTATATCCTCGGCTATGGCTGATGGAACAGGAAGATTCAGGATTATTAGTCACGAAGATGCTTCTTTCAGATGCCGGAGATTTTGGACTCATTGCGCCTGATGTTATGAATGAGCGCCCTGCTATTCAGTTGCCTAAATCTACACCTGCCGAGTGTTTAACTACATCTACATTTGAAGAGTTCTTGGCTTCAGGTGTATTCCGATCTCCGACGTACAAGAAGAAAGGGGACGACTGGGTTGAAGTAACTCCGGGAGTATGTGCACCTACAGCGTTTGTCACGCAGGAACGCCAAGAGTTTATTAATCAAGGAAAGAAGGCATGGACCGAAACAACTCAGGTCAATATTCAGAAAGAGTATATTGCCTTACTGAAATTCTACCAGCAACCACGAGACGAGCGTAAGGAAATGGAGTACGAAAAATATAAGGCACATGAAAGATCGGAGTTACGTGACAATATTCTGATCATTCTGAAAGATGATACGCTTCTTCCTCCCGATAAATCGTACAGCATTCGGTTATTGACGAAAGAGATTACTCCAGTTAATAACCTTTTTCTTGATGCCAATGGAGTATTCCTGATATGCGATCACACACTTTCATTACTGGATGGAGATCTGGATTCTGATCGGTTTGCTTTTTACAACAAATGGACGTCTCTCTATGAAGGTAAGCGTGTATGTAATTCGTGTGGTGAAGAAATCAATAACGACAGCTTTGTGGCTCAGGAAGAGTATGATGATAATGGACGTCTAATTGTGAGCCATGATGTACTTGCCAACCCTCTTCAGGAAGGCGCTACCCCAATTGCAAACTCACTCTCTCAGCTGAAGAACGTGTTCAATCTTTCAAATGCTGGTGAGGCGGTAGTTATTTTGTTACTGAATATCCTCCAGGTTCTTCCAAGCGAAAGCCAGCTGATCCCGATATTAGGATATATTCGCAAAGGTTCAGTTGCTGCTCGGAAATTACAGGGATCTCCTCGTAATAAATTTGAAGGATTATTGGGTATTGCTGGAATGATTGTTCTCTTACAGACACATAAACCTTTCCTCATTCCCCGTCGGTCGTTCGGCAATAAGGTCGTGAAATTATCTGGGTTTCCTCGCGATACTCTGGATGATAAGGACGCGCCAATTCTGAATTTACTTCTAACTGTTCTACGCGAGTTTATGGAAGCATTCCCTTCAGCAGTTAAAGAGCCTTTGTCTACAATCTTTCGCGAAGTTACGACGAACCGGAAGAAGATGCGGGAAGATTCCGTTAAGTTCATTAAGAATGCGTATGGAGAGTTCAAGCCTCAGTTTGAGGAAGCCAAGGAACGGGCATTAACTGTACCTGAAGAAGTACAAACTAACCGCATTCTCTTACCCACCATTATTCCGGCAAAAGATGAATTCAAGCCGGGAGATAACCAGGGGCCCGAAAAGTTCAGCGATTGTTCCGTACAGAAACCAACAACTGTCCTGTCAGGGAGGATGCTTCCGAGCGTATCGCAAAAGAACTTGGATATGTGGAAGACGAAGCCGTCTCCTTACGCTTCGTACATTGTCCCTCAGGAATTCACAGTGAGGTATGGGTTTCCGGATAAGAAGGAAATTGAAAAAGGTGTGAAGATCGGAATATCCAAAACCCTGAAACTTGAACTGATTCGGAAGTTCGTGGAACGTGATCCAGATGGTATTGCTTTGTCTTCGTTACTCTCACGTCTACTGGACATTCTGGCGCCACTAAAGTATCCCACTAAGACGATTATTGAGTACCGTAAGTTCCTGGATAATGTGAACTCATTTGAAAACCCACCGTTGTTCCGTGATGCTGTTAAAGGAAAAGTGTACGAGCTCATTGATTCATTGAAAGATGGAACTCTGGAAGCAGTTAAGTTATCAATGACTCGCGATCTGGTTATGAACATGATTCTGCTTACGAAAGATGCGTCGGAGAAGGAGGTTGAAATTCTTCGTTCTAAAGAGCGTGATCTACTCAAGTCTCGTCTGCGTAACATGGACGATCGTGGTCGTGAAGTCATGAAGAGTTTGTTGGATATCGGTATTTCCCAGTACCTTGTCACCAACGAAGATCGCAGGTTCTTTGCGAAGGAACTTCATATGGAAACTAGTTTGGGCGATGATGAAGAAGATGCCACGAATATTCCAGAAGGAGGATTCACGAATCGTGATTACGTGGATAGTGACCAGCAGCTAAATGAGAATGGACTTCCGATTGAGCCCGATCGCGGAGACTATGGTGATGTCCGTGATCGTCCTTTTGATGATTATTCGCGTGATTACAATTTTGATAACGAAGATTAACGGCTTAGTTTCCAATGAGGATCCATGGATGGCCAGTAGTGTTCAACGTAGGACTTTTCTGCTTCAATCTCACTTTCTTTCGCATCAACCATAGCATACTCAAAATCTATGATGCGCGGCAACCCGTCGTTCGCCATAATTATATTGTGTCCCCACAGATCACCATGAACGAGACCGTTATCATGGAGTAGTTTGATAGCCTTTTCCAAATGATCCAGCTGTTCCTTCGTCTTTGGGGTCATAGGGAGTTTCTTTCCCTTAGCCTTACCTTTTAAAAACCCGACCCATGACCGAGTCTTATTCGCAATTGGATTCCATACTTCCGAACCTTTAATAACGATCTCCGAAAACTTCTTGTTCTTGTACGTGACACCATCAAGCTTATTATCTTCAGTTATGCTTCCGGGAGTACAGTACTCTGGGTAATAAAAATACTTCTGATCTGGATCTATTTCCTTTAGTCGCTTGACTAAGCGAGGATGGTCTTTGGATACCAGATCTTCGTACTTTTCGCGCTTGGATATCCGCGTAACGTACTTGGACATATCGCGCCCGTCCTTACACGGAATCGGAGGATCTAGAACCATCGCAGTATTTCCTTGAGCCAGGACTTTGCCACCCTTACGGGTCTTTTTACGCAAAGCTTTTGTTCGGCGCGTACGTCCCATTATTCATCTATCGTCATTTTTTCTACCTGGTAGTTTCGTTCTTTGTAAAGCCTCAGTCTCTCTCCGAACTGGCGGCGGAACGCAGGGTCTACAATATCCACGATCAGAGGATGTACGGTTCTCTTGGTCTTTTCAGTTCGCATAATTCGGCCTACGATCTGGTCAACATCCGGACGCGGAGTTGCCATGACGAGAGTGTTTAGGGTAGCTACGTCAAATCCTTCCTTGCACATCGCATACGTCGCAATCAGGATTTTTTTGGACTCACAAAACTTAGCTCTGTCGGCCGCCTTGACTTTCTGACTCAGGATACATGATTCTGCCTTCACCTTTTCAGGTAAGGTTTCAAGCAACGTTTTCGTATGTTCTACTCGGTCCGTAAGAACCAGGATTTGTCGGTTTTCTTGAAACAGATCTTCCAGAATTCGGACAATAAGTTCGTTGCGAGGAGCGTACTCTACAACCTTATTAATCATCAGAGTCGTGAACATAACACCCTGGTTATTGTAGATGATATCGTTATACTCGTCATCTTTCGGATCAAAATCGTAGACTTCAACCTGAACCTTCTCGTCAACTTTGTCGGCAGTGTTGGACCGGTACAGCATCGGGCCCAGAAACCAGTTCATGACGTACATAAGTTTATCCTTGCGCTCAGGAGTCGCTGAAAGACCCAACATGTGTTTGGATGTGAGTTTAGACAGAGATTGAGAAAACGCCTCGGACGCAATGTGGTGACATTCATCTACAATAACTAGACCGAACGATTTGAAGACTTTGGGATCATACTCTTTCAACGAAATGCTTTGAAGCATAGCTACCACAATATCCTTGTTCACCACGTCTATCACTTCTCCCTGGATAGTTCCTATCCTGGCTTTTGGAAGGAACGTCTTGATTCGGTCTTGCCACTGATCACGTAGGAACGTGTTGTGAACCAGGACGATAGTAGGCATCTGGATTTGGGAGGCTATGTAGAGAGCACAAACAGTCTTACCTCCGCCCGTTTGAAGTGAGATAATACCGTCACGAGGTTCAGGACAAAGGTAGGAATCCACTACCTCTTTCTGGTTCTCACGGATCGTGCCCCCAAACACCCAAAACGATGGATCAGTTTTTGGAACGTCTCGTTTTGTTTCAGTTATGGGTCCAAATTCACCAATTCCGTAGTGTTTTGGAACATACAGGTATTCATCTGTTTCTGTGAACACCGGGTACCGTGTCACAAACTGGGGCTGGACGAAGACTGAAGGAATGTACGGCTTGACATTCAAAACCCCCTTGACATGGTGTAAGTTTGGAACGTCTCGCTTATGGATGCGGTATCCTGCTGTCGTCAGCATCTTGATAGTACTTAGATACTTGTATTAGAATCTATTCGTTTCCTATCATCTGTCGGACATAGGGATGTAAACGTCGGGCTTCTTGGGCAAACCGGCTGTCTTTGAAAGTACTGAGTACATGTTCGCAATGACATAGGGTAAAAAAATCTGTCAAGAACTCTACTGTCAAATCGTACTTGGAATTCTTGAGCTCAGAACTTGATGCTAGATGATTTCCTTTATTTGTCGTATTTGTTTGAGCCAGACTCGTAAAGACTATAGTATTCGGATAAAACCGTTTCCAAAGCTCAATAGAGTAAGAATCATCACCTACTGCTACCATCCTACGTGATTCAAAGACTCTAGCTCCTAATGCCATAAACTGAATACTCATTTCTTTCCGGACATTGTTCTTTGCTCTATCAGTTCCTCGCGCATGAATCCCAACAGCTGTAGCTAGAGGAACCATTGATAAACGTTTCCGGATACCGGCTAAGACATCAGTATTTATAACACGAAACACCTTTGCAAAAAAAGTGGACTCGGTAAAAAGTGACCGATCTCCTACACACGAATACACTAATACGTCGGCACTCGTATCCATAGCATTTATGTTAACATTTATTCCAATCGTATTGATTTTACGAATGAGATCATACGACAAAGGATTCCTGATAGTCTCTTTAGTCCAATATTTCGGAAAGAACGTGGCATCTGCGGGAATATCATCCAACGAGTTCAGAACCGGCATATTCACAATCTTGAAATAAGTATAAAAATTCTCAGACCCGTGTGTCCACGTTACATCACTCCAATCAACATAAATTTGTAAGTTATGAATTTGTGCATAATTCACACACATTTTTAAAGATTCTAGCCGGTCTCCAAATCCTAACCAGCCTTTTACCACAAGATATTTCATCCTTATAAAAACAAGACAAATGTATGTTCATGGCATGACGGAGTACCTCGGAACGTGCTTACTGATTGGCGCCGTGGCGTTCACGACCAATCCTATTTTTGTTGTTGCTGCGCTAGCTATTGCGATTGGTCTAGGAGGCAAGATTTCGGGCGGACATTTCAATCCGGCCATTACGGCGTGGGCTTATCTCTCAGGCAAGGTTGGAGGTGCTCGTGCGTTAGAGCATGTCATCGCTCAGCTGGCAGCGGCAATGACAGTATGGGGCGCTCACTCTATGATCAAGGTATAACCAAAAACGAAATCATTTTATCTAAATCAGTAAAGATCATTACAACAACTTATCAAGAATGGCAGAGACTTTTGAAATTCTTAATGAGCATGATAAGTACCGCAAGAACTGCCCGCTGGGCATTGAAGATGTGTACGAGAAGGAGTTCTACGATACGTTCAAGACGAAGTATCCTGAGAAGTTTGTGGATGAGCCGGACATGGATCCGGTAGATCACCCGGACTTTGATGAGCTGTTTGCAGAGAACAAGCCTCCGAGCATCTACGAGATGGATGAGAAGGAGCAGCTGACGTGGGCCTACAAGGTCCTGAAGGTGAACATGGCGACGCCGAAGCACGGCGACGTGATTTGGATTGGTGGAGACCAATACCGCAACCAGGGCATCCACTTTTGGGATGCCAAGAAGGAGAAGATCATTCCGATGGCGACGCACATTTGCGACTACGGACACGTGCCGAAGCGCTTTGCGGTCGGCAAGGGCGAGGGCGAGTTTCGCAAGAGCCACTGGGACGGGATTTCGTACTACAACAACTTGGAGCCCTACTGGTCTTCCAAGAAGAGCAAGTGGTACTATCCGTCTGAAGGCGAGTATGTGTCTGACTATGACACGGACTCCGACTAAAATCCAAAAACGAAAAACTAATGTTAATGTTTTTCACTAAAAACGGAAACACTCTATTTAAAGTAGATAAGAGCACTAAACAAGATGGACGTTGACGAGTCTATGTATACTGATTCTGAGAAATATCGGAATCTGTGCTGGCTGCGGAAGCTGGTTGCAGAGATTGAGGACTATGAGCCAGGTATGAGTATGCCTACAGATAAGCTTATCGCTGATCTCGTAGAGTTCTTTCACAGTATTCGTGAACAGTTTCCAAATTTCAATAATGTTGCAAACCCGACCAACAATCCGGATGTCAATGAGAGCAAGAGCATAGCCGAAGAAATGGCACAGCTGCTGGAGACCGATGCACCATGGGAAGATGAAGATACGATCAGTGTGTTCAAGCGATTCCTTACTGCAGTAGATAATCTAGTCCAGGGAACGTGTGATCTTGACGATATGGAGGTAGACAATCTACTGTCCAATCTGACAATTCCTACGTATATAAAGTAATGTATTGGCCCAAGAGGTACCATACTGGCTTAACAGCCAAACAAAACAAACAACGCAGAGCGACTGCCACACGGCGCCGAACTATGTCGTGGAAAAATCCAAAGGCTTACAAGCCATTTTTAACTGATAAGAATGTGAAGACTCGTAGGTCCAAGTATGTCTTAGAATGGAAAAAGAAGTTTCCTAAAGCTCATTCTCTTCAAGCTTACTCCCAAGCTACTGGCGTCCCGTTGTCGCTGGTGAAACAGTCGTATAACCGCGGGATGGCGGCATGGAGAACAGGTCATCGTCCAGGTGCTACCGAGCAGCAGTGGGGGTACGCTCGGGCCGCTAGCTTTTTGACGTGTGGCAAGACCCATTACACTACGGATGCCGACTTAGCTCGTAAAGCCAAGAAAACCACCAAAGGCAAACGTTGGTTTAATAAGACGTGTAAAACTTCCCGTGTGAAATATAACAAATGAACAGGGCTTTTGATTACAACGGCTTTACTGTATCGGCGTCTCGTCCAACCAAGACTCTGCGCACTATCAAGAAGATGGTGACGATTGATTCGGCCGATCGCGATACGAATCGGTATTACACGAACGGGGATTTCGTAGTGTACCTTCCTCGTCAGTACTCTAGCGTCGTAAGTATTCGCATCATGAGCGGAGAGTTTCCCCTAACAGTTAAGACTACGAACGTTAATGGTGGAGCACTGACCCATTCGTATGCGAACGGACCAAACATGTCTACATCCACCTTCTCCAGCGATTCGGCTGTGAATACGACCACGAACTCTCAGTACTATTTCCTAGTTGACGTAGAGGGTCTCAATTACGCTGATGAGACAACGGTCGGATCTAATAAGTCTACGTTCACCGACAGCTTTCTAGCTAAGATCCCGGCAATTGGTAATGGTTCATTCATTGAGTACAACGACCATTCGGGTCAGGATAACATTACCCGATTCACGCCTGCTCTAGGTACGCTGGATCGCCTGCATATTCGTGTACGTACTCATGGACAGCAGGGCAAGGCTGGGTTCATGTACTGGACTTCCGACGGTGCGTATGCCGCCTCCGGAAATCGTACTGTTGATTTTTCTCTCTCACTGGAGATTGAGATGCTGGACAATGGGTTTGATGATTACTCTACGCTGGAGACTCGTATTCATAACTAACCCATACGACGTCCTAGATTGACAAATGTATCCAGCACGAACAGTGTCATGACACCAGTGAACACATACAGAGCCATATCGTGAGACGATGGAGTCTCATATCCCGTCTTGTTCTGCTCAATCATCTTCAAAATACGATCAAGTTTCAAATCGTGCGCCGCTTCCTGAAACGAGGATGGGGCATACGCAAAACTCGTACCAGTATCTGAAGGAAAGAATGGTTTAGAATATCCACCCTTTGTGGCCGTGAAATGCTCAGTCTTACCGATACGGGCTGGAGCATAGTTTGACTCCGCCTCCTCGTCGTTCTGGACAATAGGCAAGCTTTTGGACAGATCGTCAATCGTCTTGCGGTGGCGCTGGATGGCGGCAGCTGAGCGATGAACAGGGGTCGGGGCAATCCGGCCCTCCTTCTCGGCATCACGAGGTTCTTCTTTTTGGGCCATTCCCGGTTTAGAAACCATGCTATAATGCTTCGTTGGGAATGGCTTCCCCCATACTTCTTCTATTGATGCCATTCGCCTCAGTTATTCAAAACACGATAGAAAAATATTACGTTCAAACAAATGAAGCTGTCGCAAACCGAACTTGTAGTTGTTGGACTTCTGATTCTGTACGTTGCGTTCTTCAGTCACCCACCGCCGGCACATATTAAGGACTTTCTGTCTTCTCCGGTAGGTCATGCGGTCTTCCTACTCGGCATTGTGTACGTTACGGTGTACAAGAGCCAGATCATCGGTATCTTTATGGGCATTGCGTATGTCATGACTGCGGCAAGTACGACTGAGTACCTTGATCCTAAGGAGCAGAAGCCGAAGGAGAAGGAACAGCCTAAGTCTGCCGGAGTACCCGACCCTTCTGCGTCTCTAAAGGGTATTATTGGAGGCATGAAGAAGGGCGATACGGTTGCTCACCATGCTACAGCTGGAAAGTCTGTCACGGCTCCTCCTCCTCCGACCGCCCACCCCAAGCCACATGCAACCAAGGGCCAAACAACTTTAACGTCTGTCTAAATAATAGGAATGATTGAACATATCAATGCTGTAGCGACCTCGCCGTTTGCGATTGGTATGATGTTACTTCTGAGCAATATTGCCAGTAGGTACATTGTCCACGAGTTCAGTTCTAACGATGAAGAGTATGGGAATAACATCCTTCTTCGCCGTCTGGCTGTGTTTGCGGTATGTTTTATAGGTACTCGCGATCTAGTAGTTTCAATTATATTGACTGCTGGATTTGTGATCTTGGCCGGTGGGATTTTCCGTGGGAAGTCAGTATATGCTCGCGAGGGAATGCACAACAGTCCTGATCGTACATTGCGCGAGAAAGCTGGACTAAAGGGATGTGATCAGCCTGCGTACGATAAAGATACGCCTCCGATGTTTTAATTAACTTTATTCCACCATTCCCGATCAGTCATATCTGCGCCCGTATATGTTTCCCCAATACTTGCAATATCGGGATCGTGACCTTCCGAAAATCTCCACCGATTTTCAATCCACCATTTTTTAGCCATTCGTTCTTCATAATCTTCCTGATACCGCTGTTCGTAAGGTTTATATTTCGGAAGAGGGACATGTTCTGGACAACGTTCGCGGGGACTCCAACACCAGGAAGTATTACTTTGTCTTGAGCCCATTACAGCTTAATACTTACTGAGTTCTTTCCTGTGGATCCTCCCTTCTTCGGAGTAGTGTTCACACGCTTCGTCGTTGATGAAGATACCGTAACGCCAGCATTGACTGACTTCAGCAAGTCGTCAATATTGACCTGAGGAGGAGCCATCTCGCGTGCCGGAGCCGGGGCAGGGGCGGGGGCGGGAGCCGTGCGCTGAATCGCCGGAGCCGGGGGCTTGGGGTACTTAATGGCCGGCTTGGCTGACGTTGGAGGACGCACGTTCGTCTGCTGGGGTGGGGGAGGAGGAACCATTGAGCTCATGAAGCTCTGGAGTCCAGCGAACGGATTGCCGGCCGGCTGCTGAGGCGGAGGAGGAGCCTGCTGGGACTGCTGCTTCATTCCCTGCGACTGCTGCTGCATCGCAGCTGTAGCTAGCTGACGCGCAATATCGGGGTTCGTCTTCAGAATATCCTGCATGTTCGGGATAGGTGCCTTCATTGCCATCTGGTTCGTGAGGTGAACCATGTACACCATCATACAGGTGCGGATAGGGATTCGGACAAGCGGGTGCATCTTCAGCTTGTCACCGTACAGATCATACAGCTCCTCAAAATCCTCCTCCATATCCGCCACATTCATCTGCGCCGACTCAGACAGTCCACCAAGGTTGAGTCCAAACGCCTTCATGAACGCTACGTTCGTAGAACTCCACTCTAGAGCGGACATGCCGGTAATGTACCACTCGCAGAACTGCTTGATGGTCTGATCCATAGCCTTCTCGCGACGAATAAACTCCAGTTCCAACTTCATCTCCTCTAGCGGCGAGTCTAGCGTAAAACGCTTACGCATAGGAACACCGAGCTTGGCAAGACGCTCAAACTTGCGCAGGATCTCATACTTCTCCTTCATCACGTACTCCTCGCTCATCTTGCGAGATGACTGTGACGGGAAAAAAGCATCAGCGTTCATGTTCTCCAGACCGTCTGACGTACGCATCGGACCCGTCTCGTCCAGGTTGGGGACTAGACGAGGAGCGGCCTCGGCATCGCCGAAGCTGGGAAGCTCTACAGTAGCCATATCGGGTAAATCCATATTTGACTCCGAAATCTTCGTATTGGTTAAGAAATCCGCTCCGAAGATATCTCCCATTTGTGTGAACTTACGACTTTGATATGAAAACTACAACGCACCTTTCGTGTGTTCCATCACCCACAGACCCTGTAAGAAAGTATCAGCCAGGTCATCTTTCTTGGGGTGTTTCAGCATATGTGTTTTCCATGGCGTGGGAACGAGTGCTGTCGCGTGAATGATACCTGTCTTCTTACGGTCCTTGTACGTTTTAGTAGGATCTATCGTCATGATATTGGTGAGTTTATGAGTGGCGGACACACCTGTGCACTTGAACCCTTGACACACAAACCACATATGGATCATGGCTTGGACACAAAGCATACGTTTATCCGGCTGCTGCTCACACGCAATCAAGTCCGCACCTTCCCATAACTTACGACGAGATTCAAGTGATGCGGCGATAGGAATACTCAAATCTACCACTGAACACTGTTTGGACGACTTAATACACCGTTTCCAGACATTCAAGTTGTAGTGCGTATACAGAATATCCACGTACCCTTTCTTCGTCGTAGACACAATTCCAAGTGGTTCGCCTTCCTTTTTCAATTCGTCAAGCGTCTTCTTGTTGAGTGATACTTTGGTCGGAGGTTTGGGGCATTTGGTTTTATGGAGTGTGCAAGCATACACCTTCTTTCCATTCTGCCAGTTCGCGGGTTTTTGGCACTTGAAACATTTCGGGGCGTCGTGACCTGCTCCTTCGGCCATCACGTCAATCAGATCCCAGTGTACAATTTTGACATTGGATCTGTTTGTTCCTT
>TBL_comb47_HYPODRAFT_10007029_pt1 | contig 11963 bp, 8 predicted proteins | sample TroBogypolimnion_40_FD_10682 | JGI IMG/M metagenome (IMG submission 10682) | reverse complement strand
CCAAGCCGACCGCGGTCTGGTGGAACCGGCTCTGAGCCGCGCGGTGACTTTGCGAATCACGACCACCTCGTCACCGCTCTTCGGGTGGGGCGGTGCGGCTGCGCCGCTGGGTTGTTGTCTGATCAGCCGTTTGCGCCTTTATGCCCAGGAGAGGTCCGACTTCTGACTTCTGACTTCTGACTTCCGCCCTCCGCCCTCCGACTTCAGGGTTGTAGATTGCAACCGCATCCGCGATGATGGCCCGCATACTATGCGCCCCAAAAAAGTTTTTGTCAGCGGCTGCTTCGATATGCTGCACAGTGGCCACGTTTGCTTTTTGAAAACGGCGGCGGATTACGGCGACCTCCACATCTGCATCGGCTCGGACCAGACCGTCCAGGAATTGAAGGGCCGTTTTCCCGTCAACACCCAGGCCGAACGCCAATACATGCTGTCCGCGCTGAAATGCGTCAAGGCTTGTTACATCGGCAGCGGGTCGGGTCATCTGGATTTTCTCGCGGAATTGAAACGCGTCGCCCCGGATATTTTCGTCGTGAATGAGGACGGCAATTCCCCCGCCAAGGCGAAATTGTGCCGGCAGTTGAAAATCAAATATCTCGTGCTGAAGCGGATTCCCCACGCCAATCTGCCGGTGCGTTCCACCACCAGCCTGCGCCGGGAATGCCGCATCCCTTACCGCCTCGACCTCGCCGGCGGCTGGCTGGACCAGCCCAGCGTCTCCAAATTCGGTGCCGGGCCGGTGCTGACCATTTCGTTGGAGCCGACCATGGAGTTCAACGAGCGCAGCGGCCTCGCCACCAGTTCGCGCAAACGCGCCATCGATCTGTGGCAGACCGACCTGCCGGGCGGCGACAAGGAGAAGCTGGCGAAATTGATTTTTTCCTACGAGAACCCGCCGGGCACCAAGGAGTTTTCCGGCTCGCAGGATCCCATCGGCATTGTGTTTCCCGGCCTGAACCGGCTGGACTATCGCGGCGGGTTCTGGCCGGAAAAAATCACGTCGGTGACCGATCCCAAGATTTTGCGCTGGCTGGAGCACCATCTGCATTTCGTCACGTTGGGTCCGCGCCGCTCCAGCTTCCGCGTCCGCACCGGCGCGCGCCTTACGCCCGCGAACACCCGCGCCCTGGCGCGGGCGGCCGACCGCTGCTGGTCGGCCATCTTGCAGCAGGATCTGGCAGAATTCGGCCGGCAGTTTCGCCAGTCCTTTGAGGCGCAGGTCCGCCTGTTCCCCAAAATGATGACCCCCGATGTGCGCGCCGCCATCCGGCAATACTCCCCGTCGGCGGCGGGTTGGAAACTGTCCGGCGCGGGCGGCGGCGGCTATCTGGTGCTGGTCAGCGAGCACGAAATCCCGGGGGCGATTAAGATCAAAATCCGCGGCGAGACGAGCTGAATTTCCGGGCCGCGATAATAATGAATTGCGCGCCTCCCATCGGCGGGACGCGACTCATCGGGTCACATCGGCTGTGATTATTAATCGCCGCGCAATCGAACGAGATAGAGACCTTGCGGCGGATCTTTGAGATAGACTTTCAACGAAAAGCTGCCGACCAGTTCGCCATAATGTGATTCCACCCATTGTTCAATGGTTAGATTTTCCCGGGTCAGAGCCGGTTGCTCGATCACGACGTAGCGAATGCCGAGGGCTGCGAATTTTCAGGGGGATCTTTCACCAATAAACGTTCCACCCGCCGCCGGCCAAACGGCAGCCACATCGCAGCTTCGTTGTGACCGATGGCCGCCACGAAACCGACGGTTTTTTCCCCGGGCGGCAGAATGACTTTGAGATAATTTCTCTCTTCTTGAATCAAGAACCGGGCTCGAAATGACAGCATCGCCCGCGAAACCAGATTGCCCTGCAGATTCTTGCATTGCACCCAAGCGGAAATGGTCTGCGCCGGAAAAAGTGGCCGGTCACGTGCGACGACCAGCATCGCGACTGTCAACGACATGACGGCTAGGCAGGCTCTCTGCCACCAGATACGGCGCACCACGTCTGGATATCCCGAACCTGCCAGGAAGATTGGCAGAAGAAACGGGTAATAGGCGGCCAGTTGGCGCGCATTGCTATAAGTGCCGACTTTGGCCATGAACACCAAAAGTAAAGCCCACGGAGCAAGGCGCAAGACCCACGCGATGGAAAGTCTTCGGTTGCTTTTAGTTATAATTTTTGAGCGAAAACGGCGTGCGGTCGCAATCGAAAGCAACAGCATCAGGCAAACCCCCAGACCAACCCCTGCGTTGATTTGAGAAACGCCGTGGCCAAGCAAGCCAAATTGTTCAAATGACGAAAAGTGTGATCCGAAAGGCGTCTGAACAAACCGGTCCATCATCGCGTTCCACGCTTCGCTCCACGGGAAGAATGGCGGCATCAGATTTTGCACCGGAATGCAAAAGGCGTTGCCCACCATCCCCCAAAAGGGCGAATCTAGTTGAAAGCTTTTCCCGAGCGCCTCCAATCCGGGCGCGTTTGGAGGACACCAGTTTCCAAAGAATTGATAATTGAAGAGGCTTACGGGCAGAACGGAAACCAGCAGGCTTGTGACGATGACCGCGATGGTTGTCAGCGGACGCACCCCTGAAAGGCGAAAAGCCGGCCACGCGGCGATCAGCCACAGGCCGAGCAGTGGCAGGTTGGTCTGCTTGGTTCCCGTCACCAAGGCCGCCGCCAGCATGGAAAGCCAGAGATCCGTCGTGGAGTTTTTTCGTCGCGCGCGCAGCGCCAAGCCAACCGCCGCCAGCGCATAGATGGCGGCGAAACTGTCGTTCATGTCCGAACTTGCCTGGAGCACGAAACACCAGCCGGAGGACAGCAACCACATCCACCACCACGCGACGCGTGACCGCACTTGCAGCTCGGTGAAGACGGTGAAGATCAAACCCGGCAGCATCAGATAAGAAATCCAATTGATCAAAAACAGGAAGCCGTCCGTGCGCGTGAACAAAATCACCGGCGCGCACAACCACTCAAATCCGGTAGCGGCAATGTTCATCCGGGAATCGAACGTGGAAATCCAATGCCACTGTTCCCGTGCCAGCCAGTGAAAAACGCGCGGTATCCGATAGGCCATCGAATCCCCGTTTATGGAATTATACAGCGCCCCGCTCGTTAAAGTCATCAAGGCCAGCGCGAGAAACAGCAGCGGCGCGGGACGGCGGAAGCGTTTTTGAAATTTGCGCCAGAGTTGCGTCGGAGTTTTCCGCGGTTGCCAGCGGGCCTTCCGCTGCCAGATTATGGCCGCGCTGCCCGCCAGCGCCAGCACCACGGCATACCCACCTCGGTTCAACTGGTGCAGTGCGGACAAAATCCAGCCTGCGCTCACGAGCAGGGTGGAGAGTAGAATCCAACAGCGAACCAGGTTCAGCATCAGACTAAATTTGGATTGTCACGCCGTCACCTGTCGAGCGAATTATCCTTGGCGCCCTGCTCCCGGCCGGCCCGCAGCGCCGCCAGAAATTGTTCGACGCGCGCAAAGACTTCCTCCTCACCGAGGTTCCACAGGCAGAACGGCGTGTCGAACCGGCAGTAATCCGAGCAGGGCTTGTAAGGGCAGGCCCGGCCCTCGATCCATGCCGATGCTGGATGCAGCGGGGCGAACCATTCTGGCAGTTGGGGGCCGAAGACCGTGAACGTGGGCACGTCGCAGATCGCCGCCAGGTGCCCCGGCCCGGAATCGTTGCCGATGAAGGCGCCGGCCCGGTCCACCAGGGTGATTAGTTCCGTCACGTTGCGCGGCGTGGCCACCGCCGCTTCTCCCGCCTTGAGCCACCAGGCGCGCTGGTCGGCGTCGCAGGCGATCTGCACCGGAAATTTTTCCCGGCGCAGCCGGGCCGCGAGCGCCTGGTAATGTTCCAGCGGCCAGACCCGGACCGCTTGCGCGGCCCCGGTGTGGATCAGAATCACTTTGTGATCCCAGGCCGACGGGATGACCAGCTTTTCGCGCGGCGGAATCTGCAAGTCCAGCGCCCCGGCCAGCACGCGCCAGTATTCGTAGCGGTGCGCCGCCGGTTCGGGGCGGGCGAGCGGCCGCGTCAGAAAAATCTCGCTGCGCAGGCGCGGAAAGCCGAGCCGGTGCTCGGCCCGGAACAGGCGCAGCAGCAGATGGTCGCGCGGATCCCAGCGCGCCGAGAGCCCGTAGTCGAACCGGGTTTCCACCAGCCGTTTCCGCAGCCGGTCAATCCGGAAAAACGGCCAGCGCCAGAACTGGTATTTGTGCTGGAACGCCGTCCACGGCGCGGTGAAGGTTTCCACCCGGATGGTCGGCCAGAGGCGCGGCTGCAGGTCGCGGGCGAACGGCTTGGCCAGCAGCGTGACGTCAAACCGCTCCGCCGCCGCCCGCAGAAACGGCGTGGCGATGGCCAGGTCGCCCAGCCCCCAGAGTTCCACGATGAGCAGTTTGGGTTTCACTGTCCTTGGAATTCATCGCCCGGCCGCCGGAGCTGGCGGCTCACCAAATCGTGCTGACCGGGATTGCCGTCCGGGATTTTCAAATCTTTTTCGCCTTGGCACCTCCGCGTCTTGGCGTTGAAAATAGTCTTCTGCATGGCTCCGGGTTTTAGCGGGGAAACGCCGGCTGCAGCTGCGGGCGCCCCGGCAGGGGCACCGGGGAAACCTTGGCATGGGGCACTGCCTTTACGACCGCCGCCCGGCGGCGGATGCCGCCGTTGATGCTCACGCTCAACCCGATGATTGAGGCAAAGTAATACATGTCGCCATACAGCCCGCCGAAGATGATGATAAAGCCCGCCACCTTGGCGATAAAGTAGGCCAGCAGGAAAATATTGATTACCCGGACGCCCGGGTCGCCGTAGCGATAGTTGAGATAGAGCGCCCGCAGGCTGGCGCTCCAGAACCAGAGGATGCCGATGACGCCCCAGATGCCGAACGGGATCACCACCGACAACGGCCCGCTGTGGTAATTACCGACAATGTCCACCGATTCAATATCGGAAGAGTAATGGAAATTCTGGCTGCTGGCCGTCGCCAGTTCGCTTTGGGAAAGGGCATAACCCTTGCCCAATACGAGGTATTGGGGCACCGTCGTCAGCGCATCCTTCCAGATCTGGAGCCGCCAGTCGCTGGTGGATTGGGCTTGCTGCACGGCCTCCCGGTCCAAAGGCAAGGGCAGAAAGGCCAGCGACCGCTGCACAAAGAACGGTAGTTTGCTGGCGAACGGGACGGCTAGGGTTAACGCAATGATCCCGGCAAAAATAAAGACCGGAAAGGCTTTGGTTTGATGCAGCCGCTCCAGATAACTCTGGATCAAAAACACGCTGCCGCACAGGATGACGGCGGACCGGAAGCCCCCCATCAGGATCATGACTCCGAACAGGGCGAACAGCAACGGCCGCCAGAGCCGGCCCGCGAGGAAGATGCCCTTGGGGCCGTAGCGGGCCAGCATGAATAAAAATCCGGCCGTGCCGGCCGCGCCCGTGCCGATGTTGCGCGCATGAAATTCGACCATTCCCGGGCGGGATTCCAGCACGGTGCCGCTGACCGGAAAAAAGGCGTAAATGATATTCAGCCCGGACGGCAGGTGCGGAGCCAGGTCCCCGATGAAGGCGGTGCAGCCGGCCACAAAAAACAGGCTGACATACAGCCCCACCCGCTTGGCGGGGATCCGCTGCGCCGTCAGCGCAAAATACCCCAGGATCCCCATCAGGAGCAGGACGTAACTTTTGCCGCCCGCCGTATCATTGCCCAGCGAATGCAGCCCGATGCCGCCCGTCAGTTTGGCGGTGGCCAGCACCATGGCGATGAGAAAAATCAGCGGCCAGGTGATGGAGGGTGCCGAAATGAACCGGGCTTCACTGTTGATCGTCCGGTGCAGCACGGAAAGGAAAAGGCTCAGGGCGGTCATCAGCAGCCAGATGGGCGGGCTGCCGGGCAGGAAAAAAATGGTCATGCCCAGGTTCCACGTGGTCACCAACAGGAAATGATGCCACTTAAGCAGCAGCGGCGCGCACAGGATCAGCGCCAGGATGCCCCCGATGCTGAATGTGCCACGATCCGCCGGCGCGGCCAGCAGGTAGCCGATCCAGATCGCCAGCGGCACGATCAGCGCGTAGATGATGAGCGACCGGAGGATGGCGGGCGTGTTGTTGTTCATGGTCTGACGGCGAATTCCATGGTAACCCAATCCGCAAATCAGGGGCAACCGGATTGTTGGCCAAAAATGGCTGAAGGCCATGTCCTCGTGGCCGCCGGGGTGACGAGGCTCAAATCAGAAGTCGGAAGTCGGAAATCAGACCTCTACCATCTGGGCTGAGCCTCCTGACGTCATCGCCTACGTTTGTTATTGTAGGAGTCGAGGTGACGAGACTCTGATTAAAAGTTGAGAGCTGAGCGTTGATGGTTTTTGCCGGACCGCGAGTTGTCCCAACTCGCAGCTCTGCGCCGAGAGTGTCCTGGAGTGCGGCGGGAAGCAAAGCGCCACGCCGCTTTCGCACCCGCCACCCGGTTCGAAAATTCAATGGGCCTCCTCTTTCCGAAAGCGGTGTCGCCGCTGCGCACTGCCCCCGCAGTCCAAAATCATCGCGGGCCGAACCTCGGCTTGGCACCGGGACAACCCGCGTTCCGCCGTCGTTCAGAGTTCTGACCTCCGCCCTCCGCCCTCTGCCTTTGGTGGGCGCGAGTCGCGCTGCGACCGCGCGCTATTTTCATTTTGCCCTCCGACTTCCGCCCTCCGCCTTCCGTCTTCCGCCCCTCGACTCTCGCCCCTCAACTATTTTAACCCGCCCGCCCTCCCGGTATGTCGCGGGTTGCCCCGAAACATCGGCCACGGGCTGCCGCCCGGCGCCAGCCTTTCCCCCGGCGGCCGGAAGGCATAAATCTGGAACCCTGCGCACACATACAAAATCCCCTCCGGGTTGACCGTCAGGGAAGCGGTGGCGCTGTCTCCCATGGTCGCCGACCAGAACTGCCGTTCCAGGGACGACTCTCCCGCCGGAAACGCCCGCACGGCGCAATACGGCGTGGAACAATAAAACCGGTCGGCGAGCGCCACGGCGGAGACATCCACCGCTAACGGAGAGCCCCAACCCCACTGTTTCCGCCCCTCCGCGGTGACCCACCCGGTGGCATTGTTCATCCCGATGCAGATATCCCCGTTGGCCCCCACCACGGGCGAGGATTCCCTTGCCCCGCCCGTGCACCAGCGCCAGCGTTCGGCGCCGTCCGCGTTTACGGCGTAGAGGTATCCGTCCACCGCGCTGCAATAGATGGCGCCGTCCGCGCCGAGCGCCGGGGAGGAGACGATCGCCCCGCCGGTGGCAAAGGTCCAGCGCACCGAGCCATCCGGCCGCAGCGCGTATAGTTTTTTATCGTGCGCGCCAAAATAAATCGTGCCATCGGCGGCGATGGCCGGCGAGGAATCCACGATGGCCCCGATGTCGGCTTTCCATTGGAGCGAACCGTCCGGGTGCAGCGCGTAGAAAAAATGATCCCAGCCGCCGAAATAGACCGTGCCATCGGCGGCGATGGCTGGCGAGGAATCCACCCAGGCCCCCGTCGCGAACGTCCACTTGAGCTGGCCCGCCGGGGTGAGGGCGTAAAACTTCCGGTCGCGCGAACCGAAATAGACCGTGCCATCGTCGGCGACGGCCGGCGCGGATTTGATTTCCAGTCCCGTTTGGAAAGACCATTTGAGCTGGCCCGCCGGCGTGTAGGCCAGCAAAGCTCCATGCAAGGTGCCGACATAGACGGTGCCGTCGGGCGCAACCGCCGGCGCGGAACTGCTGCTGTTCTTATAGCCGGGAAAGGTGGCGGTCCACAGGTTGGTGGCTTTGGGTGGCGGCGTTGGTTCCCCCGCCCGCCCGGCCCCACCGCTGGCCGTGACCAGTGCCAGCAGCACCGGCAGAAATGGTTTCATGCCCCGAGTAAACCAGCGGAGCCGCAGCGCGGCAAATGGAAACCGCCCGGCTGGGCGGCTTCCTTCGCTCCGCGAGTTGTCCCAACTCGCAGCCCGCCGGGGAAGCGGAGCGCGGCTCTGTGAGCCGCAGCACTGCATCAGGCATACCCGCTTTAAAAATCATCCTGACACCTCGGGTCAAATCCTGCGCTGCGGGCCGAACCTCGGTCTGGCACGGAGACAACCCGCGGTCCGGGAAGAAAGCGGCGTGGTAACTCGCTTCCCGCCGCAGTTCAGAATTCTGATATCCGACATCCGACATCTGCCTTCCGCCCTCTTGGCACCCGCCCCTCAACCTTCAACCCTCAACCTTCAACCCTCAACCTTCAACCCTCAACCTTCAACCCTCAACCTTCAACAAAGGTCAGGGGTTTCCGACAGACCGCGGGTTGTCCCAACTCGCAGCCCGCCGGGGAAGCGGAGCGCGGCTCTGTGAGCCGCAGCACTGCATCAGGCATACCCGCTTTAAAAATCATCCTGACACCTCGGGTCAAATCCTGCGCTGCGGGCCGAACCTCGGTCTGGCACGGAGACAACCCGCGGTCCGGGGAGAAAGCGGCGTGGCAACTCGCTTCCCGCCGCAGTTCAGAATTCTGACATCCGACATCCGCCCTCCGACTCCCAAGCCTCAACCCTAAACGACTTTTACCTTGTGCGCCGATTCAGTCCGCTTATTTTTCCAACGTGCATCGCCGGCCCATGATTCCGTTTAGCGAATGAAAATTTTGATCAATTGTCCGCTGCCTTTTGCGCTGGCCCACGGCGGACAGGCTATCCAAGTCCAACAAACCATGGCCGCACTGGCCGCCAACGGCCTCCAGGTGGAGCCCGTCCGCTGGTGGGATGAGAGCCAGACCGCCGACCTCATTCACTATTTCGGGCGGATGCCCGCCGAACACATCAAGCTGGCGCAGCAAAAAGGCATCAAAGTGGTCATCGGCGAACTGCTCACCGGCGCGGGCTCGCGTTCGCCCCGCCAGTTGCGCCTGCAAAAAGCGATCAGTCGCACGGTGGAGCGCCTGGCCCCGCGCAGTTTCACCGCCGCCTTCAACTGGGATGCCTATCGCCTCGCCGACGCCGTCATCGCCATGACGCCGTGGGAGCGGCATCTGATGCATTATCTGTTCGGTGCGCCCTTGGAAAAAATCTTCATCGTCCCCAACGGCGTGGAAGAGGTTTTTCTGACCGCGCCGCCCGCCGAACGGGGCCGCTGGCTCGTCTGCACCGCCACGATCACGCCCCGCAAACGGGTGTTGGAAGTGGCGCAGGCGGCCGTTGCCTCGCAAACCCCGTTGTGGATCATCGGCCGCGCCTACGCCGAATCGGATCCCTATGCGCGCCAGTTTTACGCGCTGGCCCGGGCGCATCCGCAATGGATTTGCACCGACAGCCCGCCGATGGCCGACCGCGCCGGGCTGGCCGGGATTTACCGGGCGGCGCGCGGGTTCGTGCTGTTGAGCGCCATGGAAACCCGCAGCCTGGCCGCCGAGGAAGCCGCCGCCTGCGAATGCCCGCTGCTCTTGAGCGACCTGCCGTGGGCGCGCACCACCTTTGATAAGTTGGCCAGCTATTGTCCGCTCACCATCGCCGTGGACGCCACCGCTCAGGCGTTGCGGGCGTTTTATGAAGCCGCCCCGACGCTCCCCTTGCCGCCCAAACCGCCGACGTGGCATGAGATCGGTCGCCAGCTGAAGACCCTCTACGAGCGGGTGTTGGATTCCCGGTAGGTTCGTCGCCATCCTTGCGGACGGCCACAAGGATGGCGCAGCGCCCAAACCAGGTAGGGTCGTTGCGCTGCGAATATTTACGTAGCAGCCGACGTCAGAAGGCTCAAATTAATTTCTGCTTCCGGCGGAGCGCGGATTGTCTCACTGCTGTCCAGTTATATTAAATTGAGTATCATCTGGTTGTGTGAATGAGGTGCTGAAGCATCCGGGTTAGTTTCTGCAAGTAGCTCTGCCAGCGGGAGTTGTTCAAACGGACAAATGCTCACCGTTTGCAGGATTCGGTGCAGGGTTTGCGGCAACCCCAACTGCTGCTTGACCAACATCACCAGCAAGTAAGCACAGATGGCCGACCATACTTGGCAGCGCACCGCATTGGGGCTGCGTCCGAAAAAGACGCTTAATTTCAAATGCTGTTTGATCCATTTGAAAAACAGTTCAGCCTGCCAGCGTTTGCGATAGAGCAAAGCGATGGTGCTGGCCGGCAAGGTCAAGTGATTGGTCAGCAACACCAGGCTTATCCGATATTCGGGATCAAAAATTTTGATCCGGCGCAAGGCCTGCGGAAAGACACGCCGGGATTGGAAGCGAGTCAGCCCGATGAGTTGATCACAACGCAAACCGGTGCTTTTGTCCACGGACCGGGAGACCCGGACGCGGAAGGCGACATGAGGCAAGCTGCGCACGACGAAAAAAGCTCCAGCCTGGTGCCAGCGCGCCAAGCGTGGAAAATCCAAATATCCCCGGTCCATCACATACCACGCGCCCGCCTCCAGCGGAACCCAATCCAATGATTTTTGATCGGGAAAACCGGCTTCGGTGACCATGCTCCAAACCGGCGCCCGGCTGCGCAGCGACAACAGGGTGTGCAATTTGACGGCCGCCGCCCGACTTTCCCAATTGGCCCAAGGAAAAATCGCCAGGCTCAAATCAACCAGGGAAGAGTCCAGGGCATAACCGACTTCGGGCAAAGCCAGTTCTTGCGGTTGCTTTTGATACGCCTGACGCACACGGCGCATCAGCACTTGGGCCACGCCCGCAAACACTCGCCAGTCGCGCTGGCGGTTGGCATAGGCCAGATTGGTGCGGGTGGGGCGTGAACGAAAACCGGCGTGGTAAGCCCGCTGGCTTTGCAGGCAGACAGCCAGATCCCGCAAACTTTCGCGATGCGTCAGTTGCGCGAAAACCATGGCTAGGAAATGATCATAAGCTGAAAGTCCACGCGGCAACCGCGGCGTCGGAAACGTTGCGGCACAACGGGCAAATTCGGTGGGGTCCAAGTGCTGGGTTATTTGGGCAAAAACGGGACTGCGGCTAAACATTCCCGCAGCCTAAGACCACAGAAAATTCAATCGAAGACAAATACTTCCGGCTGCAAGTCTCGACACCGCACGCTGATGCTCAAACTGTCTCTGTTCTTAACTGGACAGCAGTGGGACAACCCGCGGTCCGAAAAACTCCGCCCTCCGCCCTCCGCCCCTAAACCCTCAACTTGTGATCGTCGCCTCATCCCCTCGCGCTCGTGGGTAGGGCGGCGCTGCTGCGCCGCCAGATTGGGTGATAATTCGGGTTCAGAGGTCAGCTGGGTTCCGCCCTCCGCCTTCCACCTTCCGCCCTCAACTTTTTCCAAGCACCTCGCGGTAAATCTCCAGGTGTCGCCGCGCGATGACCGCCGGATGAAACCGTTCCCGCGCCTGCCGGTTCGCCTCCACCGCCAGCGTTCGCGCCAGTTCCGGCTGCGTCAGGAATTTTTCCACCGCGCCGCTCATGCTGGCGGCCGCCAGCGGATCGCACAGCAGCCCCGTCCGCCCGTTCTCGATCAAATCCGGCACGCCGCCGACATTGGCGGCGATCACCGGCACGCCGGCCGCCGCCGCTTCCAGCACCACCATCGGGCAGTTGTCTTCCAGCGATGGCAAGGCTAGCAGGGTTGCGCTGCGGAAAAGATTTTTCAGCATTTCCAGATCCGCGAAGCCGCCGAATTCGCACCACGGACGCGCCGCGGCCAGTTGGAAAAATTCAGCAACATACGGGTCTTCCGCCCGGGCGGCCCCTAGAAAAACCACCTTGAAGGGTCGCCGGGCCGCTAGCCCGTCCAGCGCGCGAATGAAGTTGTTTTGATTTTTGCGCCGACAGATGCTCCCCACGCAGAGGATGACTGGCACTCCCGGTCCGGGTTCCGGCTGCACGTCAAAGAATCCGGAGTTGGCTGCATTGGGCACCACCCAGGTTTTCCTGGCCAGCCCGGCCACGGCCGCGCGGGTGTAGTTCGTGATGCAGACCACCCCGTCCGCGCGCGGCAGCGTGAAATCTTCCAGCCGCGCCG
>TBL_comb47_HYPODRAFT_10007027_pt1 | contig 11965 bp, 9 predicted proteins | sample TroBogypolimnion_40_FD_10682 | JGI IMG/M metagenome (IMG submission 10682) | reverse complement strand
CCGGTGACTGCGTGAGATTCGTCAGCGAGCTGCCATCCGGCCGCATCTTGAAAATATCGTAATCGCCGCGCTCCGTCCGCGCCGAGAAAACGATCCAGCCTTTGCCGCGCACCTCGGCGCGCAACGCCGCCTCGTCAGGTGTTTCTGCAAAAGCCGCGCCGCATACGGCAAGCAAACTTGTGATAATAATCGCGAATGACTTCATGGTTGGCGTTCTGGTTCACTTCCAAATTATCAGATCTCTACGCTCACATGAGCCGGCCCATAGTTTACTCGCCACCGATTTCCACGAGCGCACACTTCCTGCAGCGGTCATCGCATCCGCCGGAAAAAGCTATACCTGCGGCACGCAGCCGGGGCGGCCTTGCGTCGCCGCCCTCGGCGTCATGCGCCTCACCACGTTTGCGTGGCGGATTCGATGGTAACGGCCAGCGTGGCCCGCAGCCAAGCGAACTTTGCTTTCATGACATCGAAATCGGGACCGGACGTCACGATCTGCGCTTTTCCTTTGATCAAAAACCCGGCGCCAGCGCCGTGCAGACCTGTGACCTTGCTGCTTCCCAGAGTGATCAAAAGATTCGGATTGTGACGGAGGTTGGCCTCCGTCTTGTGCATATAGCCGGCGGGAATCAACAGCCGTTCTTCTGGCGAAATTCGGAGGTAACTGTTCCACGTGTTGACCATGTGGGGCCCATCGGCGCCCAGCGTGGCGATGGCAACGACGCCATCCGTCTTCATGATTTCCTGCAGCTTTTCCGGGATCATCGTGTTTCCTTCTATTTTTGTATTTCGAGTTTTTCTTAGGACTTGGTGGCCCACAACCATCGCGGAGCATGTCGTCCAATGCGCGGTCACTGTACCACCGTTGACGCAGCTAACAAGCGCGGGCGGAACCGCTGCCACTTCCCGGCCAGCTCTACTCACCGATGATTTTACGAGCACGCGCTTGCGGCGGAGGCCATCGAACTCGCCGTAGAAAATTTGCTCCCACGGGCCGAAGTCGAGGTGGCCGGTCGTCACGGCGCAGACGACCTCGCGGCCCATGATGGTGCGCTTGAGGTGCGCGTCGCCATTATCCTCCGCGCCGTTGTGCGCGTACTGGCTGTGCGGTTTTTCCGGCGCGAGTTTTTCCAGCCACCGCTCGAAATCGGCGTGCAGCCCGGACTCGTTGTCATTGATGAAGACGCTCGCCGTGATGTGCATCGCGTTCACCAAGCATATCTAGTTACACATGGCCATTCCGCAGTGACAGCTTCGTGTAGTGCGGCCAATGTCGCCAGTAGCAGCGCGGTGAGGAGTTTGAACACGTATTTCATTTAATGACCCAGAAGATTATCACCGTACCCTATGTCGGCATGCTCGCGCTGCAATTTTCTCCAATGGGACCAAGCCACCGTCGGTAAGAACACCTATGAGCGTGAGCAGCACCCTGACGCTGGCCGAGGTCGAGCAGGCGATCAGGAACAACCTCCAGAGAGGCCAGGCGGTCTCCAGTGCCAGCATGACCTCGACGCAACCGAACCAGCCCTCGTCGTAAGTTTCAAGCGAACATGCCGAAGATTACAAAGGCACCCGCTTGTGGAGAAGATGATGTTCTTGGAATGAGTCACCGTAACTCCACCCGCGTTAGCGGCAGGATGGTCACCGGCCCCAGCAGACCGGATTCAACCAAGGCGGATTGGGCTGTGTAAGGATTTACGGTTGTCCAAGTGAAACGCTTTTCTTCCGGCAGGCTCAGGTCGCCAATCAAGCGGTTTTGCCAAAGATTCACAACGTCGATCTCCAGCATGTTGCGTCCGGGTTGCGCGGCGGTGGAGATATCAACGCAGAAGGGAGCTTTCCAGAGCGTGCCCAAGTCGCGCCCGTTGAGGCGCACGCAGGCAAGAATTTTCACCGCCCCCAAGTCGAGCAGTAGTTGTTTCTTGGGGAAGAGTTCTGGGGCAAGGTTGACCTCCTTGGTGTAGGTGGCGGTTCCGGAGAAGTATTTGACTCCGGGAGCGGTGTGCTGAGACCACGAAATGAGTTTGTCAAAGACGACCGATTCGGGCGCACCCCAACGCGGCGGGAATCGCACTGTCCACGAGCCGTCGAGTTTAATTGCTTTGGCAACAGAGTTGACGGTGATGGTTTGGTTGCTTTCTGAGGCGCTTTGCAACTCGTAGCTTCCCGGTTCAGAGGCCAAAAAAGTGAGATGACCGTCGCTAACGGATAGTTTTGCCGAGTTGCATTCGGCTCCATCCTTTTTGAGTGAGACAATGGCGGTGTTGGTTGCCGGAGCGCTGAAAATGACGAAGAGACCTTCTTGTTGTGCCAATGACAAGGGTACTTCGGTTCGGCCATTCTTTCGGACATATCGAGCCGCTTGCTCTATCTGGCCCGTGAGGGGATGCCAAAGTTCGGGGCGTTTTCCATCGACGCGGAAGCTAGCGACAGTCGCGGCCTCGTGAGAAGACGCGTTGACAACAAAATAGATGTCGGTGTCTTTGTCGTGGCGGTGAAGGAATTTGAACGCCGGTTTTTCGGCTTCGGAGAAAACGCAATCGGGACCGGGATTCTGCAAGATGGTTTCTAGCGATCTGCCCAAAATCACCCGGCCTTTGCCAAACGCATGGTCGGTCGAATTGGTGCCGTCGCAATCAGCCCACACGTTTGAGGCAATGCGAGCAATCTCGGCATCGCCCGATCCAAGATCAGCCAGGCTGGGTGAACTCGTCGGTCTTGGAGCCACAATCGTTGCGCCGTTTTCGACCAGTTCCTTGAGTTTCCGGACCAACGGCAATGTCATGCGCGGAGTTGGCGGCAAAACCAGAACGCGGTAGCTCATGCCATCCGGTAGAACAATCCGGCCATCCTTGGCTTGCATGCGAGTCAGGATGGCTTCGGCGCTGCACGCATCGTAATCGAATCCTTCAGGGAGCGACGGTTTGAGTTGCCAAGGCAGAATGCGTGATGGCACATCCTCGCCCAGCGAGTAGCAAACATCGGCCACAGGATGCCCTTGCTGTAACATGTAACAGCAGCGGGCCCAATAATCCCATGAGGCGCGGCTCAGTTCCCACCAAGTGTTATGACGCTGGAAAGGAACCGATCGCCAATAGCTCAGCAAGCCGGGTTTCCGGTCGTCCCACGGCTGATGGTTTCCGGCCAGCGTGGCGAACCGGTTGATGCCGCCGAGCAACGCGCTGTTGCCGTTATGCAGAAACGATTCGGGAGAGTGGGAAAGGTCGGCTTCTGTGAACGCTTCGGAAGCAGCAATGGTATGTCCATAAACGTGAGCGCCGCTCGAAGCATCTTTGATATCCATGTAGCCGGTTTGGGGCATGTCATGCATCCAGAACTCGCCCATCGGCATTTGCGCGCGGCCTTTGCATTGGATCACATCGGCGTCAATGCCCATGCCGCATCCCGGGGCCTGTGCACAAATCCACATCCCGCGCTCGGCGGCCAACTGCGCCAGTTTCCCAAACTGATAATCTGCCAGCAGATCAGCAATGGTCCGGCGTACATCAAAGAGAAAACGGTCCGACATCTCGGGAGTTCCAACGACATACCCACGCATAGCCGGGAGCCACGGTGTCATATCGTAACCGCGACGTTTCTTGAACTCGTCACGGAAAGCCGGCGTCCAGTTCTGCGGACCGTATTCGGCGCTGTCAATAAGCACTCCTTGCATTGGCGCGCCTGCCGCCACGCTGTCGTCATAAGCCAGTTTGGCATAGTGATCGAATTGCACCTGCGCTGCCAGCGGGCTCAGCTTGTCGCATTCGAGGCCCTTGAGTTCTGGACATCCATGCTTGGTCATAACACCGGTAGGGCTGTGTCCCAGGCGCAGGATGGTCCAGTTTCCCGGTGGCACCTTCCAACGCAGCTTGCCGTCGGTGGAAAGTTGTGTTGTCAGATCGAGCACTTGATCGAGACGCACGCATTCGGCTGGCGCATACCGGGGCGTTCGGTCCGGGGCGGGATAATCGGCCACGAAGCCGGCCTTTTCCTCAAAACGATCCACGCGCGCCGTGCTTCCCAGTTCGACTTCATTGAGCACAAGCGCTTTTTCGCGAGATGACTTGGGCCCGTCCCAACGATGAAAATGGAGGCGAAAGAATTTGTTGGTGGTGGCGTGAAAGGAAATTGTTCGCTTCCCATCACTGCCGCCCCAATTCGAGTAGAGCACCGGCAATTCGCACACGGCATGGTAATGGATGCCGTCATCACCGGCCTCCAATTCGCCCGCCGACGGCAGAAGACGATTGAGGGCATAGGCGCGTGCCGAGTAAACCCAAGGCGCCATTGAAATGGTTAAACTCCGGGCGGTGATTGGCCTGGCGTATTCCAGCACAATATCAACCGGTTGGTCGCCCAAAGGCGGCTTGATTTGCACGCCGGTGCGCTCATTCCCATCCACTAACTTTTCCAATCCATCCACCGGTAGATTCGCTGTGACGCGAGGCATGCGCTCAACAGACGCCGATTCCGGCGATGGGAACGCCAGCACGGCAATGTCCTTGTAATAATTCAACCGGATTCCTTGCGGTTGTGGCAGGAGAGCATCGATATCGCGAGAACCTTGGACGCGTATCTCGGATGAAATCAGGCGCTGCATTCCCAAGTCGGGCGTAATCCATTTGCCACCGGTGACGTAGCCGCTCGATACCGCAATTTCAAAGAACAGGCCCAAACGTTTGCACTCTGTCTGCGCAAACTTGACCATTTCGTGCCATTCTGGAGAGAGACTTTGCAGGGCGTCCGTGCGCTTGCCGAAAGGCTGTTCATACCATTGCACACCGCCGAAGCCGGCCCGCTTGTAAGCTTCCAAATCATGGGTGATGCCTTCCTTGGTCGTAGGACCTTCTCCCATCAACCACCAGACGGTGGGCCGGGCTTCACGCGGAGGCTCAAAAAATCCAGCATCCAACTGTTGCCGAATCAACTGAACAGAGGCCTCGGGCGCAGCACCAGCAACCCGCGTGGCCAGAGGAACCAATAGCAAAACGGTGAGGAATAGGGATATATTTCGATTCATAAAACTTCAGCCGTCATTTACTCTCCGATGATTTTCACCAGCACGCGCTTGCGGCGGAGGCCGTCGAACTCGCCGTAGAAAATTTGCTCCCACGGGCCAAAGTCGAGGCGGCCGGCCGTCACGGCGCAGACGACCTCGCGGCCCATGATGGTGCGCTTGAGGTGTGCGTCGCCGTTATCTTCCGCGCCGTTGTGCGCGTACTGGCTGTGCGGTTTTTCCGGCGCGAGTTTTTCCAGCCACCGCTCGAAATCGGCGTGCAGCCCGGATTCGTTGTCGTTGATGAATACGCTCGCCGTGATGTGCATCGCGTTGACGAGGCAGAGACCTTCCTTCACTCCGCTCTCGCGCAGACACTGCTCGACCTGCGGTGTGATGTTGATGAACCCGCGCCGCGCCGGCACCTCGAACCAAAGTTCTTTGCGATAGGATTTCATGGGCGGCAGATTAGCTGCGCTGTCCGGTGAGGTAAAGTGGCGAAACCACGCAGCACACGGATTACACGGAAAATACCAGCACAGGTTTCCGTGTAATCCGTGTGATCCGTGGTGGATTCTTTTCCGGTGGCTTATTATGCTGCGCGCATGTCAGCGGGACTTTTTCAAACGGCCGGCCGGTTGCTGCGCACGCTCGTCGTGTTCACGGCGCTCGTGTTCGCGCTTGCCGGTGGCTGGCACTACTGGCGCATCCATCGCTTCGACAAGGAGATCGCCGCCAGCGCGCAGCGCCACGGACTCGCGCCCGCGCTGGTGTCGTCGCTGATCTGGCGCGAGAGCCGTTTCGATCCCGACTGCCACGGGCCAAAAAAAGAAATCGGCCTGACGCAAATCACCGAGGCTGCCGCGCACGAGTGGGCCGCGGCGCAAAGCCGCGGCGATTTGCCGCGTAGCGACCTCTGGCTGCCCGCGACGAACATCGAGGTCGGCGTCTGGTATCTCGCGCGCGCCGTCCAGCGCTGGTCGCACACGCGCGGCGATCCGCTGCCCTTCGCGCTTGCCGAGTACAACGCCGGCCGCTCGAACGCGGTGCGCTGGTCCAACGCGTGCGGTGCCGACAGCACCCGCTACCTCGACTGCATCACCTATCCCAGCACGCGCCGCTACGTCGCCGACATCCTCAAGCGCTACCGCGGCGCCGTCATGCTGGCGACCTCGCCGAAATAATTTCGCGAAACCCGGATCTATCGCCGGGCTTCGACCCGGCGCACCCGTGCTCACGCCATCCACGCACAATGGGCGCAGCAAGACTGCACCCCTACGGGGGCGGAAACTTTTCCCCGGCTTGGAAACGGGAATCACTGGTTTTTCCAAGCATTGGAAAAGTTGATGGCGAAAGTTTCCAATGCTTGGAAAAAACGCCTGTTCCGGTTTCCAATGATTGGAAAACGCGCGGTGGTGGCGAAGGTCGCGCGGGCGGGGAAGATTTTTATCCATTGATTACACGGATTTCAGAGCGGGGGAAGCGGTGTAACCTGTGAAATCTGTGGATGCCTTCGATTTCACAAAAAAAGAACAACCCGCAGATGGTTAGATCTGCGGGTTGTCCGGTTACAGCTTAGAGCTGCGTGGATTTAGTAATCCATGCCGCCCATGCCGCCGCCGCCCGGAGGCATGGCGGGAGCTTCCTTCTTCTCGGGGAGCTCGGCGACCATGCATTCGGTCGTCAGGAGCAGCGAGGCGATGGAAGACGCGTTCTGGAGCGCGGAGCGCGTGACCTTGGTCGGGTCAATGATGCCGGCCTTGACCATGTCCACGTACTCGTTCTTCAGCGCGTCGAAACCATAGTTGCCCTTGCCGTTGCGCACGGCCTGGACGACGATGGAACCATCCACGCCCGCGTTCTCCGCGATCTTCCGCATGGGGAATTCGCAGGCTTTGCGGACGATGTCTACGCCGATCTTCTCTTCGCCGGTGGCCTTGATGCCATCGAGCGCAGCCAAGGCGCGGATGAGGGCGACGCCGCCGCCGGCGACAATGCCTTCCTCGACCGCCGCACGGGTGGCGTGGAGGGCGTCTTCGACGCGGGCCTTCTTTTCCTTCATCTCGGATTCGGTCGCCGCGCCGACGTTGATGACGGCTACGCCGCCGGCGAGCTTGGCGAGGCGCTCCTGGAGCTTCTCGCGGTCATAGTCGCTGGTGGTCTCGTCAATCTGCTTGCGCAGTTGGGAGATGCGGCCCTGGATGTCGCTGGCCTTGCCGGCGCCTTCGACGATCGTGGTGTTGTCCTTGTCGATCGTGACGCGCTTGGCGCGGCCGAGATCGGTCAGCTGGATGCTCTCGAGCTTGACGCCGAGGTCCTCGCTGATGAACTTGCCGCCGGTCAGGATGGCGATGTCTTCCATCATGGCTTTGCGACGGTCACCGAAGCCGGGGCTCTTGACGGCCGCGACCTGGAGCGTACCGCGCAGCTTGTTCACGACGAGGGTCGCGAGCGCTTCGCCTTCGACGTCCTCGGCGAGGATGACGAAGGGGCGGCCGGTCTTGGCGATGCTCTGCAGCAGCGGCAGGAAGTCCTGCAGGCTGGAGATCTTCTTCTCGAACAGGAGGATGTAGGGGTCTTCGAAGACCGTCTCCATCGCCTCGGTGTTCGTGACGAAGTAGGGCGAGATGTAGCCCTTGTCGAACTGCATGCCTTCGACGACGTCGAGCGTGGTCTCGATGCTCTTGGCTTCCTCGACCGTGATCGTGCCGTCCTTGCCGACCTTGTCCATCGCGTCGGCGATGATGTCGCCGATGGTGGTATCGCCATTGGCGGAGATCGTCGCGACCTGCGAAATCTCGGCGCGGTCTTTCACGCGCTTGCTCATCTTGGCGAGCTCCTCGACCATGACGCCCGCGGCGCGGTCAATGCCACGCTTGATGTCCATGGGGTTGGCGCCGGCGGTGACGTTCTTGAGGCCTTCGCGATAGATCGCCTCGGCGAGGACCGTGGCGGTCGTGGTGCCGTCGCCGGCCACGTCGCTGGTCTTGCTGGCGACTTCGCGGACGAGCTGCGCGCCCATGTTTTCGAATGGGTTCGCGAGCTCGATTTCCTTCGCGACCGTCACGCCGTCCTTGGTGACGGTGGGCGAGCCGAATTTCTTGTCGAGGACGACATTGCGACCGCGCGGGCCGAGGGTGGCCGTGACGGCGCGGCTGATCTGCTCGACGCCCTTCAGGATGAGCTGCCGGGCTTCGGAATCGAATTTGAGTTGTTTAGCTGCCATGTTCGTGCTCCTTATTTCTCGACGATGCCGAGGATATCTTCCTCACGCATGATTTGATATTCCTTGTCATCGATCTTGACTTCGGTTCCGCCGTACTTCGGCATCAGAACCGTGTCGCCCTTCTTGACGTTGAAGGGAATCTTGTTGCCCTTCTCGTCTACCTTGCCCGTGCCCACGGCGATGACCTTGCCCTGGGTGGGTTTCTCTTTGGCGGTATCGGGGATGATGATCCCGCCCTTCTTCACTTCATCCGCTTCCTTCATGGGCTCGACCAAAACGCGGTCGCCCAACGGTTGGATCTTCATGCTGCTTCTTGCTCCTGTTGTTTTGTTTCTTTCGCTTACAAGCTTCCGGCACCCGCCGGGCCGTTCTTCAGTTCACATTCTTTTCCAAGGATTGGAAACTCTCATCGTCGTTTTTTCCAAGGCTTGGAAAATCTCGCTGTGCGCGTTTCCAAGCCTTGGAAAACTCATGACTTCTTCTCGGTGAAGTCCGCGTCAATCACGTCGCCTTCCGGCTTTTTCGCGTCGGCGGTGGCGCCCTCGGCCGGGCCGCCGGCGGCCGCGCCCGCGGCGCCGTCCTTGGCCTTGCGCGCCTTCGCGTAGAGCTCCGACGACATCGCCTGCATTTCCGTGTTCAGGCTGTCCATCGCGCTCTTGATCGCGGCGGTGTCGCTGCCCTTGAGCGTCTCGCGCAGCTTGGCCAGCGTACCTTCGATCTTCGTCTTGGCGTCGGCGCCCATCTTGTCGCCGTTTTCCTTGATGAATTTTTCGGTCGCGTAGGCGGCGTTATCGGCCTGGTTGCGCGTCTCGACGGACTCGCGGCGCTGCTTGTCCTCGGCCTCGTGCGCGGCGGCGTCCTTCACCATCTTGTCCACTTCGTCCTTGTTCAGGCCGCTGGAGGCGGTGATGGTGATCTTCTGTTCCTTGCCGGTGCCGAGGTCCTTGGCGCTGACGTGCAGGATGCCGTTGGCATCAATGTCGAAGGTGACTTCGATCTGCGGTACGCCGCGCGGGGCCGGCGGGATGCCGTCGAGGTGGAACTTGCCGATGGTCTTGTTGTCGGTGGCCATCTTGCGTTCGCCCTGCAGCACGTGGATTTCCACGGTGCTCTGGTTGTCGGAGGCCGTGCTGAAAATTTCGCTCTTCTTCGTCGGGATCGTCGTATTGCGCTCGATGAGCGGCGTCGCGACGCTGCCGAGCGTCTCGATACCGAGCGACAGCGGCGTCACGTCGAGCAGCAGCACGTCCTTCACTTCGCCCTTGAGCACGCCGCCCTGGATCGCCGCGCCGACCGCGACGACTTCGTCCGGGTTCACGCCCTGGTGCGGCGCCTTGCCGACCAGCTTGTGCGCGACCTCGACGACCTTGGGCATGCGCGTCATACCGCCGACGAGCACGAGCTCATCCACCTTGTCCATCGAGACCTTCGCATCGCGCAGGCAGTTTTCGACGGGACGGATGGTGCGGTCAATCAACTCGTCGCACAGCCGTTCGAGCTGGGCGCGGGTGATTTTCTTGACGATGTGTTTCGGGCCGGTGGCATCGGCGGTGATGAACGGCAGGTTGATTTCGTATTCCAGCGCGCTGGAGAGCGCGATCTTCGCCTTCTCCGATTCTTCCTTGATGCGCTGCAACGCGTCGGCCTGCTTCTTCAGGTCCACGCCGAATTCCTTCTGGAACTCCGCGATGATCCAGTTCATCACGCGCTCGTCGAAGTCATCGCCGCCGAGGTGCGTATCGCCGTTGGTCGCCTTCACTTCGAAGACGCCTTCGCCGATTTCGAGGACGGAAATATCGAACGTGCCGCCGCCGAGATCATAGACGGCGATGCGCTCATCGCGTTTCTTGTCGAGACCGTAGGCGAGCGAAGCCGCCGTCGGCTCGTTGATGATGCGCAAAACTTCGAGGCCCGCGATCTTGCCGGCGTCCTTGGTCGCCTGCCGCTGGCTGTCGTTGAAATAGGCGGGCACCGTGACGACCGCTTGCGTGATCGTTTCGCCGAGATACTTCTCCGCGTCGGCTTTCATCTTCGCGAGGATCATCGCGGAAATTTCCGGCGGCGAAAAAGTTTTCGTTTCGCCGGCGACCTGCACCTTGACGTTCGCGTCGCCGTTCGCCGCACGCACCACTTGGTAGGGCACGCGCTCGCGCTCCTGCACGACCTCTTCGTACTTGCGGCCCATGAAGCGCTTGATCGAATAAATCGTATTCGTCGGGTTCAGCACCGCCTGGCGTTTTGCCGCCTGACCGACCAACCGCTCACCGGTCTTCGAGAAGCCGACCACCGAAGGCGTCGTCCGTCCGCCTTCCGCATTCGGCACCACCACCGGCTGCCCGCCTTCCATGACGGACATGCACGAGTTCGTTGTTCCCAAATCAATTCCGAGTACCTTTGACATAAATTTCCTGCCTTTCTTAATTGGCCGGGTGGAAGATAGCAGCGCCTATGCCAACCCCCGGAAACCGCCCCGCACAACGCGCCTCTTCCATCTGCATTACAGCAAGATAAACATATTATCGCGCGCCGCCTCGCCGCCCGCGAAAACCCGCCACCTGCGCCACCGTGACACACGTGGCGCACCCCTGCGCCGTCGTGGCACACGCAGGGAAAATGAGGGCTTCGCGCTCCGCATCACCGCACGGCTTGATGTGGACACTTTTCTGTGCAGCGTCCACAGGCGACGCACGCGAAGAGGTCCACGCGACTGTTTTCGATGGCGTCCACCGGGCAATTTTTTTCGCACGCGCCGCAGTGGCCGCAGGTCACCGTGTCTATGCGCCGGCCGAGGAAGGAGATTTTCGCGAAGAGCCCGAGCAGTTTCGCGTAGGGACATAGCCAGCGGCAGTAGGGGCGCGCGACGAGGACGCACAGCAGCAGGAACGCAACGGTGAACAGCCACATCTCGCGCGAGCCGGTGCGGCGGAAGAGCGTGACGAATGGATCGAATCGGCAAACCGGCAGCGCGAGCAACCAGACCGCGGCGGCGATGGCGGCGAGCAGCATCAGCCAGCCGCCGAGGCGCAGCACGCGGTCGAGCGTGCGCGGTACGCGGCGCGCGCGCCAACCGAGCAGCTCTTGCAGCGCGCCCATCGGACAGACCGCGCCGCAGAAGACGCGGCCGAAGAGCAGCGCGGCGGCGAGCGGCACGAAAAAAGTGATGATGGTGAAAATACTCAAACCGATCGCGCCGGGCCGCGCGAGCGCCGCGGTCACATTGCCGATCGCGCCGATGGGACAGATGCAGCCGTTGCGGAAAAAGCCGAACCAGAGCAGGCCCGCGCCGAGCGGCAACCAGAGCGTGCGGCGGTCGCGGCGCGAGTGGAACAGCCACGCGCCGAGCGCGAGCAGCACGACCAGCAGCACCGCGTCGGCGATGCGCCAGGCAACGGCGCGCGGCACGCTGACGCGCTGTTCGGGGAATTGATAGCCGTCGTGGAACGCCGGTAATTCGTGCGGACAATTATTCGTGCCGAAGACGTTCAGGTTGGTGTCGGCGGGCGCGAAGAGTTCGTTGAGCAACTCGGTCTGCGTGTTGGTCGCGGCGGACGCGCGCCCCGCGCCGGCGAGCGTGGCGAGCAGCAGCGCGAGCAGGATGAAGGCGCGCCGCATCATGCCTTGCGCTCGTAGCGCCGCATCGTGATCGCGGCGGGCGGACAGACTGCGCCGATGGAGCAGCGGTTGCATTCCTTGCAAAGCTCGCGGCGGATCTCCAACCGGAACGAGCCGTTGCCGTGCCGCTT
>TBL_comb47_HYPODRAFT_10007021_pt1 | contig 11971 bp, 20 predicted proteins | sample TroBogypolimnion_40_FD_10682 | JGI IMG/M metagenome (IMG submission 10682) | reverse complement strand
ACACTTAGTTGATTTAAGATTACTTAAAACATCATTCGAAAAGATAGATAAAAATCATTTAGATAAAATTCAAATGTACCTTTGTGGTTATGATTTAAGAATGAATACACCTCAAGGTATGAAAAAAGACGATCCGAATAGGAGTACTTGGACATTTTTTGAATCTATTTTCACAAATAACAATAAATGGATAAAAAATCCTCAATATGGTGAATGGTTAAGAAAAGCTGAAGATAATGGTAGGGATAATTATGGTTATATGGAAAAATTCAAAAATGAATACTATCAACGCAGATGGACTAAGCCAATCATGTCATATGGTACAATGTACAATGAGGCAGATGTAGTTTTAACTCCTTTAAAAAATAATAATATTTTTAATCAAGTAAAATCTCAACTCAAAGTAGTTGAAGCTGGTGCGCATCATTGTACAATTGTATGTAGCAAATATGGTCCTTATACTATTGATGATATTGAAGGTATTAATGATGGTAAACAAAAGGGTTTTTATGTTGATGAGGACAACGATTCGCCAATGAAATGGTTAGAAATAATGAATTATTANATNGANAATCCTGATAAAGTTAAAGAACACGGAGAAAACATGTTTGAATATGTAAGAGACAATTATGAAGTTANTATAGCAAATCAAAAAAGAGCAAACCTCTTTAAAAAATTAATCGTAGAATAATGAAAGCAATTTACATCCCAAGTATCTTTGACCCAGCAACGGAATTAGATAAATTAAACGAACAACTAAAAGGTTGTCAATCAATCATTTGGAGCACAAGTGTTAATGATATGAGTTTACCAGGTGGTATAAATTCATATGGCACATTAATAATTGTTGCTGAAGAACATATTAAAGTAAAAGACAAAGTAAAGAAAGACTTTAAAGATAAATTTAATGCTCCTTTATAAAATTAAGAAAAATAAATCTAGTAGATGAATAAAGTAGATCAACAACACAAAGAATTAATTAAAAAAATACTCACAACTGGTCACACAAAAAATGATCGCACAAATATTGGCACAACATCTATTTTTGGACATCAAATGAGATTCAAAATGAAAGATGGATTTCCATTATTAACATTAAGAAAAATTCACACAAAAAGTTTAATTCATGAAATATTATGGCTTTTAGGTGCTTATGATGAAAAATTTAAAAAATTCAGAAATACTAACATAAGATATTTACTTGAAAATGGTTGTACATTTTGGACAGATTGGCCCTTAAAGAATTATAATGAAAATAATTCAGAAAAATTAGATCAGAAAGAATTTGAAAATAAAATTTTAACCAATGATGATTTTGCACTACAGTGGGGGGACCTTGGTCCTGTATATGGTGAACAATGGTTAAACTTTGGTGGTGTAAACCAAATTGATTATATTATTGACATGCTAAAAAATAATCCAGAAGATAGGGGCATAATCGTAAGTTGTTGGAATGTACCAAAACTGAATCATATGATGCTTAGACCTTGTCATATGATGTTTCAATTTTATTCATATGAGATGAATGAGGAATCAAGATTTTATGAATTTTCAAAATGGAAGCATAATTATAATATTCCAATGAAAGATACAATGGAACAACATAACTTTCCAACTAGAAAATTAAGTTTACAACTCTATATCCGTAGCAACGATTGTTATCTTGGTCAGCCTTTTAATATAGCAGAATACGCTTTATTATTACATATGGTGGGTCAAATCGTAAATATGGTTCCTTGTGAATTAATTTATACAATCGGGGATGCGCATTTATATAATAATTCTATAGATGCTTCAAATAAATTATTATTAAGAAATAGTTATGATTTACCTACATTAATATTAAACAGAGAAATAAAATCTATTTATGATTTTAGATATGAAGATATTTCTATTGAAAATTATAAATCACACTCAAATATTAAAGTAGATGTAGCTGTATGATTTTTTAAAGATATTGCGATCTGAAGTCGCAGTTTGTTTGTTGGCAATAAAAAACCCTCTTTTGAGGGTTTTTTTCATATGTTATATTTTTTAGTTGAATAGAGTAGATCAAAATCTACACCTTTTAATTTTAATTCTAAATATATTTGAGATGCAGCTGTATATACACTTCTTGAATCGATTTCCAGTTCATTTTCCTCACTATATTGAACTGGTTTTATTCCAACATAAGATTGAATTATATCCGAGATCATATCTATCATTTCTTCTTCATTAGATGGAATATAAGTACCGGGATAGTCACTTTCATTAAATTTCTGAATTTTCATATTAAATTTTATTTTTTAATGAACTCTAACTTTGGGAATAGGAACATTTGTATCTATTTGATCTAAATCATCTTCTGTTGGAGTAGGGAGTTTAATATTAGTTTTAGGTACAATGATAGGAATAAATGTTTTCTTTGTTCCTTTTTTCTTTTTTGGTATAATACCTTCATTTACAAATTGTTGAAAATTTTTCAATTACATATTATATTTTTTTGCATCTCTCATGTGTTCTATATCCAAACATTTTGGATCGTATTTCATATTTTCCATATATTCAAAAGGATTCTTCATAAATTCAATTTTAAATTTTTCAATAAATTGAGTTGAATCTTCCATTAAATATTCTTCCTTATCGCCTTCAACGTCAACTAAAACTTTATATTTATTATATTCACCTGTACCTGCTTCAAATCTAATTTCATATTTCATACCTTTCCCAGTTGAAATATTAGTCCACTCTAAATTTTTTACATGATCAAATTGTGTATTCCAATAAATTGCTTCTGGTCTGGAAATAGAACCGCCTTCATTAAGTACAAAATCTATATATTTAAATAACATTAAAAAATCTTATTTTATTTTTATATATATATTAAAAAATTAAATCAATTTTATGGAACCTATCAAAACACATTCAGATTTAAAAAAACTTATAAATTTTCTAGATAAGCAAGGATTTGGTTATATTTCTGAATGGGAACTTCATAGAAAAAAAATTAATCATATAATTAATAAAAATAATACCTTAGGTGTAAAACATGATGATAAGATCAGGAACACATTATATGAATTAGAAGATTATGATGAAATTGATAAGGAAGCTAAAAAATTCTTCTCTAATTTTAGTGTGGATGATAAAATTTTAGAATACATTAAAATGTTTAGAGTAAATTCTGATGCTAGTTGTAGTACGCCAGGTTCTTCACCAGATGATAAAGACATAATAAATTGGGTTAATTTCAAGAAGAAATATAATTTAAAAGATGAATTTGGTAGATTAAAAAACATAGATTTCTATAATTTAGATAAAAATTATTTGAAAATTAATTTTCCAAAATATAAAGATTATGAATTTAAAGCATTTTATAAATGTATTTTTGGTGAAGAATGTGCAGAATTTAATGATAAAATTCCAGGTACATGGCAAAATCTTGGTAAAATTGAAATAAAATTTTTTCTAAAAGGTGGTGCTAATATTAAAGGTGATTTAAAAAAAATAAAAGAATATTATTTCAAAGAATTATCAGATGGAATTTATAGAAATTTAATAATAAAATATAATGGTAAAATGTTAATATTTAAAACACAAAATGATTATGATTAAAAAATATAGCCTTTATTTAGAAAAAATAACAATAGAAAATAGTGACGTTATTAGCATTTTACGTTCATTGGAAACTGGTCAAAATAAAGAAATTATCATTAAAAAATTAGTTAACAATGTTGATAATAACGGTAAAAGCACATTGATGCAAGTTGTTCAATCAAATGATGAGAATTTAATAGATTTCATATTAAAATACAAAATTGACATAAATCACAAAAATGCTAATGGTGAAAATGTTTTATTTTACTGCAAAAACTTAAAAATTTTTAAAAAATTATATGATTTGGGTGCAGATCCATTGGCAAAAAATATACAGACAAATACTAATATTTTAATACATTTGTCTAGTAAAAAAATATTCAATGTTGATTTATATCAGGATATTATAAATAAAGGAGTTGATATACACGAAAAAAATAAAAATGGTGAAAATGTTTTTTTTAATTCAATAAAAAATAAGAAAATGTTGGAATTTCTTATAAAAAAAGGTTTTGATATTAATGGAGATACACAACAAATTTTTTTATATAGATTATTGTATAATATAAAATATGAATATAAAAATAATTTTATTATTTTTGATATATTATTTAAAAATGGATTAAAAATTAGAAACGAAAAAGAGATAGCACAAAGATTAGCCGATTTAGATGATAATATACATGGCAATTTTATCCCATCCCGGTGCCGGGATTTCATTAAAAGATATAAAGACTATTTAGATAGTAATATTTTTATTATTTTATCAAGATTAAAATGGGGGAACGATGAATTTCAAAAAGAATTATTAGATATCACCGAAAATGTAGATCTTTATCATTCGATAAAGAATTATTATAGAGGATCTTTAGATAAGTTCTATTCATTATTTCCACCAGAGAAATATGGATGGATGGATGATTCAAAAAAATATAATTTATAATCTATAGAGCCCGTCAAAGAAAACAACTACATCTTTAGTGTAGTTTGATGAATTTGACAAAAATACTTCCAAAAATGGAAATAAATGACATTTTTTTAATTAGGTGGTTTGAAAATCATTTTGCTTCTATGAACAAGCCTCTTGATCTATCAGGAGTTGTTAAAAAGTTTAATCTTTTTGACGAAACTACCACATCTTTAGTGTAGTAGTTCATATTTAATTTTTACTAATTTTAATGTTCTTAAAATATTATTAGCTTCTTTTTTGCTATGTTTTACATTACTAACAATTTCTTCCAATTTTAATGTCTCTAATCTTCCTTCTTCATCAAAAACATGCAATACAAATTCTAAACATTTTTTTAATTCATATAATTCATAATTGAAATTATTGTTGTTGATTCCTTCAATTTCTTTCTTTGAAACATTATATTTAAGAGAAAGAATTTTATTTCGTATTTTCAATATATCACTATGTAGCATAAAAACAAATATATGAATCTTTTTCAAATTAAAAAATTTTAACCTTAATTATTTAATATATAATAGCAAATTCAAAAAACAAAAGAATTATATGACAAAGATAATCAAACTTAACGACCAACCAGATAATTTATTAGAATTAATTGGAAATAAAGAATTAATGATATATGAAGACATACAAGGTGCACAAGTTTTTGCTAGATGGAATGGAAATAAATTTGAAATTAAACCAAAAAGTTTAAATAATGAGCCTTTAAATTTTGTTGATCTAGCAATACAGAAATTTTACGGTTTTATATTTTCCTATCTCCACACACTTCCAGAGTATGTAACAAATTTACTATCACAAAGTTGGTGGTTTTGCTTTGAATATTTTCCAGATTTACAACCAGCACATATTGAATATAAAAAAATGCCTAAAAACAAGTTGATTTTGACTTGTATTGTTAAAGGCACAAAATATAAATATAACTATTCTGAAATAATAGAATATGCAAAATTATTTGATGTTGATCCTCTACCAATAATATTTAGAGGTAAATTAAATGAGAAACAATTAGAAATCATCAATTTATTTTTACATACATCAGAAAAAGATTTAGAATATGTATTTGGTGAAGATAATTTTGCTTATTTCTTTTATAAAATATTAAATCCAAAAATGGAAAATTCATTTTTAATGGATGAATTCAATAATAACATGGAAAAAATTATTATTAGAATAAGCGGAAATGATGAGCATTCTTTTGAAATTTTTAATCCTTTGTATCAAAAAATGAACTTGGACAATAAAACAGAATATTTAGAAACATACTCATTAATACTGTTAAACTTTTTAGAATTTTTACAAATTATTGATACTGATAAACTTAAATTAAAAGAAATTACGAAAGATGAATTATATATTGAATTAATTTCAACAATATTTAATGATTATATTGATAACATTAAGAAAGAAATAAACAATTGGAATTTATCAATACCTAATTTCTTTACGGAAGATAAATTTAGAATTAACACTTTTCTATTAAAAAATGAAAAAACAATTGAATTAATTAAATCAAATCCTAAAATTGAATATTTATTTAAATTGATACTTGGTTCTTTTAATAAAAAGAAAAAGAAGCCAATAGGCATCTTCAATAATAACACAGTAGATTTTTTCAATAAGGAAGTAGATAAGTTATCAGATTACTTGGATGATGTATTAAAAATTAATAGAGAATATTTATTAAGAAATAATGATCTCTTAAATTTTAAGGATTATTTCAAAGTTAGTTATAATACTGACAGCCAAAATATGATCTACCCCGATGTGGACTCTCTTATGAACGATATACCAGAAGGTGGTGAGAAGAAAAAAGACAAAAAAAGTCCTCCATCTAAAAAAGGTGGTATGCCTGAATTACCTATGGAACCTGAAAAAGGTAAGAAACCTTTCTAATTCTTATTTTTAATATCTCTATTTATTTTGCTACATAATGGTTGAAAATTAGAAAAATGATTTAATTTTATTAACTCTTCAACTGATTTTGCTGATGATATTGATATTATATGGTCAAAATCCCATCCATAATTGAAAGTTCCATTATATTTACCGTGATTTTCCCAAGTCATCCAAGGTTCAAATTTACTTTCAATATAATTAAAAAAATAATTACTATCGCAACCTAATATCAAAAATGTTTTTGATTGTTTTTTAAATGATTTTCTTCTAAATGAAGTTGAAATACATTTTCTTATTTCGTATGATAATTTATACAATGGATCATTCTCACATCTTTCTTTGTGATATTTTATTCTATATTTTCTAATCGTTTCTTTATTATTTTCACGATATTCCTTATTCTTTTGTTTAAAATAATCTTTATTTGCTTCTCTATACTCTTTATTTTTTTGTTTAAAATAATCTTTATTTGCTTCTCTATATTCCTCACCCTTTTTATTAAAATAATCTTTATTTGCTTCTCTATATTCCTCACCCTTTTTATTAAAATAATCTTTATTTCTTTCTCTGTATTCCTCACCCTTTTTATTAAAATAATCTTTATTTGCTTCTCTATACTCTTTATTCTTTTGATTAAAATAATCTTTATTTCTTTCTCTGTATTCTTTATCATAAATTTTTAATTTTTCCTTATTTCTTTCTCTGTATATTTTCTTATATAACCTTTGTTTTTCTTTATTTCTCATACCTTTTTCTTTTTATTCTATATATAAATTAAAAAAAGTCATATTTTTCTACTTTTACTACTTTTCATTAAAAATAGAAAAAAGTGGTATTTTTTTAATTATATATACAAATAAAACAAATATGAAAAAAGAATATATAATAGAAATTATTGAACCAACACCTAAATTAAAAAGATTTAAAAATCAAAAAAACTGGAAACATTTATGTAATTTTAGTATAGATATTATTAAAATAGATATAGAAGAATATGAAAAAGGAAGGAAAAATCAAAAGAATTAAATGCTTCTTTACAATGGAAGAAGAATTAAATAAGGTATTTGAAAAATATATTGAAGAAAAATATTTAGACCGTTCTAAATTAATAGAAGGTTTAATTTCAGATTATCTTAAAAAAAATATAGAAATAGATGGCAAGAAATAAAAAACACATAAATGATAAATTCTATACTAAAACTGAAGTCGCACAAGAATTAATATCATCAATTAAAGATATTTCTAATTATGATTTAATTATTGAGCCTTCAGCAGGTGATGGTAAATTTTATGATATTTTATCTAAAATTCACAAAAATGTTATAGGTTTAGACATAGAACCAGAGCATTCTAAAATAATAAAGCAGGATTGGTTTGATTATAAATTTGATACGCCTTATAAAAAGGTTTTAGTTATTGGTAATCCACCTTTTGGTAATCAGAGTTCTCTCGCTATGAAATTTATTAAGAAATGTGATGAATTGGAAATTGATACAATCGCCTTCATATTAACCAAATCATTTAAAAAAGAAACAACACAGAATAAAATACCATTAAACTATAATCTTATATATCAAATAGATTTAGATGATAATTCTTTTTTATTAGATGGTAAAGATTATAAGGTACCCTCTGTTTTTCAAATCTGGAAAAGAACAACTGAAAGAAGAATAATCATAAAAAAAAGTACGAAAAGTAAATATTTTGATTTTGTCAAAAAAGAAGATAATCCTGATATATCATTTAGAAGAGTTGGATTTTATGCTGGAACTATTTATGATGAAATAAAAAATAAATCACCTGAATCTCATTATTTTATGAAATCTAACATAGATAAAGAAGAATTGAAAAATATTCTCACATCAATAATTTGGAAGCATAATAATACCGCTGGTCCTAGAAGTATAGGAAAAGCGGAATTAATTGAAAAATTTAATGAAATTTATGAATTTTAGAGAATAATATTCTCTTTAAGAACAATTTTTATAAAATTGGCATATGATATACCACATTGAATTCTTTTCTGGCTCTTATGATCTCTTTTAAACCTTAACGCAATTATAGATTTTCCATATAATTTATTATATCTCTTGCGAAATTCAGTCCATTTCTTATCATCTGAATGATCATTAGAAATAGTTTTCATTTCAGCAAAAAGAGCATCTAAAATAGAGACATCACCCAAATATTTTTTCCAGTTTTCTTTGTTTATAAGAATTTTATAATGTTTAACTGCCTTTTTAGTCTTTTCATCTAACCAAAAGCCAACATACAATATGAAATCTTCATCAACTTTTGATATCCTTTTAATATCACCAAAATCAACGCTGGCTTTTTCTTTGATACATTTAATTGATGCTTGATACTTAATACCATCAATTTTTTCAAAACCATCCCATTTACCAGTATATTCAGAACTTAATACTAAATTCTCATTTAATTTGGTTAATTCGTTTTGATAATCAAATCCATGTACTTGTCTTTCTGCCATTTGTCTTTTTATTTAAGTATTATGAAGCAAATATACTAATTTTTTACCAGATAAAAAAAAATGTAAAAGTTTTTTTCTATAAATTTATATACTTATATTTGTTGAAACTTATAAACTATGAAAATCACAGGATTTATAATACTTTACAATCAAGTAAAGCAATCAATTAAAAATAAGATACTTGGAACTTATTCAATAAGGATAAAACTTTCTAATGAAACTATTGGATATGTTAGAAAAATCACAAAGACCGCATGTGGTTATAGATATGAAATAACTAAAAATATAGAACAAGCATTAACATATAAAGCACATAAAAGATGTGAAAATAACTTAAACAACTTATCAAATAATAGGTATATTACAAGCAATAAGGATCATACATTTGAACTCTATGAAATAACTACTGCTGTATTGCGTAAAGAGAAATTAAAAAAATTAAAAACAATATGAAAAAATTAGAAAAATTTACAAAACAATCTACTCAATGTCCATCAGAACCAAGAAGTAAAAATATCAAAAGAATAAAAAAGGAAAAACAAGAAACTGATAGTCCAATAAAAAAAGAAGAGAAGAAACCTTTCTAAAGATTATATTTTTTTGCATCAAAAAAGAATTGAACCTCTGCCGCGATTTCATCATCAGTAGCATTAGGATTTTTCTTTTTTTCTTCTTTCCAATAATCATGATATACTTTAATATCATCATCTGAAATTTTATCACCATAACTTTCATAAGAACTATAGACTTTATCAATAATAATTTCATTAAAATTTTCTTCAACATCCTTTGAATCACCATAATAACCGTTATAAGGGGGAGAATAATCTATTTTACTAGCATCTTCAAAACTATCATCAAAATTTGTTAAAATAAATTTTGCTCTCATAGCATCTGATTTTGATTTAAATCTTATCCACAATGCATTATACTTAAAACCTTCAGATTTTTCCCATTTTGCTGAACCAATTTCTAAATCAAAAAAAGAATAAATTTTATTAGTAAGATCTTCCCAAGCAGCACCTGCATCAGCATTTTCTTGACCTTCACATATTGCCCAACTTACTCCCTTCATAAGTGGTTCTATACCATAATCCTTTACTATTTGAGCAATATCATCATAATCTTTTACATCATTAACATCAAAATCATATTCACTATTTACATCATTTTCCAACCTTAAAATCATTTTTAAAAAGAATAAATTTTCAGGTTTCAATTTGAAATTATAATCAGTGATATTTCTAAAATCATTTGAATTATATTGAAAAAATTCAAAACTATCACCACCTAAAATCTTTGATATAAAGTCATTTCTAGTATTGTTATCTACCTCAAAATAATCTGAAAAAAAACTGTAATCATCAATAACAATCCAATATTGACCATTTTTTTCAGCAATATTGTTACATTTAATTTGTTCACCAAAAAAATTATATAAAATTGAATCTTTCTCTAAAAACTCTTTTAATTCAATTCTATCACCTTCTTTATCCATAAAATCAGAAGTATAAAAATCCAGAAGATATTTAGCGTTCATATCTGGAAATAAAGGATTTTTCTTTTCTATGACTATATAAAAACTTTCTTTATGAAAGTAATATTCATGAGTACCATCAGCAATTCGCCATTCTGTATCTTGTCCCCAATAGCAGCAAGATTCATAAGATGATAATTTGATTATCATCCAGTCATCATTTTCAAAAGCAATATCTGAATTGAAATTATTAGAATTTTCTTTGAAATAAAGAAGATACTTCATTTAAATTTTTTTTCTTTTATATATTAAAAGTTTAAAACAAAAAAACCTCGTTAGAGGTTTTTTTTGAAAATTTGATAATTGAGATCATCCGGTATCGCAAAAATCACTTCATCAAAAGAACTTGAAAACATATTAAGTACATCGCGAAATATTTGAGCATTCACATCAGCCGGATTCTTAAAAACACCACAACCCCAAGCGCCTAAAATTAGATTTCTTTGGTTATTTGCGATTGCGGACTTAAGAACCTTTGTGAATCTTCTTGTTATAACCTTTTTATGCTGTTCTATATCAATTCCTCCACCTCCATAAGGTTTATCAAAAAGTGAAAACATATTATAATTAGGTGCCGCACAAGTAATAACCTCACATTCAATAGGATCAATATCATTACCAAAATCATCTTTAAACACATAAACTGGTTTGGTATAAATAATTTTGTCCGTATAATATGGGGCTTCAGTCGGTGTATAGAATTGTGTACATTGTTTGATCATTGGATATAATGATGAAACTCTTGCTAATGCTTCTTCCTGAGCAACTGTTCCTTTAAGGACACCACCACCTGGATTTTTAGCTGAGGCAAAATTCAAAACACCATAAACCTTATCTTCATTGTCCATGATTGCATCTACAGTAGTTTGTTGAACTACTTTTATATTAGCACTTGTTGTAAATCTCTTTGTGAATCTATCTTCTGTAAAGAATTTATCATCATAAAAAATATTTACCGCGTCATCAATCATCCAAGAATATTCATTCTCACACTTGTCAATTGTATCATTGACAATATTTATTAAAAAAGTTCTATTCATATTAATTTTCCCAATCTTCTATTTGTATATATTTTCCATCTTTATATTCATAAATTCCTCTTGAATATTCATCATCTTCTAATTCACAATAAAGATATTTATTTTCTTTTGTAGACCATAGATGTCCAAGTATGTAATTTACTTCAGAATCATCATCAAAAATTAAACTACAATCTAATTCTATTCCAGAATAATGCTCTGAATCATCTTTTGTAATTAAGACTCTCTTTATCACTTTACCCGGTTCTATTACTAAATTTCCCATATCTTATTCTCTTGTAATGTAACTAGATATATCTATAAATGTAGGTATTGTTTTTAGTGACGGTGATGAAACATTCGATTTTGTTATTTCATTTATTCCTGAAACAATAATTCTATGCCAAGGATTATCCATATTAGCATCTATAAATTCAGTATATTCTGCACCTCTGGTATATAATTCTATAGCA
>TBL_comb47_HYPODRAFT_10007017_pt1 | contig 11976 bp, 8 predicted proteins | sample TroBogypolimnion_40_FD_10682 | JGI IMG/M metagenome (IMG submission 10682) | reverse complement strand
AGCGCAAATGGCGGGACGACGATTTGCCAGTTTCCATTTGGATGTGAGCGCGGGCGACGTCCTGAGCGAGCCATTCCAGATTGTGGAAGGCAGAGACTGGCTGGGGTTTGCTGGCATTCCTAGGGCCAGGCTGCTCGCCATTTCGCCAGAGGAACAGTTCGCCGAGAAACTGCATGCCTATACCCTCCCTCGCCCGGGACGTCCGAACACCAGGGTAAAAGACCTCGTGGACATGCTCCTCCTGTTTGCTGCGGGCACAATTGACCCGATCCGGCTCACCGAGAACATCCAGGCGACCTTTCGGCGTCGCGGAACTCACGACGTGCCGTTGTCGCTGCCGCTTCCGCCGTCCAACTGGGAGGAACCCTTTGGTGAAATGGCGGCGGAGTGTGGTTTGGACAAAAGTTTGGCCGAACAGCATCGTCGTCTGTCCGGTCTCCTCCTCGGAATCCTCGGGTAGAACCTAAGGCATCGGGAACGGGGGGATAAGCACTTATCAAACGGAAACGACGAACGCGCCGATGGCTGAAGCGCTCGCTAACCTCGGGACCAATCCCGCACTGGCGGGATTGATGGCGTGAGTTCCAGGGCCTGACGAACCCTGCGAACCCTCCGGCCAAAGGGTGGGCACCAAAACGGGCACCAATCGAGTAGGTTCCGGTAGGCGCCAGCAGTGGCGGATTACGCTTGAATAGCTCGGCAGAATGGCTACTTTTGACCAACGATTGCGGCGAATAACGGCCGATTCCGGCCCTCGCCTCCAAGTAGTGAAGGAGGAATGACCGTGTAGTGATCGAGTAGGGTCGGAGTAGTCCCGTCGTGACATGGCTCATTCCCGGCCACGGCCGCTACCGGGTATAGGGGAGTCGCACCCGGCGGGACCAAGAGTGCGGCGGAGGGCGCGTTCGTGGCCGCCTGCGGCGGCTCTTCGAGGCGCCAGTCGTGAGGCAGGTCGAGCGTTCACCAGACGGAGCCGTTGAGGTCGGCGTCTTCCACGCCGGGGACATCAGCTTTTAGGAAGCACCAGCCGCGATCGAAGTTGTTTTTGCGCTTTAGTCCCCCGGGCGCCGGGGAGAACGCAGCGAAGGCTTGGGCGGCGATCAGGCGACCGATGGCCGCAGCGGGTGCCGGTTTAAGCCGCCTCGTTCGTTTGTGTTACCCATGCCTCTCCTTCTGGCGTCCGACGCCAGGCGAAATAGGCATCGAGAGCCTTGAGCGCCTCGGCGCTGGGCACTGACCCAGTGTGCGGCGTTTGGCCGAGTTGCATCACTATGGAATTGGCGTCGCTGAAGGCGGGCCGGGACAGAACTCCTTCGTCATTGGGATCGCCTTGCTTGGCGAAGTTGACCCAGTAGGTGGAAATGGCTTCCGAAATCTCCAGATCCGTCTTCGTGTTTACCCTTCTGCCAGCCCCGGTTTGGGGCATCAAAATCCGCCAGGACCCGAAAGCGGTTATCGACGCTCCGGTCGATCTCCTCCATACGTCCCCCGCTCTCCATATTCGACTGTCCGAAGCACAGGAAGACCCAGAATTTGGTAGCTTGAGAAAGAGCGTTCGCCGTTGAGCGGAGCGAAGCCGCCAGCAGGAACGAGTTTAGTTTCATTTTCTCGGTCAGGGGGTTATTGCTGCGACGAGTTCGTCGACGACTGCAGGTCGCGATCGAGAGCCGCGCCATCGAAGGGGATGACGATGACCTTGCTGCCGTGCCCGTCACCGCCTTTGTCTTGCTCCTTTTCGACATCGATCGCGGCCAGGGTCAGGGCGACGACATGGCCGTTTTCGATATAGACGGCGGGCCGTTCGACCTTGTTCCAGTGGTTCACGGTCCCGTCGGGGTAACGGACAATAGCCTCGCGCGGGTCGTAGGCCGCGCCACGGTTGGTCCAGCCGTGGATGCCGTCAGGAGAGGTGAGGTGGCACGCTTTGCGGGTGGACCAGGAGTTAACCACGATGTGGTAGAGGCCACCGGAATACCAGATGCAGGGGTCTTCGAGGTTTGGGATGCCCTTGGGATAAACGGATTGGCTCTGCCGTTTGTAAGGGCCAAGGATGCCCTTGTCGCTGGTGAAAATACTTCCGTCGCGCTGAGTGAACTCGAAAGCACCATCCGGGCGGACCATGAGGGAGACGTTGGAACCGTGCCAGCGCGGGTTGTCCTCGACCGTGATGGTACCGAGGTGCTCCCATGGGCCATTGAGGGATTTGGAGACATAGACCTCGCAGGGGCGGGTTTCGCTGACGTAAACGGCGTAGCGGCCATCGGGCAACATGAGGGCGCCGACATTATGTCCCCGGCCGCCCGCTTCGTCAGGCCAGCAGAGGCCCTGGTCTATGTACGGCCCGGTGAGGGCATCGGAGACGGCGTGGACGGCGACGGAGCCGAACCAGCCATTGTGGCCAGCGGATTCAGCCCAACGGCTGGCGAACATGTGGTATTTGCCGTCGGGGCCTTTCATGATCTGGCCGTCCCAGTAGCAGTACTGCTTGATGGTGGTGTCTTCGAGGCCGTTTTTGGGGTCGCGTGGAAGGACATTCGTCGCACCCCAAGCGTCGCGGGACAACTCACCGTGCGGTGGAGTGGGGAGAAAGTAGTCGATGAAGGGCCTTCGGCGGCGGTGTGGCAGCGGGGGTAGCCGGTTGAGCGAAGGTGGAGGAGGCCAGGAGCGCCAGCAGGGCAGACCTGAAGCTGGAGGACAGAAGTTTCTTCCGACGGCCAGATGTGCCTAGCGCTGCGTGAGTGGGATTCGGGTTCATTTTCATGGGGTGATAGGTAGTTATCGTAGGAGTTTGTTTGGAGTTCATGGGATCATTGCGGCTGCTGGCACGGTGCTTTCACTAAGGCTCGTGTCCGTCACCGGACGAGCAGCGCATCCACGGCCACCGGTCCGGGGCTTCGATTGACAATGCTCGTCGCGTGGTTGCCGGGAACCAGGCCGGTCACCTCACAAACCGCCTGCTGGGCCTGGCGGGCGCCCGTGGTAGACAGATCCGCCGTCGCACGGCTTTGGCCGTCAATCTGGACCTCGATCTTCCCGGCTCCGGCTTCTATCGGGGCGATCCCGGAGACGCTGCTACCGGTAAACGAACTGCTCCAGACATCACCGGGCGTGTCGCTGGTAGTGAGGTCATTGTTGAAGTCGCCGGTGCCCAGGCTGCAGCGGCGGACCCATCCGTTCACCGCGACGTCACTGGCAGCCAGACTGATGGTCACCGCCGCACTCACGGGGATCGCCATTTCAATGATGGAATGGAGGAAGGAATTGGTGAGGGCCCCCGAGGGATGGACATTCACCTTGCGCGCCGGCTGGTCGTCGACCGCAACACTGATCGTGCCCGCCGACACCGATGCATAGCGAATGGCCAGTTTGCCGGCAGGCGGCAGGCCGGCGAACCTGCCCCCCTCACCAGGTCTGGTCAAACCGACCAGACAGCCTTTCGAGCCCGCACTGTCTGCGACCTTGGACGCCCCGCCGAAGAGCCCGGCGGTCTCCGCCTCGAATATATGCTTTTCGGCAGCGATGGCGGAAGCGGAGAATGCTAATGCGCATCCTGCCGGGAGAATCCAGAATTGGTTCATGGTCTTGTTCGTCATAAGGGCCGGATGGACCACTTCCTCGCGAGGAACGCCCGCACACGGCGGTCCCTCCCGGCAGGGCCTTGCGCCTGAGATTTCTCGACAGCCTTCATATCGGAATCATAGCCAGGTCGCTCCCCTCAGGAAAGTAGAACTTGGAGTCTTGGGCGAAGGGCCTTTGCGGCCAACCTGTTCATGTAGGACGCAGCGCTGCAGAGACGGGCGGCAAAGTGGATAGGCCCGCGGGGGAGACGCCCCTTCCAGCACTTGGACTGAGCCAAGGCATAGATTGCTTGGCGTCCGAGGATTGCGGGGATAGAGTGACGGTCGATGCCTGCGATAGCGGCTACAACGACACAGAGCAGTTCGACGCGGTCAACGTTGGGGCTGGCTGGCTTTGCTGGGCACGGTCGCTGCGTTCTGGAGCCTGATGAACCCGCGGAACCAGAAGGGACGTCGTCCGGTTGACCAGCCCGTGCCTTTTTCGCGGCTGACGGACGAACAGGCGTTCATCCAGCAGGGGTGCCCCGAACTACGGATAGAGGTGGACAAATGAATATCCTGGAGGCCAATATCCTGGCCACAATGAAGCGGAAGACGAAGAAACTGACTGTGCTGCAGCGATCATTCAACCATCCCTTGAACTCATGCCTATGAACCGCTCCACCACACTTGCCTTTGTCGGTGCCGCCATCCTGCTCACAGTCCCGGCCAGCGTCTCCACCGCAAAGCCAAAGGGCGACGTGATCAACCCTGATTTCACCAAAGGAGAATCCATCCCGGAGGGTTTCAAGCACGACTGGAATCTCGGAGCCACCGGTGCCCGTGGCTGGATGTTTTCCGACAAGCTGGTGACCACTGATGCGCGCCAGATCAAAATCACCAACGTCGGCAAGGGTGCTCCCGCCGCTGGCACACTCGCGGTGGGCGACGTGATCCTTGGCGTCGGCGGCAAGCCTTTTTCCTACGACCCACGCCCGGAGTTTGGCAAGGCGCTCACCGTTGCGGAATCCGAAGCCGGCGGGGGCAAACTGGTGTTGACCCGCTGGCGCGCTGGTCGTTCGGAAGAAGTGACAATCAAGTTGCCGGTCCTCGGCACCTACAGCGCCACCGCTCCGTTCGACTGCCCGAAATCCAAGCGCATCTTCGAGCAGGGCTGCGCGATGCTGGCGAAACGCGTCGCCGCTCCGTCTTATGATCCCGACCCGATCCTCCGTTCGTTGAATGCGCTCGCGCTACTGGCCAGCGGCAAGCCGGAATATGTTCCTATAGTGCGGAAGGAAGCGCAGTGGGCTTCCCGCTTCTCAGTCGAGAGCATGGCAACCTGGTATTACGGCTACGTCACCATGTTCCTGGCCGAATACAAAATGGCCACCGGCGATGATTCTGTGATGCCCGGGTTGCGGCGGCTCGCACTGGAGGCGGCCAATGGTCAAAGCATGGTCGGCTCCTGGGGGCACAAGTTCGCCCGTCCCGACGGCCGGTTGAGCGGCTACGGCATGATGAATTCACCGGGTGTGCCCTTGACCATCTCGCTCGTGATGGCGCGCGCCGCCGGAGTCAACGACCCCAAGGTTTCCCTTGCCACCGAGCGCAGCGCACGGCTGCTGAGGTTCTATGTCGGCAAGGGATGCGTTCCCTACGGTGACCACGCGCCGTGGATGGAGACGCACGAAGACAACGGCAAGTGCGGGATGGCCGCCGTGCTGTTCAACTTGTTGGGCGAACCCCAGGGCGCCGAGTTCTTCGCGCACATGAGCCTATGCTCGCACGGGGCGGAACGCGATTGCGGCCATACGGGAAATTATTTCAACATCCTCTGGGCCATGCCAAGCGTCGCGCTGTCCGGTCCGCACGCCACGGGTGCTTGGATGAAAGAATTCGGCGAGTGGTATTACGACCTTTCCCGCCAGTGGGATGGCGGTTTCGACCATCTAGGGCCGCCGGAGCCGGATAATGACAGTTATTCCGGCTGGGACGCCACTGGTGCCTGCCTGCTGGCTTACGCGGTGCCGCTGAAAAGTCTTTGGCTCACCGGCCGGCGGCCCGGCAAGGTCCCGCAGCTCGACGATGCCGCCGCGGAGCAGTTCATCCGCAGCGGCCGCGGCTGGAACAACAAGGATCGCTACAGCTTCTATGACAAGGGGAGCGATGACGAACTGCTTGCCGATCTCGGCAGTTGGTCGCCCATTGTGCGCGAACGCGCCGGGATTGCGCTCGGTCGCCGCCAAGAGCCTCCGATCTCCCGCGTGCTCGCGTTGCTCGACTCTCCGTCGCTCGATGCGCGCCTCGGGGCTTGCCAGGCCCTCGCCCATCTCAAGGGCCGGGCCGCCTCGGCGGTTCCGGCGCTGCGCAAGACGCTTCACTCCGACGACCTCTGGCTGCGCATCAAATCTGCCGACGCCCTCGCTGCCATCGACCAGCCCGCGATGGTAGCGGTCCCGGAAATGCTTGAGTTGCTGGCCCGGGTTGACCCAGAAAGGGACCCGCGCGGCATGCAGCAGCGCTATCTTACTTTTGCCCTGTTTGATTCCCGCAACGGGCTGCTTGGCCGCTCGCTTGAAGGCGTGGACCGGCAGCAACTTTACCTGGCCGTGCGGGCTGGATTGAAAAACGACGACGGTCGCGCCCGGAGCGACTTCGGCTCTGTTTATCGCACCCTTTCCCCTCAGGAGATCAAACCCTTGTTGCCCGCCGTCCTGCAGGCAGTCGTCGAGTCCGCGCCGAGCGGGGAAATGTTCGCTGACGGGATTCGCGTCGAGGGGCTTCGCGTCCTGGCCAAGCACCACGTCGAGGAAGGGATTCGCGCCTGCGTTGACTACCTCCGCAACCAAAATCCATGGGCCAGCGAGCACCGCACGCCGGAATTGACGAAGATACTGGTCAGCTACGGCGCGAACGCCAAGAGCGTCGTGCCCGACCTCAAGCGCCTGGCTGACAACTTTGACGCCGGCGAGCCAGATTTTCCCCAGAACCTGAGCCGTCAAAAGGCGGCTACCCTCCGCGAGGCGATTCGGGAAATCGAAGCCTCCAACGACCACCAAGAGCTCATCCGCATCAATTGAGAATAGAGGATTTGGCACGATACACCTGGATCAGCCACGACACTCCGCGAATAACCCTATGAAGCCACTGACCATCGCATTAGCAACCTTGCTGACGGCATTGCAGACCGCATTGCCAGCCGTGCCGCAACCCAAGCTGGTAAGCGGGGAGGATTTCACCGAGGTGCCGGCGATAGGCAGCGGGTTGTGCCTGCACAACCTGTTTCAATCGGACATGGTGCTGCAACGTGACAAGCCGATCCGGATCTGGGGCTGGGCGGCGCCGGACGAGACGGTGACCGTCTCCTTCGCCGGCCAGACGCAGACGGCGAAGGCCGCCAAAGACCGGTCGTGGAAAGTCACCTTTCCCGCCATGCCTGCCAAGGCCGCGCCTCAGGAAATGGTGGTCAAGGACGAGGACAAGACCCTGACCCTGAAAAACATCCTGATTGGCGACGTCTGGGTGCTGGGTGGGCAGAGCAACATGGAGTTCCCGATTGACAGGGCCGATAACGGCGATCTGGAAGTGGTTTCGGCGAATTTCCCGAATATCCGCCTCCTGACCGTCCCCCAGCAAAACGGTCCGGACAATAGGTTGTCTTTTCCTCGCTGGTATCAGTGGAGCGACTGGTTCGGCACCCACTACCGCCAGGGTTACTGGGATGTCTGCTCGCCGGAAACCGTGCGCAACATGTCGGCCATCGGCTATGTCTTCGCCCGGCGCATCCAGATGGCGACGCAGATTCCCATCGGGGTCATCAATGCCTCCCGAGGCGGAACCTGTATTGAGACCTGGCTGCCTTTGGATGTGCTCAAATCCATCAATACACCTGAGGTCAAAGCCAAACTTGCCGATTGGGACCAGAAGATCGCCGAGTTCAATCCGCAGAATGACCTGGCAGAGAGAATCCGAAGATTCAATGAGCGCACAGCGCAGATGAAGAAGGAAGGGCAGGATGTCTCCGGTCGCACCCCTCCCTCCGACTTTCGACCCGGACCAGTCCTCGACATGAACCGTCCCGGCAACTGCTACGCCAGCACGATCGCGGCGACTGCCGGACTGGCTGTCAAGGGCGTCCTCTGGCACCAAGGGTATAACAATGCCCTGGAGCCTAACGGGCACGTCCTGTATCACCAAGTCTTTGCCCCGATGATCCAGGCTTGGCGGGCGGCCTTCAACGATCCGGACATGCCCTTCGGCATCATCTCGTTATGTACCGACGGTGAGCCGCAGGATCTGGAGAACTATCTTGAGAAGATGGTTGATGAAGGCATCTATATCCGGGAGGCACATCACAAGACCTTCATTGAACTGCGGAACGCTGGCGACAAGAACATCGGCTATGCCAGCAGCTTCGATCAGCGCCGTAATTGGTTCCATCCCCAGATCAAGATCCCGGTGGGCGAGCGAATTGCCCGCTGGGCCTTGGCCACGCAATACGGGATGAAACAGATCCGGTGGATGCCCCCGACCCTCACGGAGATGCGGGTCGAGAACGGCAGGATCGTGCTCACGTTGGATGACGATACCGCCCCCTACAATGACGGCCCGATTCTGGGATTCGCCATCGCGGGCAAGGACGGCAAGTTCCAACCGGCTAGTGCCAACTTCCTGGAAAAGGGGACGGATGGACGTAACCGGCCGCAATCTGACAAGCACATCATCGTTCTGACCAGCCCGCTGGTTTCCGAACCGGTTCATTTCCGATATGCTTGGGGCCGGAATCCGTTGGCCAACCTAAAAAGCTCAGACCATACGGACATTCCTTTTGCCACCCAGCGCAGCGACAACTGGACCCTCGCCGACATGTATGAAATCTACACGGGCAAGCAATGCACCGCTGCCGGCATGCTGAATCGCAACGAGCAAGGTCAACTCAGCAAGGCCCTTCGCGCGGCCGATCTGGAACGGCGAATCGCCCTCGCCATGTCGCTCTTGAAGGAAACACAGAAATAACTCGCCCAGTTTGAATCCAGGCCGGCAAGCAAAAAGGCCGGTGCCCGGCAGGATGTTGGCGGGCACGTCGTGGACCACGGAAGCTCCCTGGGTTGCTGGGCGGCGTTCGGTGAGAAAGTCCACCGGGATTGTGAAGTCGCCGACCCGCTTCACAAAGCGTCTGACCTTGTGGCTGAGCAACGATGGAAGGCGAGGCCATCCCGGACAATCCAACATTAAAAAGGCTCCCCAGCTCTGCACCCGACAATTCCGGCCCGTACACCACAACCTCATCCAGAGTGTCGATGAAATTGCCCACATATCCTCCGCCTAGCACTACAGCGACGTCTTAATTGATTTCCATTCGTTCAGCGCTTTCATCCGGCGTTTCCAGTGAGATTGGTTGGCCTGGCGATTACGCCGGGTATGCGCCCTTCGCCTGGTAGCGAGGCTCGCCCTTCGAACGAACACTTCCGCCACGCGATGTGACCGGAAGCGGCGATTACTTCCGCCTGGATAAGTTTCCACGCCACACTATACCGGAGCGTTGGGCTACGGCACTCCAAGCCAATCTCCAGTCTTGACTTCACCTGCCAAACCACGACATTCGCGTATGGCATCGCATCGAAAGTCCGGTCATCCAGGGAGAGCAAGACACGCGCTGGAGCACTGGCTGCTAGCGGGCGCTTTGGCCGTCGCATCGCCCCTTGCGCTGGGCGCCGAGCCGGATGCGGTGACAGTCACCCTACGGTCTTCCCAAGACCCCTCGCTCCGGCACGAAGTGCGACGGGCGCTTGAAAAAGGGCAGGCATGGTTGGTGCAGCAGCAGAGCAGCAATGGGTTCTGGTCCAGCCCCGACTATCCGGCGATTACGGCGCTGGCGTTGACCGGATTGAAGGCCAAACCCGGCGCACCGGAATCGCAGCCCGCTGCGGTCAAACGAGGTTTCGACTTTTTGTTGGGTTGTGTCAAGCCTGACGGCGGCATCTATCAGAAGGAATTGCCCGGCTACAACACTTCGATTTCGTTGACGGCTCTCGTGCTCGCCGATCGCCGTGAGTGGCGCCCGGTCATCGAGAACGCCCGGAAATTTGTCGTCAGCCTACAAACCGGTTCCGGCGGGATCGGTTACGGCAAAACGGAGCAGGCGCCTGATCTCTCCAACACCTCATGGGCTATCGAAGCGCTGGCCCTCAGCCGGAGCTGGCTCGGGGGAGAAATCCCGCCCGGGACTGCCGATCTCAATTGGAAGGCCGCCGTTGAGTTCATCCAAAGCTGCCAGAACCTCCCGAGCCAGAATCGCGCCCCCAGGACATCGGATGATCCTCGGAACCAAGGCGGCTTCATCTATGCCCCCGGTGCCAGCAAGGCGGGCGAAACCCAGCTTGCGTCNGGCCGCGTGGCACTCCGCTCCTACGGCAGCATGAGCTACGCCGGCCTCATGAGCTATATCTACGCTCAGGTCAAAGGCGACGACCCACGGGTCAAGGCCGTCATGGAGTGGCTGGCCGATAACTACTCCGTCGACGAAAACCCCGGCATGGGCCAGGAAGGTCTCTACTACTATTACCACACTATGACCAAGGCGCTGACCGTCTCTGGCGCGGGTACGCTGGCGACCAGAAACGGCCAGAATATCAATTGGCGCGAGCAACTAACCTTGAAATTGATCAACCTCCAGCACACGGACGGATCCTGGGCCAATGAGAACGGCCGCTGGTTTGAAAAAGACCCGGTGCTGGTGAGCGCGTACTGCGTGCTGGCGTTGAAGATGATTGACGCTGCGCTCTGAGCCCCGATCCGCCGGTTTTTCCCCGCCTTTGGATCACCGACTAAAGAAGCGGTGCCATCAACTGCCCGCCCCAGTCCAGTTCATCTGTCAGTTCTGACGCCGGTTAGTCGGATGGTGACTTGGACGGGCACATTTTCGGGTGGTACCTTGTCCGCCACGGCCATCCAAACCCCGCCCCCGCCGGGTGCTGGCGCAATAAGATTGATCAGGGCAATCGGGTCGGGGATGAGCGAGATCACCGAGCCGGACTCCTGGGCGAGAAAGGCGCCTTTCCATACCATCGAACCGTTGAAGACCCAGCGGCGCTTCGCCGACGGCAAAGCGTCGCCCGGGTTGGCCAACATTTCCTCGGCGGAGTAACTTCTCTCTTGTCCATCGTTCCGCCAGGCAACCTCGATGGAGACAAATTCCCCCGAAATTAAGCTGCCGGGAGTGCCGCCGTACTGGTTGGGCCGGCTTGCGGGTGGGTCCCCCGTAGTGCCTTTGGCACTCAGGAGAAGCATGGCAAGATGAATCTGCATCGGGGTGACCTGCGTGCGCAGAATGCTCTCGTGGACCTTGCCGTAGGGGGTAACCAGGAAGTACTCCATCCCGCCCGACGCGCGATTGAGCACCGCCGGAAATGTGACCGTCTGTTCCGCCTGGTTCAGCCTGACGTTCCCAAGCGCTAATATGCCCGGACTCACGATCCTGAGTGCCGGTGGAGGGTTGGTCGCCTCGGAGAAGGGCACCGAGGCGGAAACCGGGCTGACGGGTGGCCGGTCCGAGGGCTCGCGCTGGTTCGCCCCTGGGGACACGGTTTGGCATGCGGTCAGGAGCAGCACGGCTGCGGTTTGGGCGATCGCTTCCAGAGTCCTTGAAACCGTGAGCCTCGGGGAAACGTGGTTCTCATAAAGTCCCGCCAAGCGCGCGCTTTCAACTCTGACTGGTCGCAAGGCTGATCTTGATGGCACTAGTGGCTTTTGTGAACGTGGCATTTTGACCCCCAAAGGCGCCAGACTACCGGTGTTCGAGGTAGCTTTGGGCAAGCAATTCCCCCAATTGAACAATGCCCGCCGTGGTGATGACCAGTTTCTCTTCCTGTGGGGGCAGATGGAATGCCTTGAGGTGAATGAAAGCGGGGTCTGACGCGGCAATCGCAGCCAGGTTCGCGGTGATATCGATGGCATTAAGCTCCTTCGCATCGGTGGGGAGTTCTTGGCTCACATACGATTTCAGCGAAGGAAGGGCCAAGTCCTGGCGACTCTTTGCGACCGTGGATTGCAACCATTTGCATTTCCGCCAGCATCGGCTGCGTAGCCGGGTCCATGCCGATGTGCTCAAAGGTGCTGACCTTGGCCTGGCCGTGCATGTTCGACTGCCCGGCGAGGATGAAGACTTGCAGCGGTTTCTGTGCCGCCATGGCACCGGGGACTGCGAGCCACGCGGCCACCAGGAATCCGGGAATGAGTTGCAGTGTGTGTTTTGTTCGTGCCGCGCCTCGACCATGGGCGCCGCACGAAACGAACGCCTTCATGGCCCACGCTCGCACGCGGTGGAACCCCAACCCACGAGGGAGCCGAGGGTGCCCCGCTCTCCCGGGGCGGGCGATTCGAACTGGCGGACGATGCCAGAATGGACTGGCGGTTT
>TBL_comb47_HYPODRAFT_10007014_pt1 | contig 11982 bp, 7 predicted proteins | sample TroBogypolimnion_40_FD_10682 | JGI IMG/M metagenome (IMG submission 10682) | reverse complement strand
CCCTCCGGCCCCCAGGAAGACGAACCGGGCGCGCACATTGCTCATCCCGCCGGTGCCGAGGTCCATGGCGCTCACCCGCCACAGGCCGTCCGGCTCCTTCGCCAGCCCCCGGACCTCGTGGCGGAGGTGGAGCTCGAAGCCGCCGCGGCCCTTCATGCCGGCGAACAGCTTCCGGGTCAGGCGGCCGAAGTCCACATCGGTGCCCCGGGGCACGTGGGTGGCGGCCAGGGGGGTGTCCAGTTCGCGGCCGGCCATGGCCAGGGGCATCCATTCGGCCAGCCGGGCCGGATCCTCGGTGAACTGCATGTCGTGGAACATGGGGTGGGCGCTGAGCTGGGCGTGGCGGGTGCGCAGGAACTTCGTGTTCGCCTCGCCCCAGACCAGGCTCTGGTGGGGCACGTTGGTGAGGAAGCCCAGGGGCACCTCCAGCGCGCCCTTCTCCACCAGGTAGGACCAGAACTGCAGGGAGGTCTCGAAGGCCGAGTTGATGGCCAGGGCCTTGCCGATGTCGACGCTGCCGTCGGCCTTCTGGGGCGTGTAGTTCAGTTCGCAGTTGGCGGCGTGGCCGGTGCCGGCGTTGTTCGCCGCCTTGCTGCTCTCCAGGGCGACGTCCTCCAGCCGCTCGTACACCTTGAAGGTCATCCCCGGCTGGAGTTCGGCCAGCATGGTCATCAGGGTGGCGCTCATGATCCCCGCGCCGACCATCACGACGTCAACCACTTCCTCGTTCGCTACCGTAGCCGCCACTGATGCTCCCGGGTTGGATTCAGTTTACAGACCAGACGCCAGATGCTCACGGGAGGATCCGGCCCAAATTGCGTGGGACCATTATGCACACGCGCCGGTCCAATAGCTAAGGTTCATCAAGGAGGGCAGGGTCGGTATGGGGGGACGGAGAGCGGGCTATGCTCGCGCTCGGTCCCCCCACCGGCATGATCAAGGCGCGGCCCGGGAGGCCAGTATGATGATGGGCTCCCGGATGCCCCCCAGCCGGGCGAAATTGCGCAGCTTCTCCAGGTGGGTCAGTCCCAGGCGGGTGCCGGCGGGCACCAGCAGCAGACCGGCCGAGGTCTCGATGTCGCTGTCCAGGAGGTGGCCGATGCGGAGCTCCTTGGTGCTCAGCTCCAGGAGCTCGGTCTCCGCCGAGGCGGGTTCCATCTCCTTGATCACTTTGGCCAGGCTGCGCACCACGGCCAGGTCATACCAGGTGGTGCGGAACTCCATCTCCGCCACGGCCTGCCTGGGGTCGCCCTTGGCAGAGAGCAGGTTCAGGTAGTCGGCGGTCACCCGGAGGATCCGCCCGCCCAGTGGGATGTCGGCACCTTTGCGGCTGTCGGCCGGGAACCCCGTGCCGTTGTAATTCTTGTTCATATAGAAGATGGCTTCGGCCACCTGCTCCAGGCGGGGAATCCGGCGGAGCAGGTTGGAGCCGATCTCGGGAACCCGGTTGGCGATCTCCCGCTCGGCGCTGTTGAGGAAGCCTCCGGTGTGGAGCTTGGTCACCAGCCCGTCGGGGATCGTGAGGATGCCGATCTGGCTGAGGATGGAGGCGATTCCCAGCACCCAGGGGGCCGGCATGGCCATGTCCCTGGCGACGCCTTCGGCCAGGGCGGCCATGGTCTGGGCCCGGCCGAAGGAGATCGGGTCCAGGATGCTGAGCAGTTCCACCAGCATCTCCAGGGTTCCCTTGAGCGTCTGCTCCAGCAGCTGCTTTTCCGCGGTGACCAGTTCGTGCTGCCGGATCCCCGCCTCCAGGGTCGCGGCCAGCAGTTCGGAGTCGCAGGGCTTGGTGAGGAAGCGGAAGATGGCGCCCCGGTTCACCGCCTCCATGGCCGTGGTCTGGTCGGCGTTGCCGGTGAGCATCACCCGGACGGAATCCGGGTACTGTTCCCTGACCCTGGACAGGAACTCCACCCCGTCCATCCCCGGCATCCGCATATCCGAGACGACGACGGCATAGGGGCCGGCCTCCGCCAGGATGGCGAGGGCCTCCGCTCCGCCGGTGGCGATGTCCAGGGCGAACCGCCGCCTCAGGACCCGGGTATAGGCCTGGAGGACATTGCTTTCGTCATCCACCAGCAGCACTTTGTTCGGCATTCCCGACTCCTGGTTGCCTGCTTCAGCCGCGTTGCACATGGAGCGGTTCCTGGATGTCCAGGATTTCCACCAGGTCGCGCAGCAGCAGCAGGTGGGCGGCGCCCAGCCGGAGCCCGGCCAGGAGCACCGGCCGCCCGCTCCGGGTGAGGACGTTCCGGGCGAGCACCATGCCCTCGCCCAGGTCCTCGACGGAGCAGGTGGATTCGATGGGCGTCTCCGGGCTGCCGAACTGGGCGAAGAGCGCCTGCAGGACGCGCGGGTCATAGCGCCTGGCTTGCAGCGCCAGTTCTTCCAGGGCCACCCGCCGGCTTTTCCGCTTCAGTTCGAGGGTGGTGAAATCGTTCAGGACCTTGAGGATCCGTGCGCCGACCGGGAGCTCTTCGCCGCGCACGCCATCGGCCGGCAGGCCCGAATCGTCGTAGCCCTTGGCCTGGTAGCGGATGATCCGGGCCACCAGACCCAGCCGGGGGATGTTGGCCAGGAGTTGCGCTCCAGTTTCCGGCACCCGGTCGAGCAGGGTCCGTTCCCGCAGGTCCAGGGCGGCTCCGGATTTCACCTTGGCGAGGAATTCCGGAGGCAGGGCGATGCGGCCGATGGGCAGCAGGAGGGCCGCGGTCTCCAGGTCCCACTCCGGTTCGTAGCGCAGCGCCCGGGCCAGGGCGACGGCGCGCTCCCGCAGCATCCGGCCCCGGCCGAACGACTCCGGGTCCAGGGTGGAAAGCAGATCGGTCAGCACCTGCAGGCTGCCCATCAGCGTCTGCTCCAGCAGCTCGTGTTCGGCGATCACCAGCTGGTGCTGCCGGATCCCGGCCTGGATGGTCGCAGCCAGGAGCTCCGGGCCGCAGGGCTTGGTGAGGAACCGGAAGACCTGGCCCTGGTTGACCGCGTCCACGGCGGTCTGCTGGTCCAGGTTGCCGGTGAGCATGATCCGGGTGGTGTCGGGGGTCAGCCTCGCCGCTTCCTGCAGCAGGTCCAGCCCGGTCATGCCGGGCATGCGCTGGTCGGCGACGATCACCGCGAACGGTCCGTGTCCCTCGATGGCCTGGAGGGCCTGGAGCCCGCCCTGGGCCATCTCCAGGTGGAACTGGCGGTGCAGGACCCGGTGATAGCCATGGAGCACATGCTCTTCGTCATCGACCAGAAGTACTTTTTCAGCCATGGTGCGGCCCTCCATCCATATCGAATTGTCCGAGCACCGCCTGCCGCCATGGCTGCACCCGGTCGGCAAGGCCCAGCCGCTTGAGGGCGATCATATCGAAGCGTCCGGTCCTGAACGCGGGATGGCCGCCCTGTTCGCCGACCAGGATGTCCGCGGCGTACACCGCCACTTCGGGGGCGAAGCCGGGCTCCTTGAGCAGATGGGGGCTGTGGTGCAGGCTGACGATCTTCAGCACCGAAGAGGGGATGCCCCACAGACCCAAGAGATAGGCGCCCACCTCGGCATGGCTGACGGCGAACTCCTCCTGCTCTACCGTGGTCAAGTGCAACCGTTCCGCCAGGAGGACATCGAGGGCCCGGTCATAGGCCTCGGGGAAATTGCCGGCCAGCACGAGGATGCCCACGTCCTCCAGGATCCCGCCGACGAAGATTTCATCGGCCTGCTGCCGGCCGACCCCTTGTGCCAGGGCGATGGCCTTGGCCGCCGAGGCCGTGGCCATGGTGTGCCGCCATAGATCGTCCAGCGCCAGGCGGGAAGTGGCGAGCGGTTCGGCCCGTTCGAAGATGGAATTGGCCAGCACCAGGCCCTTGATCGTTTCGATGCCCAGGTAGGTGACGGCTTCCTGCGGGCTGGAGATGCTCCGGCGCAGGCCGAAGAAGGCGCTGTTGACCAGCTTGAGGAGCTTGGCCGTCATCCCCATGTCCCGCTGGATGATGCCGCCCAGCGCCTGCTGGGTGGCATCGGGGTCGGCCAGGGCCTCCTCGAGCTCACGGAACACTTCCGGCATGCAGGGCAGCCGGTCGATGGTGCCCAGGATCTGCTTGACCTTGTCGGTGACCCGGTCCCCGCCGATCAGGCAGGCATTGTGGATGAGCGCCTTCAGCTGTTCCGGGTCGCACGGTTTGGAAATGTACTGGTGGGCCACCCCGAGGCACTGGGACACCAGTTCCTGGTCGGCGTGGCCGGACAGGACGAGGCGGACGGTCATGGGGTAGGTCGCGCGGATCTCCCGCAGCAGTTCGGCCCCGTTCATGACCGGCATGCGCATATCGGTGACCACGACATCGGCGGGGTGTTCGGCCATGGCGGTCAGCGCCGCTTCGCCGCCGTCCACGAATATCATGTCCCAGTCGTTCCGCAAAGACCGCAGCATCCGCTGCAGGCCCTGCAGGATCATCGGCTCGTCGTCGACGAAGAGGATTCTCTTTTTCATGGCGCTTCCTGGCTATGGAACGGCAGCCGCAGGGTGAAGGTGGTGCCCCTGCCCACCTCGCTTTCCAGGGAGAGGGTGCCGCCGTGCTGCTTGACGATGACGGAGTAGGCGATGGCCAAACCTTGTCCGGTCCCCTTGCCCACGGGCTTGGTGGTGAAGAAAGGATCGAAGATCCTCGAGCGGATGGCTTCGGGGATCCCGGCCCCGGAATCCTGGACGTCGATCCGGGCGAAGCCCTCCTCGGCGCGGGTGGTGATCCTGATCCGTCCCTTGTCCGTGCCGCCGGCCTTGAGGACATCGGCGATGGCATGGGTCGCGTTGATGACCAGGTTGAGGATCACCTGGTTCACTTCGTCCGGCAGGCAGGGCACCGGGGGCAGCGCCGGCGCCAGATCCAGGTCCATGTCCGCGACGTATTTCCACTCGCCCTGGCAGACCAGGATGGTGCTTTCGATGGCCCGGTTGAGGTCGACGGGCGTCTTGACGCTGGTGCCGGGATGGCTGAATTCCTTCATGGCGCTGACGATGCGGGAAACCCGCCGGAGGCCTTCGGTGGACTGGGCGAAGGCGTTGGGCACTTCCTTCCGGAGGAAGTCCAGGTCCGCCCGGTCCAGCGCCTCTTCGGCCTCGGCCAGCAGGGCCGGCGCGCAATCCCCTGTCCGCGCGCCGTCCAGCATCCGCTGGAACGGCTCGAACGGGGCCATGAGATTCCGGAACGCTTCGTCCAGGAAGATCATGTTGTCCCCGATGTACTGGGTGGGCGTGTTGATCTCGTGGGCGATGCCGGCGGCCAGCTGGCCGATGGACTCCAGCTTCTGGGCCTGGTGGAGCTGGACCTCCATCCGCCGCTGCTCGGTGACATCCATGTGCATCAGCACGATGCGGCGGGTGCCCTGGGCGAGGAAGCTGATCGCCAGGACCGTGAACCACTGGCGCCGGCCGTCCAGGTCCAGATCGTAGTCCAGCTGGAGGTGCTCCCGGTGGCCCAGGATGACCCCGCCCATCTGTTCGGCGATGGGCAGGAGCCCCGCCTGGGCGAGGCCCACCGCCCGGCACCGGGAAAGGTAGTCCTCGCCCGCGCTGCCGGCGATGAACGGGTGGGTGAAGAGGGTGAACAGGTCCCATTGCCGGTTGGTCACCAGGATGGCGCCATCGCCGTCGAGAATGGCGATGTAGACGGGCAGCGCGTCCAGGGTGGCGGACAGGAGCTGCTTGGCCTGGAGCAGCTGTTCCAGGCGCTCGGCGACCAGGTCCTCGAGGTGTTCCTGGTAGCTCAGCAGCTGGGTGTCGCGGATCTTGAGCTGGTCCAGCATGCCGTTCAGGGCGTTGGTGAGGATGCTGACCTCCCCTTCGAAGCGTTCCTTGAACCGCAGATCGTACTGTTTGTAGGTCGAGATCATGCCCAGGATGCCCAGGACGTCGCCCAGGGGCTGGAGCAGGTTCCGGCGCAGCACCAGGTAGTAGGAAAGGGTCAAGGCGCCGGCCAGCGCCAGGGCGATGGCCAGGGCGCCCCACCGGATCGTCCAGACCTCCTGCCGGATCGCCCGGGTCGGCAGGGCCGCCAGGACCGTCACCCCCCACGGGCCGAAAACCTGCTGCTGCACGATCCAGGGCTCGCCCTCGATCCCGCCGTCCTTGAGCAGCGCCCGGTAGGCCGATGGTGCCATGGGCCGGCCGGAGAAGACCGGGTTGCCCTGCTGATCGACCAGCGCCAGGAGCACCCCTTCCAGCGAGCCCGCCCGGTGCACGGAAAGATAGACAGCATTGAGTTTGGCCAGGGGGTATTCGATCCCGAAAGCGCCGATCATGGCCCCCCCGGCGTTCCGGATGGGCTCGTAGCAGGCGAACTGGGCTTCTCCGGCCAGGTCGGCGGGGCCCCAGTAGCTCCGGCCTTTGCTCAAGGCCTTGTAGGACGGGCCTGCCGGATCGAGGACCGTCCCCGCGGCCTGCCGGTCGTACCGGGTGAAACCCAGGCTGGAAAGCCGGACGAAGTCCCCGTCGGCCCAGGAGAAGATGGAGACCGCCCCTTCGGTCATCCAGCTCACGCCTTCCATCTGGGCCATGAACCTGGCCTGGGATACCTTTCCGAACCGCAGGTCGGGGGCGTACCGGGATCCGACCCGCTGGCTCCGGCCCTGGGAACCGAAACCGGACCGGCGCGCCGCGGACTGGAGCCCCCGCAGTTCCGAGGCCATCCGGGAGGTGAGCTGGTCGTGGGTCAAGGCGAGGAAATCGATCAGGTTCGCCTGGAAGATCTGCACGTTGTGCCGGGCGCCGTCTTTCCAGTGGCGTTCCTGGATCCGGGAGAAGGACCAGGAAAGCACCAGGGCGGTGATCAGGACGATCCCCACCATGGGCACGACGATCCTGTAGGCGAGGGTCTTCTTCATGTCCCGGCCTGGGCCCCGAGGGGCAGGAAGAGGTGGAACGTGGTCCCTTGGCCGGGTTCCGATTCCACCAGCACCCGGCCGCCGTGCTTCTCCACCACCACCGCGTGGACGATGGCCAGCCCCTGTCCGGTGCCCCTGCCCACCGGCTTGGTGGTGAAGAACGGTTCGAAGATCCGGTCGCGGATGCCTTCGGGGATCCCGTTGCCGTCGTCGGCCACCGAGATCCGCACCTCCTCGCCTACCTGGCGGGTGGTGATCCGGATGAGCCCCAGGCGGCCGGTATGCCGGCCCCCCAGCGCGTCCTCGATGGCGTGGGCGGCGTTGACCACCAGGTTCAGGATGGCCTGGTTGATCTCCCCCTGGAGGCAGGATACGTGCGGCAGCGCCGGATCCAGGTCGGCTTCCAGGGTGGCCACATACTTCCACGCGTTGCGGGAGACGGTGAGGGTGCTCTGGATGGCCTTGTTCAGGTCCACCGGGACCTTCCCTTCGGTCCCCGGGTGGGAAAAGTCCTTCATGGCGCTGACGATGGCGGCGACCCGGGCGACGCCGTCCAGGCTCTGCTGGATGGCCTTGGGGATCTCCTCGGCCAGGTAGTCCAGGTCCATTTCCTGGAGCTGCAGCAGGGTTCCGGCGACCTCCCCGGGGAGGCCCTCCCGGTCCTGCAGCGCCAGGAGGAACCGGCGCTGGGTCTCCAGGCAGGCCAGGAGCCCGGGCAGGGCGCCGCCCAGGAAGGACGCGTTGTCACCTATATATTGGATGGGCGTGTTGATCTCGTGGGCGATCCCCGCCGCCAGGGAGCCGATGGACTCGAGCTTCTGGGCGTGGCGCAGCTGGACCTCCATCTGCTTGCGCTCCAGGTCCGCCGCCTTGCGCTCGGTGACGTCCCGGGCCACGACCACGGCCTGGAAAGGCTGGCCGGAGGGGTGCCAGATGGGGTTCGCCTTGGACTCGAAGTGGAGCCAGGCCCCGTTCTTGTGCCTGATCCGGTATTCCACCTTGTGCACGACGCCCCGGCCGAACACGGCGGCCAGGGCTTCCCGGATGTGGTGGCGGTCGTCCGGGTGGACCATGGCCAGGGGATCCTCCGTGTCCAGGTCCGACTGGCTGTAGCCCAGGACGGAGAAATAGGACGGGCTCGCATAGAGGCGCCTGCCTTCGGGGTCCACGATGGCGATCAGGTCGGTCACGTTCCGGCTGATGGTGGAGAGCAGGTCCTGGCTCTGCTGCAGCGCCGCCTCCGCCGCTTTCCGCTCGGTGACGTCCATGATCGTGGTGACGAGGCCGGCAAGGGATCCGTCCGCGTGGTTGAACGTGGCCTTGTTGACGATGACCTGCCGGGTCCCCCCCGAAGGGGTGGTCACCGTCTCCGGGAAGGTCTCGCTGCCTCCGGAGCCCAGCAGCTCCCGGTCCTTCCGGTCCAGCCTCCGGGCTTCCTCCAGCGGCAGCATGTCGAACACGGTCTGGCCAGCCAGTTCCTCCATGGTCCGGCTCTGGTAGCGCGCGAAGGCGCGGTTGCAGCCCAGGTAGCGCCCCTGCAGGTCCTTGTAGGAGAACGGATAGGGGATGGCGTCCAGCAGGGTCTGCAGCAGGTAGCCGGGGCTGTCCGGAGCCTCATGAGCCATAAATTTATCCCGAAAAAACCGGAAAGGAGAGCCGAGGGGGGCTCTCCTTTCCTATCGGCAGAACATGTTGAAAACTTCTAATTCGTCAGGGCGGTCCAGAACCGGCGGGGCGCCAGGCACAGGGCGATCAGCGCCAGCTGGGAGAGGATGAACCAGGCCAGGGCCCAGAAGGCCTGGTCCATGAAGCCGTACGAGTGCAGCCCGACCCCGAGCATGTTGACCCCGAACCAGGACAGGCTGGTGATGATGTTGCCGAAGATGGCGCAGGCCATCAGGCCCTTTTCGCGGATGTAGTCGCCCCAGCGGGCGTGCAGGATGACCGCGTTCCAGAGCACGATGAGCAGGGCCCCGTTCTCCTTGGGGTCCCAGCCCCAGAACCGGCCCCAGGACTGGTCCGCCCAGATGCCGCCCAGCACGGTGCCGACGAAGCTGAACAGCAGGGCGAAGCAGATGATCCCGTAGGTCATGTCCACCAGGGCCCGGGTGGTGGCCGGGTCCGGGTCAGGGGCGATGTGCTTGCGCAGGGTGTAGGCGATGGCGATGGTCCCGGCCAGGAAGGTGCCGCTGTAGCCGATGGTGATGCTCACCACGTGGGTGGCCAGCCAGAAGTTGGAGTCCAGGACGGCCCGCATCATCTCCATGGTGTCGCCCTCCATGGCCAGGTGGTGGGCGATGATCAGCGAGGCGAACCCCGCCGCCGCCGCCACCGCGGTGCCGAAGCCCTTGCGGTACATCCGCTCCAGGACCACGCCGAGGATGACCGCGGCCCAGCCCACGAACACGGCCGAGGAATAGAGGTTGGTGACCGGCGGCCGGCCCTGGAGCAGGATCCGGGACAGCAGGCCGGCGGTGTGCACCACGGCGCCCGCGGCCAGCAGCGAGAAGGCCGCAGGCTGCAGCAGCTCCCGCTTCCACAGCCAGGAAGTGAAGAGGGCGAGCAGGGCGAGCACGTAGATCACCATGCCCAGGTAGAACGGCTGGATCCGGTTGAACAGGATCTCGCTGTTGGCGTGGCGCAGCGCCTGGGGCCGGATGTTGGCGGTGAGCCCCTGGAATTCGGCCACCCCGCGGTTGAAGGCCTCTGGCTGGGCGGCCTTGTAGCCGGCCCCCGCCAGGGCCAGTGCGGTCAGGGCGGGATGGGTCTGTCCGGCACCGGCGGCGAGCAGGCCCTCGCCGGTGTTCTGCCAGGCGTCGGGGCTCTGGCCGGGCAGCGGCGGCAGGATCCGGAACCGGGCCATCTCGGACAGGCTCCGCTGGCGCTGGACCGCCTGGGGGTTGCCGAGGTTCTGCAGCTCCATGAACAGCCCCGGGGAATCCATCAGCTGCACGGAGTTCTCCAGCTGGTTGTAGAGGGAGAGCCGCTCGTACAGGTTCACCACCGCGTTCTGGAACCGGCTGCGCTGGCCCGATTCCAGGGCCTCGGCCGCCCGGGCCTGGGTTTCGATCTCCTGGATGTGGGCAATGATGGTGTCGAAGCTGAAGTAGCGGTTCGAGGTCTGCTTCAGGCCCATGAGGCCGAGGACGTCCGGGTCGTTGATCACGAACACCGGCTGGGCATCGGCGGTGCGGGGCCGGAACAGCACGTCCAGCAGCCACTCGTCCGGGCCGATCTCGCGCCCTTCGGAGGGCACGCTCTGCTTGCTCCGGATCATCAGCAGGGCATTGCGGGCCACGGAATCCAGGGGCTTGATGCGCCCCCCTTCCAGCACCGGGGTGCGGCCGAAGGTGTCCATGTCGAAGCCCCGGGTCCGGCCCGGCGGCAGGGCGGTGGCGAGCACCGCGGCCAAGGCCAGCACGCCGGGGAGCCAGGTGAAGAGCTTGGCGAGTTTCATGCGGCCTCCCCGGAGAGCTGGCGGCGTTTGATGGCGCCGAACAGGGTGATGCCGAAATGGACCAGCAGGCCCAGGGTGATGAGCACGCAGGAGATGTAGGGCAGGAGCCAGCCCGGGTTGGACACCACCTGGAGGATCGAGAGGGTGTCGCCCTTGCCGTAGCTGGCCTGGTAGAAGGCCTTGCCGTCGTAGCGCAGGGGCTGGTTCATGTAGATGAGCACGTCCCGCTCTTCGCCCCGGCCGGGGTTGGAGAGGTGGACCAGGCTGGAGAAGTTCTTGGGGATGCTGGTGCCCGCGTAGTTGTCGTGGCTGAACTTCTTGAGGGTGATGGCGTAGGGCAGGTAGTAGCGGCGCGGCCGCATGGAGAGCATGTAGGTGCGTCCCTCATGGATGAAGGACTGGGGCGCGCCCAGCACCGTGGACACCAGCCAGGTGCCGTAGCTCCGGCCGCCGGCCACGGGCTCGACGAAGGCCGAGGTGGCGTTGACCTCCTTGTCCGAAGCCGCGGGCGGAGCCGGGGCGACCCGGACCCCGGCGCCCACGCCCCGGTCCGCCAGGGACGGCGGATCGCCCGCGGCCAGCGGCGCCAGATTGGCGTTGAGATAGAACCGTTTCACCTTCAGGGTGATCGGGGTGCCCGGCAGGGGGATGGCCGCGCCTTCGCGCAGGCGCGGGTCCGGGACGCCGTATTCCTCGGTGTGGGCCGGATCGGTGATGTCGCTGACGGCCAGTTCCATCTGATGGTAGCTTTCCAGGTAGTTGACCGTCTGGCCCTGCTCGATGCTCATCCGGGCGTCGATCTGGAACGCGCCGGTGGCGAACTCCCCGGCGACCAGCAGGATCAGCCCGGCGTGGACCACCCAGAGGCCGAGCTTGCGGGGATTGAACTCGAACCGCCGGACCAGGGCCGCGGTGAGGTTGGCCACCAGGACCAGGCCCACCAGGGCGCCGCCCGGGAACAGCGGCAGCGGGAACGGGGCCCCCCTGAGCCGGCGCCAGACCAGGAAGCTGCGCATGTAGGTGTTGACCGCGCCAAGGGTGCCCAGCTCGGTCTGGGCCAGGGTGCAGAGCACCACCAGCGCCATGAGCAGGACGAGCGCGATGATGGTGACCTGCAGCGAGGCCAGGACCTTCCAGCAGCGGACCGCGAAGTTTTTAATCAAGGTGCAGCGTCTCCAGGTACTTCATGAATGCCGGTTTGGCCTTGCCCACCGGGTCGGCGTCGCCCATGAGCTTGAAGAACCAGGTATTGCCTTCGGCGGTGGCGAGCAGGCCCGTCACCATGCGGCTCTTGGCCTCCCCTTCGCTGGTGAAGTCGTAGACCGCCACCGCGCCGGCCTTGGTCTTCACTTCCTTGCGGGCGGCGGCCAGGGCCGCCTCGTCCATGGGCGGCAGGCCGATCTGGCCGCGCCAGCGGTTCACGTTGGCCGGTTCGCCGCCGGCCGCGCCGGGCAGGACCACCACGGACATCTCGACCTTGCCCGGGCCCGGCGGGGTGAGGGTGGCGTAGCGCATGCCGCTGCCCTGGGCCTCGGTCCAGCCCTTGGGGGTGGACCATTTGACCACGCCCTTGCCGGTGGGGCGGGGGGGCGGGGGCAGCTGCCCGGCGGGCATGGCGCCCGGCGGCATGGCCCCCGGAGGCATCGCGCCCGGTGGCATCGCCATG
>TBL_comb47_HYPODRAFT_10007012_pt1 | contig 11986 bp, 2 predicted proteins | sample TroBogypolimnion_40_FD_10682 | JGI IMG/M metagenome (IMG submission 10682) | reverse complement strand
TTGATCCAACCGTGACGGGTGACGCAGCGCGAGTATTGCGCATCCCAGGTACTATAAATACCGGCGTTAAGGGGGGTAAGAGAACCCGCGAAGCCACAAAAGTTGTGTTTAAAAATGAAGGGGGTCGGTTCTCTTTCGATGATCTTTCGGGCATTATCAGTTTGAAGCTGCAAGGTACGATCTACGAGACTAAAGCACCAGCTAAAGGCGAGACATTAATGCTTCCCGGCGTTCGCCCCGGTGCATCTACAGGAACCGCAGTTGCCCCAGTAGAGATGTTTAAGAATAGCGAGACACACTTCTCTAATATTTTGACGAATACCAAGAACGGTAAAGGGTGCGGCCAGCTTGCGCACTACTTACTTAACGCTAAAGACGACGGGATGGAACCGATCTGGCGCGGCCTATTAAGCATCACATCCAAGTGCGAAGACGGTAAGCGCGCTTCTATTTGGCTGACACAAAAGCATCCTTACGGTGAAGAACGTATGCACCAAAAGCTTGCCGAGATTAAAGGGCCCTATCCATGCGTTAAGTTTGATGCAGAGAACCCCGGTGTTTGTCCTACATGCCCGAACTGGGGAAAGATTACAAACCCACTAGCGCTGGGCCGTACTATCGCTACAGACAACAAGCCAAAAGTAATTGAAGTAGAACAAGCTAGCGGCATTATTCAAAGCGTATATCGCCCAGATCCACCAGCAGGTTACGCGTACGGTAAAAATGGCGGTATATACGCCGAGAAAGAAGAATTTGATGATGCAGGAGGGAAGCTTATTCGCCTTGTGGAGCTATTGGCATACGATTTATTTCCTGTGGATATTTTACAGAACAACGGGGAACACACGGTTCAACTCGTTGCGGTACGTGGCGCGCAGTCACATCAACTGACAATCCCTCAAAGAGCGTTGGTAACGAAAGACGAGACAGCTAAAGCACTAGCATCGCAAAATATTTTGGCTTCGTTCGGCGCAGGTAACGATCAGAATTTGTTTTCCTATTTACGTGCCGCAGTAGCGAAAATGAGTTTAGAGCGCCCTGCAACAAAAGTACCAGATAACTTCGGCTGGCAGAATGATCATAGTTTTGTTCATGCAGGTATGATCTACCGCCCTAATTCGGAGCCGATCTCCATGCCTATGCTAGGTTTGGAAAACCTTGTCGTCAATACCCAGATTACCGGGAACTTGGAAGCGTGGTTGAATGTGGTCAACATGCTGGTGGCAAAAGAGCTGTGGGAAATCTTGGCAATTATGTTTGCTAGCGCTGGATCACCACTGATGGGCTTTACCGGGCTTAACGGCTTGACGCTACACTGTGCATCTAAAGAGTCAGGTACAGGTAAAACTCTAGCGCTAGACTGCGCTGCGTCGATCTGGGGACATCCTACAAACTATCGTACAGGTGCAGGTACTTCTCCAATCGCAATGCAGCAGCGTATGGGTCTTTTACATAGCTTGCCGATGATTACGGACGAGATTACTAGCATTAATCATAAAGACTTAGACTGGTTCCCTGCACATTGTTTTTCTGCTAGTGAAGGCCGGGGTAAAGAGCGTATGGAGTCTGGCGCTAATAAAGAACGGTTGAATTTATCTACGTGGTCAGCGATGAATATCATGTCATCTAATACCTATATGGTGGACTTTATGACTGGCGTACGTAAGGCAAGCTCAGAAGGTGAGCTTCGTCGCTTCATTGAGTTTAATATGGATCAAAAGCTTTTCTTAACAACCGAAGAAGTACGGACTGTTAAGAAGCTCAATGAAAACTACGCTGTAGTAGGGGACATCTGGACGCGGTACTTGGTTAATAATCGTGAAGAACTAAAGCAGTTGGTTAGTGAAACTGTTCCGCATATCTACGAAGAACTTAATGCGGCTGGGGATGAACGTTTCTGGGTTGCTGGTGTTGCTTGTGCTGTGAGCGCTATCATTGGCTTTCGTAAAGCAGGTATCGTTAATGTACCAGTCAAGCCTATTATTGATGTGTTCCTTAAAAACATTGAGCTTGCACGTATTGCGATTAAGGGCTTTAAGATGACTGCCGAGGATGTACTCAATGCGTATGTTCGAGAAAACTTTGGCCGCTTTATCATTGTTAACTTCGGGGATAAAGCGCATGTACTGGCGGCACCGGACGGTTCTTCAACAGATAAGGCTAGTACGCGGTTGGAAGTTATGGGACGTATTGAACAAGGTAATGTACATGGGTTCGTGGACTTCTTTATTGAAGAGCGCTTACTGAAGTCGTACTGCTCTTTGCATAGCTTTGGATACGCTACACTGAAAAAAGAACTGTCAGCTAACTTTATGGTTCAGCATATAGCGCGTAAAGATATGACAGCAAAAACGTCAAGTGTTCCTATGCGGGTCAACGCCGTTAAGATAACAATGAGGGTAGACGAAATTGATGCAGAACTTGCGCGTAGTGTGGCCATGGGATAAGGTAAGGAATGGGCAGGGGTTTTTTGTACCCTGCCTAGACCCCGAGTCCGTAAAAATGGAGGGCCTGAAAAGCGCCCTCCAACATCGTATCTTTAACGCTGGAGCTAGTATCGGCATCCAGCGCGGCCTCATAGGCGTTATGTTTTACCGGCGACCCGTGCCAAACTTTCTGCTGCGAAGTTAGTACGTAGTTTTTTCAAAGCATCTAATCGCTCCATTTGCTGATCAGCAGTACCTGTAGGCATGTTTTTAATAGCTTGCATCTGTCTAGCGTACTGCTTCATACCTGCATCAAACTGAGAAGCATTACCCGCCATTGCCAACTCAGTAGACATTTTTTCTGCATAGGCATTTGCTTCTTGTACCCGCCCTGACTCTTTAAGGTTGTTATATTGATTTTTAACTTCCTTAATTTCCTGCATCCGACCGTACGCTTGATTAACAATATTACCAGCATCTTCTGGCTGAAACACCGAACTGATAATCGGCATTTGTGAACCATGCTTTGCCGCAGTTCCTTCAGGCTGTTGTTTATCAAATACAAGCGAACTAGCAATACTCATTACGGCGGTTCCCATACTTCCTGTATAACCCTGTAATACGTGATCAAGCATTATCGGCGATATATTCAAAGCGTTACCTATCTCGTCTGCAAAAGCGGTAGTTGTTGGACGGCTACGCTGCCCTGCCGGAAGCTGTTGCTCTTTAGGGCTCTCAATACTACGACCTGTATAGAACGATGTACCTAACTTAGCTTCAATCGCTGGGCGCAAGATTTGTGGTATACCTAAGGTATCTCCACCTGGGATTAACTTTTGCATTGCCTGTTTCATCCCTTCTGCCGCGTCTTTACCTTCCCCATACATTGCATTAACCAGCGCTTCTGGGACAGACTTAAACAAAATACCTGCCTCAAAAGGAATCGGTACGCGGAACTTTTCGTTGCTACCTGGGATAGGCATAAACCAGTTGTTGTACTTCTGTTCAGGCGTAGCATTTTTATAGGCGTCGTCATCTTGCATAATTGCAGCATAAACCATACTACTTGCGGCAACCATCATGCCGCGCTGAAACACCTTGCGTTGAATATCAAGCTTTTCGTTGTACGACATATTGCCACGCAGCGACTTAACAAGAATATTTAAACCTTGAATCTGGGAGTTAATAAAAGGGTTCAGTGTGTTTAAGATGTGGATACTAGGAGAGATCCCCCGACGCGTAAAGTTCATGGACTCCAGCGCTTGATGCGTGGCTTCTACTTCGCTCATGCCTTGTTTAAGGTAGCTCTCATAGCGTGCTTGGCGGGTAATAGCATCGGCTTTAGCATGAAGTACGTGGGCCTTAGATAGTAGCGATTCCCAGCCAGGTTTGCCGGATTGAACTTCACGCAGGATGTGCGCCATATCTTCTGGCAGTCCTTGGAACAACTCCCCGCCAACAATACCCCGACGCTCTAACAAACCAGACTTGGCGTTCTGGAAAGCTTTGCCCATGACATCTAAGTTGGAACCTGAAGTCATTGCCGATGAAATGGTATCTTTAAACAAAATGCGCGCTGCGGTAACAGGGTTTGCAACAATGATCTGACGCAGTAAGTTCGAGGGCATACCTGCGATTTTAAGGATAGTACTCGTTTGCACGGGGATACCCTCAAGCCCTTTAATCATCAGCGCGGCAGGAACTTCTGGCGTGTCGGACACAATAACGTGAAAGTCTTTTCCGTCTTGTTTGAAGTTAAATTTGTTATCGCTTTTCTCGGCCATGCCGGGGCGAATAACCCCAACGCTAGTTTGCTTGTTCTCGTTCTTAGGGTCGGCCATCTGTAGTTCTTGCAAGTTATAGGCAAGGTTTTTAAGTGCGGTGTTACGCAGGCCCATGTTCAACAGCATCTGTGCGTTCTGTACTGCAGCGCCGTTAAAGTCCATGATGCGCTGATCACCGCCGACAAGTTCGTGAAGATACGGCTGTGTTTTTACGTTACCAACTTTGGTAATTTCTTCATTGCCCATCAAGAGCGATACGGAGCCGTCTTTATTCTCGCGGTAGTATGGAACGTAGTCTTTGTTCGCCAGCATCTTAGTAGCAATCTCTTTCGAGAGCGAACCGGACTGTACGGCAAAGTCCACCATGTCTTTATTAAACTCGTGGTACTGCTTTTGTGCGTTGTCGAATATTTCTTTCAGGCCCGGAACAGCCGCAATTTCTTTCATCGCTTGATCCATACGCTCTTGTGTTATATTTTCTCCGTAGTTCATACGATCAAGCCCCACAGATTCAGAGCGCTTGGCAATGGTGTATAGAGAAAACAGTTTGTTAGTCGCGTCGGAACTCCCAGTTAGGGTGTTTGCTTTAGTTAAGCTCTTGTTCACGTCTACTAAGTTAGCACCTGCTTTAGCTTCGTATGCGTAGCGTGTAATACCCTTTGCATCTGTTTCTTCAACGCGCTGCAAAGCGCCTGTCTTTAGGACAGAGCCAAGCAAGTTATTAACTTGCCGAGACATAGACAAGTAGTACTGAGTTTGCATTGCCTTGTAGCTGTCTTTCATCTTACTTAGCGCTACACGCGCCGGAGCGAACTGGTCAACGAAGTGTGTTTCCGCAGTCAACATTTTTAAATCTAAGTTACCAGACAAACGCTCTTTAACAGACTGTTCTTTTTTACCGACGGTATCATTGGCCAATGCCATTGCATTTGCTAGTTTTGGATTACTTTTTGTTCGGTAAAGAGGAGCGCCACTGACCCCTGCACGACCCTCTGCCGCAGTATCCCCAGACATAACATGCGCACGCGCATTAGCAATAAGTGCTGTGACTTCCCCATCAGTAACACCGTCGAAAGTAAGGCCGATTTTCTGCGCTGCTTTGCGTACAAAGTTAACAACCTTCTGCAAGAGTGTAGGTTCAGCGCCAGATTCAGCCATTTCTGCAAGGGCTTCTTCCGTTGCGGTTCTGCGATCTGTACCCCGGTCAATATGCTCGTTAGCGACTTTACGGATAGCCGCATTACCCATAAACATGTCGTCCATTACTTTGCCGTAGGTGTCCCCCAAGATAGAGCGCAGCCCAAAGTGCCCCAAAGTTTCATGCGCAATAGTTGCGGCTACGTCATGTGAGTCTATGGCATTATCTGCAATAATAAAAACTTTGCCAGATTCAGGATCAAAAACACCTTTAGGATTGACAGTATCTTTAGCGGCTTGCAAACGCAGTTTTTCTGGAAGATCCGCCAAAGACTGCACAACTTCGATAGGTGGTTTATTTTTCCAGTTAGCCGTTACTCTGTCAGTAAAGGCCGCTACCTCTGTTTGCGTTTTACCAGTAGGCGCGCTGGGACCAGTACGGTACTTAGGGGTAGTTTCATCTGCAGGTGGGAGCGATACGTTTTCGGCGTTTCTTGCTTTTCTAAAAGCCATGCCATCGGGGGTACGCACCGCGTTTTCAACAGGAAAAGTATTGCCTGTTTTTTCGGCAAGATCGTACATGGCAGAAGCTACCCCTAAACGGCGCGCCTCAGGAGCGACAAATACATCAGGGTGCTGCCCTTCACCTATTCCGTACCCAAGGTCTCCTACTATTTTTCCAGAACGGTCAAGTGCCAGGATTCTACCTTCTGAAGGGGTATCAGAATATGTATCGTGCATACGAACTAAAGAAACAGTACTGCCATCTTTAAGTTTTACGCGTGTAGCAAGCCCGTTCTCCACTGCTTTTCTGGCGGGTAAAAGTACTTCTTTTTTAAAATACGGCGCAGCGACCCCTGCAGATGTGTTTCCCGGGATACTTTTAGGAAAAGCTAATGCCGATGTAGCTTTTCCTACAGGCGCAGCTTCCACAGTAACTTCAGGCTCTACAGGAGCTTTAATTTTTTTTTGAGCAGCGGAGTTTTTTTCTTTGCTTCCTCGAACAGCTTCTAGCGCGGCTTTTTGGGCGTCAAAAGATTCAAACGCATTTTTACCTGCCGAACTTTCTTTGGCAACGCGCAGCGCCTTTTCTGCTTTAGTTTCGTTGCTGTCTTTAATGGATACTTTGCCACTTTCGAGCTGCTCAATCTTTTCACGTACCGGCGACACTTTGTTTTTGATCAGTGCGTTATACGCGGCTGTTTTAGTCTTCAGTGACTTCTCTAAATTTGACTGTTCTTTAGCAGTCAACGAAGCATCTTTTTTTTGTTCTTCCAGTTTCTTAATGTCTTCATACAGCACATTGGCTTGGGACAATACAGACTTCTCCCCCTCACGCCGAGGTTCTGTTAATGACATTTTTAAGCGCTCAACAGCAGAGTCAACCATACGACGATTATCTTCAGGATCTTCACTATTAGTAATGCGCTCAGAGGCCATGTGTACTGTCTTTTTCAAGTTGCTAGTGTTACGTGCTTCTTTCTTTTCTTTAAGCGCGGATACAATCTTTTCTAAACGTTCCACTTCCACATCGTTGCCATTATCTTCTGCGGTACGAATTAAGTTCTCTAAGCTAAACAATGTCTTTTGAATTGGATCTGGGCCTACGTTATGCTCGTGCATTAGCGAAGTGGACTCATCTCTAATCTGCTTATTCTCTAGTGTGAGTTCTGCTTTACGTGTGGGTGTCGTATCTTTTGCAGCGAGCTCTTCAATATTTAAAAACATCTTATTCTGCATATGTGCCAAACGCTCGGGAACGGACGTAGGCATCCCAACTTTGTTAGTCGCTTCTTCTGCTTTTTGTTCTGCCGATACTTTTTCCCCAGTAAATAGATCTGTCTGTTTGCTACTAGGAAATTCTTCAACACGTTTAGCTTCTGCCATTTCTTCGGCTATACGCGCTGCAGCTTCACGCCTTACTTGACGCGCACGATAGTTTTTATCTGCGGTTTCTGAAATAGAAAGCTGGGGGGACTTTTCTGCTACGGGCGCGGCAGGGAACTCAATAGGCGTAGGCATCTCTGCTTCCAACTGCGCAATCTTTGTAGCGGCGCGGCGCATACCATCTTTATCGCCAAGGTCTTTTGCTTTACCCCATGCTTTTTGTGCAGTACCTAGCTTCTGCCGTGCCGCAGTAATCTCGTTAGTACGAATCTGTTGTTGCTCTGCTTGTGTAGACTCTGGTGCAGGCAAACTAGCCAAGGCTTTCTGTGCGCTCTCTAACATCGGGATCAAGCGCAAGGACTCAGCGGGTGTCGTATTCTCGTTCTCGTACAAGCGACTTTCAAGCTCGTCAACTTGTTGTGTTAGATTAGCGCGTAGTTTTTCAGTATCTTCCGGCACCGCTGTAGGTTGTTCTGCACCGCGCAACGTAGGGCCCGGTTGTTCAGATTCCATGCCAGGAATAGTAGTCTGCCCTTCAGTAGCTATCGGGGCAGTAGGCGTTTCAGGCGCAGCTTCTTTTGTTTCAGAGAAGTCGAAGCCACGCTGTTGTGTATCTTCAGGCGCTACTTCCGGTGCTTTAGGGACTTGCTCTTTTAAGTCAAGGACATTCTGTGCTAACTCGGGCAGCTTGTCGTACTGTTTGGCAGCTTTGGCTTTGTCTAAGGCTTTTTGTGCCTGCGCCACTTTGGTGTTAGCATCAGCGATAGCTTGGTTTTGTGCAACAATTGGGTTCTCTGGCATGGCCTGCAGTACTTGCGTAGCGCTCGCGTGCTGGGTACTAAGCGCTTTAATTTGTGCCGGATCGTTAGTAACCGAAATCTGTTGCTGTAAGTTAGCCAGATGCTGTTGAATTTGCTGCCGCTGTGCTTCCATGTTCGACGCATTGTCGATAGTGTTTGGTGCTTGCGGTGCTGTTGGCAAAACCGATGCTGGGCCTGCGGATTCTATGCCTTGCAAGGCTTGCTGGTTCTCGGTGCCGATGGGGTGTGTAGGGGCTTGCAGTGCTTGCTGCTGTGCTTCAACTAGCTTGTCTTGAGTAATCAATGGATCAATTAGCGCCCTGCGCTTTTCATAGGCAGCAACAGCAGGCTTTAGTATATTGTCTCGATGATCTTTGGCAGCATCTTGCGCTTCGGTGAAGGCTTGTGTTTGCTCGGCAGGGATAACGGCACCCTTAGCTGGGCGCGAAGCGTCAACGGCCTGCTGTAGCCCTTGCATATCTGTTTTAGCAGCTACGTAGTCCGAATAAACTTGGCGCAGTGCATCAGGCTGGGTAGCAGCGGTTTCTTTAGCAGTAGCTTCAGTCCCCATACGTTCAGCGCCAGCAGCACCCAGTTCTTTTGCAGCAGCGCCTCGGGCACCTAAGCCGTGCATCGCACCGAAGATAGGGGCGAATGCCAATGCACCTTTTACATTTTCACCGTAGGCTTGTAGTGCTTCAGGGGAAGTTAAATCTTGTCCAGCGGCAGCGCGATTAAGGGCTTCGTGCCCGACCATCATCCCTGTACCAACCACGGCATTTTGTGCAGTACCCTGCGCGATATTACGTAGTGTGCCACTAATAGACGCTTGTGCAGCTTCGGTAGTGATTTTACCTGATAGGATATCGGGAACTAATTTAGTAGCTTGCTCCGCTGCGGTTTTACCTAAAAGACCTTGCATAGGCGCGTGCAGTACGCCACCAACAACTTGATCAATAGCCCCATGCGCTAAACCGTAGGCCAAAGCAGAGCTATAGTCTTGTGCTTCACCGCGTGACTTTTGTTGTTCCAGTTCACTACCTACGTAGGTAGCCGTATTTACCGCACCAAAACCAGCAGCACTAGCAGCACCTTTAACAGTATTTGCGCCCAAAGCAGACAACGCCCGCCCACCGAGTGTAGAAGCACCTGCCAATTCTGCACCAGCAGCACCAAGACCTAGTACAGGGGCCGCAGCTTCAGCCGCCATACCCACAGGAATTGCCGCAAGGGTAGGAACACCATAACGGCCTGCAATATTACCCATACCTTGTGCATATGGCTCTGCGGCTTGCGTAAAGCGTGTCCCTAAACCACCAAGGATACCTGGGTTAGCTTTTTCTGCTGCGGCAATATCGGCATCAGATGTGGGCTTGTATCCGGCCTGTGCCTTAGCTTGCTGACTTTGACCCCAAGTGGAAAGCCCTTCTAAGCCAACTGCGGAACCAATACCCGATGCCGCCTCACCTAAGCCACTTTGAAACCCCGAACCCAGCGCGGCCATAATGCCTGACTTTGCTGGGGCTGGTGGTGGTTTCATTCCATACGCTTCTGGATATTTTTGTACCGCATTACGAAGGGCATCTTGTAACGATACTCCTTCAGGAACTTCCATCGAACTTCCGTCTGGTAGATTCAAATACGGCATTTATTTTCCTTAGTAGGTACGCATGTTATTGGTATTAGGACTTTGAGAAAGACTCATCCCTGAAGGGATTATACCCGCACTGATGGCCGCACCCATAACATTCGCTGGATTAGCGCCGGGAGTTTTAAGATAGTTCTTAGCAAAGTCTTCATACGCTCTTTGTCCAGCAACAGTACCTTGTCCCGCAACGCGTTGGCCCGCAACATCTGAACGACCTTGGGTATATATTCCCGCAACACCAAGCTGTGTTTGTGAGCGCATTTGCTCTGCTTGTATGGTAGCTCCGGCCATAAGTTTATGTCCTTCAAGTTGCATCTGTGCTGCCATACCTTCACCGTAAAGCTTGTTATACCCCTGCACTTGGCTTTGTACGTATTGCAGATTTCGGTTCTGGGCCTCTTCTTGATTTTTAACAGCGAGCCCAACGTTTCCATTAAGCATAGCGGTTCGGGCTGCATCAAGGGCTACTTGCGATTCCCCCAGCTTTTGCATTGTGGCTTGATGCTGATCCAGTGCATCGCTGTACTCTTTAGTTCCTTTTTGTGCCCCTGCCGCGATTGCTACCCAAGGATTTCCAGGCTGAATCATACCTAAGCCAGCGCTGATAATAGAAAGACTTTGTTTCTTGTCCAAGAGAGCGTCAGACTTATCTTGCATTGCTTGTAAGCGGTCAAAGCTTTTTGACATAGTAGGGTCTACCCCGGCTTGCTTCATCGCATCTTGGATTTCTGAAAGCTGTGTAGATACCTGCATCGAGTGTGCATCTTCAGGATTTTTATACTGTGCAGTTGCCGCAGCCATACCTTTAGCCGCAAAAGAAGCGGGGTCCATACCGAAAGAAGATGCGATACCTGCGCCGGGTAACTTTGCAGCGGCAGCTTGTGGGAGGGCTGTAATTCCTGGGGATACAGGAGCTGCGTCCTGTGGGGTAGGTGCGGGACTCGTCCCCATAAAAGATTGCGGCGTAATAGCGCCTTGACCTAGCGTAGATTGCAATGTCATATTCGGATTACCGATGCCCTGCGCGGTTGCTGGCGCTGGTTGTGCAGACGGCGTTGCCTGTGGTGCTGCGGCATTTCCTGCACTTGCTTGCCTAAATTCTGCTGCGGGGTTCAATGGCATTTGGTACATCGGAATACCTTGTGTCCCTGCTGCGTCAGGCGTACTCGCTCCTGTATAGCCCATATTTTGCATAGCGATACGTAGAGGGTCATTCATTCCCATCGGTTGACGTACACCATTTACTTGCCCCCCATCATCGAAGTGCTTTACTCCCCCACCTTTTTTAAGGGGGACGCCTTGAATGGAGCCTTGAGACTCATTGGCACCGTAAGAGTTAAGCGGATTTAAATACCCCGATTGCAGCGCTTGGTCTGCGCTAATACCAGACATCATTGACTCTTGTGCAGGGTTGACGTAGCTACCTTGGGAACCTGAATAGCCAGTAATACCGCCCTCTGCCATACTCTCCATATTTGCAGCAGGAAGTTGACCGATACCAGAGCTTTGTGGTGCTTGCTGGGGTGCTTGCTGCGGCATAGCTTGAGGCGCTTGCTGTGGTGCGGCTTGGGGCGCTAACTTATTAAAAGTCTGCTGTGCTACTGGTGGTTGTTGCTGTTGTTGCTGAGACAGTTGCTTTTGAGTAGCTAAATGATTTTGCGTAGCGGAAGCCATCGCCAGTACTGGCGTGTAGTGGCTTGGATCATCTTGAAACTGGCTAACGTAATGCTGCAACGTCTGGCCTGGATTCGGATCGTGAGGATTGCCCAGAATACCGTTGATGTTATTCTGGATATGTGCAGCCATGCCTGCTGTTAATGACGAGACTGGTTGCTGCTGTGGTGCGTTAGCCATAATAGTTCCTTATCCTAATTTCGAGTATGCCAGCGCAGCCAAACCACCTACCGCCATTTTCTTTGCTTTAATAGCCCCACCTTTTTTAACGCCAGTAGCTTTACCTAGACTAGCAGCACCAACAGCCGCAGTACCCAAACCGGCAGCAACAGATACGGGGGAAGGTGTTTGATATACGCTTGTAGAAGTCCCCGCAGTAGGCTGCCCATTCATTATGCTATTCATAAAGCCCATTTGTTGATACGGAAGCTGCATTTGATTCTGGTAGTTTGTATAGCCAGTAGTGTCCAGATTTTGCTGGTACTGTTGTTGCTGCGCGCCAAGAGTATTCTGAAGATTGATATTCCCCGTTTGCTGTGCGTACTGCTGTGTGCCAAGAGTTCCCAGCGCTGTAGCAGATTGATTACCAATACTAGACGCATTTTGCGCACCAGATACCCCTGCTTGACC
>TBL_comb47_HYPODRAFT_10007010_pt1 | contig 11992 bp, 4 predicted proteins | sample TroBogypolimnion_40_FD_10682 | JGI IMG/M metagenome (IMG submission 10682) | reverse complement strand
GTTTCAGGATGACCCGGAACCTGAAATTCTTCTTTTTTCCGCGGATTTACTTTGGCTGGTATGGCCGAGAATTTTTCCTTAATCAGGCTTACCATTTTATTCTGATCGAAATCTCCAACGACTATTATTGCCTGTAAATCAGTCCGATACCAATCGTTCCTAAAACGTCTTAAAACTTCAGGTTTACAATTATCAATAATCTCCATTTGCCCGATGGGTAATCGTTCGGCATATTTTGAGTCCTTAAAATATACCGGCAGCCACTGATTCAACATTCTTTTTTGTGCCCCCTGGCCTCCACGCCACTCTTCATGAACAACTCCCCGTTCTTTATTGATCTCTTGGTCAGAATCGGTGACCTGTGAAGCCCAATCATAAAGTAACTGAAGCCCTTTTTGAATATATTCCTCCTTATCAAGCGGAACCTTAACCATATATACAGTTTCATCAAAACTTGTATAGGCATTGATCTCTGGCCCAAATTCCATTCCGATAGACTCAAAATATTTGATCAGGTCATTTTTCGGAAAGTTCTTTGTTCCATTAAAACTCATGTGTTCGCAGAAATGGGCAAGCCCCAACTGATCAGGATCTTCAAGTACGGATCCGGCTGAAACAACCAGCATCATTTCAGCCCGGTTTTTAGGGGTTGAATTTGCCTTAACATAGTACGTTAATCCATTTTTAAGAACCCCTTTGCTCGTAGCCGGGTTAAATGGAATTTGGTCTGACAGCTTGAAAGGTTGAGCAGTAAGCTGAAAAGTTGTCCACAAAAGCAGGGTAATTAAGGATAATTTTTTCATACTAAGGATTTAAATTACTTAAGAATATCTTTAAAAAAAGATGAAATATTGACACTGTTACGAAACACATTGCCAAAAGGTTGCCGTCAGGATTTGTTGGATACATGTTTGTTTACCGCATGGCTAAATCCGTTCTCATAATGAGCAAGGCTGATCAGGTATTTCATTTTCAATTCTTCAGGTGCATTATCAACAACATATGAATGCTGGGTAAATTCCAGCATTTCAAGATCATTGAAATCGTTTCCGATACCAAGGGTATTTTGTTGTGCGATTCCGGTTATCCGGCAAATCTCTTCAATTCCATGGGCTTTGGAAACGCTATTTGGGAATATTTCCATCCAGATAAAACCGGGATTAAGCGGGGAAGTAGTTTTGATAATGCTTAATTCAGGGAATGCCGACTGAACCTTTTCCTTAACAAGCTCAAATTGATTACTTTCTATGGAGAAAAACATCAGAAATTGCGACGAGGAAAAGAGATGATTCGGATCAATTTTGATAGCATCACCAAATTTTTTATGGTGTTCAACATATCTTTTTAGTTCCGGACAATCGTAGCTTTCCCACCACCCGAAATTGTGGTTGTCAGGTAATTCACGGGAAATTTTAAAATTATGTTTTTCGTTTATCAAAAAATTTGTAAGTTCTCTGGTAATCCGGTCTGGGATAGACATTGTGCGAAGGAGTTTTTGATTTTGCCAGTCCATAATCCCGGCACCTGATGAAAAAATAACATAATCAAAAGGAGAGTTTTCGTTTAACACTAGCCTAACTTTATATAGATTACGACCTGTTGCAGCAACCCTGCATAAACCTAAAATCCCTAATCTTTCGAGTGTCTCCTGATCTGCCGTACTAATTGAATTGTCGGCTTGTAAAAGTGTACCGTCCAGATCGGTAACCACCATTTTTACTTCAAACATATTAAATTGACTCTAAATTTTAAAAAAATATTCAATCGAATTTGAATGATACTAAGATACGACTTTGGAATGGTTTCGGGGAGAGATTTTCAAACAATTATTACAAATTTATAACGGTCAATTATTAATGTCGGAAATTTATTTTAAAGCATTACAAATTGCGATTATATTGGAATTATCAGTATGATTTATAAAAAAACGGGTTAAATTAGCACTCTTAAATTTCGATTTTACATAAAATCAAACGTGATGAATTACGGGCTTGATTTGCAACCCGATAACTATGGGAATGTCAAATCGCAAAAATGTTTTTTTATTGTGTGATTAAGGAGAAGGAGAGTCTGAAAAATTTATTTGCTGACCTTGGTTTATCTTTCCGATCTTGTTTCACCTGATACCAGAACTATATATTTAGAGCTATATATTTATGGTATTTCATTCTTTATATTTATTAATCTTAATACAGATTTATTTTCTAATTTTAAACGTATGAAACGATTATTTTCTTTTTTCATGATTTTAGTTTTACCGGCTTTAGCTTTTGGAAGTGAAGCTGATCTCAAAATTCCGGCGCTTGAAACCGGGCAGTATCATATGCTGCTGTTTGGGTTTCTGATTTGTATTCTTGGATTGCTCTTTGGCCTGTTTCAGTTTCTCAAGGTAAAAAAGCTTGGAGCGCATAAGAGTATGCTTGATGTAGCGCATATTATTTTTGAAACCTGCAAAACTTACCTTATTCAGCAGGGAAAATTTTTACTTATTCTTTTTGCTTTTATCGCTGCTTGTATTGCCTTCTATTTCGGATTTCTTCAGCACATGAGCCTCGGCGGAGTTTTGCTGATTCTTATGTGGTCGGTCATCGGTATCTTGGGTTCTTATGGTGTAGCATGGTTCGGCATCCGTATGAATACATTGGCTAACAGCCGTATGGCATTTGCTTCGCTTGAACGCAAGCCGTTAAAGCTGCTCAATATTCCATTGGATGCAGGGATGAGTATTGGTGTTTTGCTGGTAAGCGTTGAACTGATCATGATGCTTATTATTCTGCTTTTCATTCCCCGCGAATTTGCAGGGGCCAGTTTTATCGGTTTCGCAATTGGTGAATCTTTAGGTGCATCAGCTCTTCGTATTGCCGGAGGTATTTTCACCAAGATTGCTGATATCGGAAGCGACCTGATGAAAGTAGTATTTAAAATTAAAGAAGATGATCCACGTAATCCGGGCGTTATTGCAGATTGTACCGGTGATAACGCAGGCGATAGCGTAGGCCCGACTGCTGACGGTTTTGAAACATATGGTGTTACAGGTGTTGCCCTCATTAGTTTTATTGTGCTTGCAGTGGCTAAAGTTGAAGATCAGATGTTGTTGCTCACCTGGATATTCCTTATGCGAATTTTAATGGTTGTTACTTCCATTGCTTCATTTTATATCAATAAGCTATATACGAATGCTAAATATCACGGAGTTTTAGATCTTGACTTTGAAAAGCCACTTACGACTCTGGTTTGGATTACCTCTATTATTTCAATTCTGGTAACCTTTGCAGTTAGCTATTTCATGTTGGGTGGCCTGGCAAATAATCTTTGGTTGACCTTGTCAATTATCATCAGCTGCGGTACTCTTGGTGCAGCATTGATTCCTGAATTCACTAAAATATTTACAAGTCCAAAATCGGACCATGTCAATGAAATTGTGACAGCATCCCGCGAAGGAGGAGCATCACTCAATATTTTGTCCGGGCTGGTAGCTGGGAACTTCAGCGCTTTCTGGCAAGGTATGGTTTTTCTTGTATTAATGTTTATTGCCTACTTTGCATCAACGCACGGTCTTGATGCATTAATGATTTATCCATCGATATTTGCCTTTGGCCTTGTGGCTTTTGGATTTCTGGGAATGGGCCCCGTTACAATTGCGGTAGACAGTTATGGACCGGTTACAGATAATGCTCAGAGTATATATGAACTTTCGCTGATTGAGGAAAATCCCAATGCAGCGGCAGAGATTGAAAAAGAATTTGGATTTAAACCTGATTTCGAAAATGCCAAACATTATCTTGAAGCTAATGATGGGGCAGGTAATACGTTTAAAGCCACAGCAAAACCTGTACTTATTGGTACTGCAGTTGTTGGAGCGACAACCATGATCTTTTCTCTTATTCTGTTGATTAAAGGTAAATTTGGTATTGCACCTGAGACAATTCTCAATGTGCTTAATCCGTATACTATTCTTGGATTTTTAGCCGGAGGTTCTGTCATTTACTGGTTCACAGGAGCTTCAATTCAAGCAGTTACCACTGGCGCATATCGTGCAGTCGAGTATATAAAGAAAAATATTCATTTGGATGAAGGTGCCGACAGTAGTGCTTCTATTGAAACTTCCAAAGAGGTCGTTAAAATTTGCACTCAGTATGCTCAGACAGGAATGTTCAATATCTTTATTGCAATTTTCTCCTTTGCGCTGGCCTTTGCTTTCTTTGCGGGATATCGTGATATGACAGCAGCAACTCCAGCTCTCAAGTATGCTGCAACTTCCTTTTTTGTTAGTTACCTTATTTCGATAGCCGTCTTTGGACTTTTCCAGGCACTCTTTATGGCTAATGCCGGAGGTGCATGGGACAATGCAAAAAAAGTTGTTGAAGTTGACCTTCGTGAAAAGGGTACCCCTTTGCATGAAGCCTCTATTGTTGGTGATACTGTTGGTGATCCTTTCAAGGATACTTCATCGGTAGCATTGAATCCAATTATCAAGTTTACCACATTATTCGGACTGCTTGCTATGGAAATTGCTATTTCTGATAGCTTTTATAGTGTGGCTCCTTATGTTGGAGGGGTTTTCTTTTTAATAGCACTATTCTTTGTTTATCGTTCCTTTTATAAAATGAGGATTGTTAAATAACGATTATCGTTCAAATACATTAATTTAACAATCTTTAAGATCTGTTGAATCGGCTTAACTAAATTCTGTTGCATATTTGTTCCGTAAGAGTAAAGCACTTTTTTTTCATAGATTTTGGTTAGGTTTAACATAGGGCATCCTCAAAAGGGGTGCCTTTTGTTTTTAGATAGAATTGCAAAAAAAAAAAAGAAGTTTGCTTAATTGCTTAAGTAAACTTCTTTGGAATTCAGAAATTGGTATTTGGTTTTTTATCTGACCGGTATTCCTTTTTAGATTGATGATTACAGGCCAAGCAATATTTCTTCCTGACTTTTTCCATTAAAAAGAAGTCTTGCCGGATCCTCAATCAATTCCTTAACTTTTACAAGAAATCCTACCGAGTCTTTGCCATCGATTATCCTGTGGTCATAGGAGAGTGCCACATACATCATTGGCCGGATTTCCACTTTCCCGTTTATTGCAACAGGCCGGTCTTTTATTGAATGCATTCCAAGGATTGCGCTTTGCGGAGGATTCAGAATAGGGGTAGACATTAAAGAGCCAAAAACACCTCCATTGGTAATGGTAAATGTGCCTCCATTCATTTCCTGGATGGAAAGTTTTTTAGCTCTTGCTTTTTCAGCAAGCTCTTTGATCTCCCACTCAATTGATTCAATTGTCTTGGTTCCGGCATTTCGAATGATAGGAACCATCAGCCCTTTAGGTGTCTGAACTGCAATCCCAATGTCATGATATTTTGGAGATAGAATATCGTCACCTTCAATCAATGAATTGACTGCAGGATGGGTTGATAATGCCACGCTCACCGCTTTGGTAAAAAAAGACATAAATCCTAGTTTAATGCCATACTTCTCGACAAAGGGTTGCTGATACTTCTTTCGCAATTCCATAAGCGTACTCATATCTATCTCATTGAAGGTCGTCAGCATGGCTGTCTCGTTTTTCACGGCCACTAACCTTTGACTCAATTTACGCCGAAGTGGAGACATTACTGCACGGTCTACACCACGATCTGGTTCAATTGGTGTGGGCAACATGGCGAAATTCGCATGTGCAGCAAGGACCGACTCTACATCTTTTTTGGTAATGCGGCGAAGACCATTTATCAGATCTTCAATATTTAAACCAGCTTCCTCCATCACCGCTTTTGCAGCAGGTGTTAGTTTAACCTGATTATTCGTTAATTTTGAATTGACGATATCGGACTCGGTAACGGGAGAAGTGGAAATATTCGATTTTTCCTGAACTTCAATTTTAGTTTCTGAAACAACATCTTTATTTAACAGTATAGAAGCGTTCTCAGGGTGCTGAATGTTGTCATTATTGTCAATGGTGCATGCAACTGTCCCTACAGCCACCCTTTCTCCTTCTTTTATAAGGATTTTTAATATTCCAGCAGCGGTTGCATTGAGTGATAATGTTGCCTTATCGGATTCAATTTCAGCAATTTCCTGATCTTTATTTACGAATGTTCCATCTTCGACAAGCCATTTACCGATCTCAATTTCAGTAATTGATTCTCCGGGAGAGGGTATTTTAATTTCAAGAATCATAACAAAAAATTTATTTTCTAAAGTTAATTAAAAACCATATTCAGAATTCGTTCAAGACTTTTTTTATGTTTCTCGAGTAATCCGGTGGCAGGACTGGCACTTTCGGGCCGACTAACCAACTCGAGCTCAAGCTCCGGATATTTTCGGGATATAAAAGGCCAAACGCCCATGTTGGCTGGTTCATCCTGAACCCACATTACTCGTTTGGCATTGGGATTCTGAAATTTAATCATTCGAATCTGTTCTGAAGGAAAAGGAAAGAGTTGTTCTATTCGAATAATAGCAAAGTTTTTAAGTTCCAGTTTCTCCCGTCGCTCCAATAATTCGTAATAGATTTTCCCTGATGTAAAAATCAATGCTTCTGCTTTGCCGGGTAATACTTTATCATCAACGATGATTTCCATGAATTCATGCGAAGTTAAGTGTTCAATGGGTGAAATTACCAGGGGATGTCTTAACAGACTTTTGGGAGTGAAGACAACCATAGGAATTCGGATATTACCCAAAACCTGCCGGCGTAAAAGATGAAACAGGTTTGCTGGTGTTGTTGGTATCATTACGTGCATATTATAATTTGTACACAATGAAAGCATCCTTTCAATCCTTCCACTTGAGTGCTCTGAGCCTTGACCTTCGTAACCATGTGGTAAAAATAATACAAGGCCATTCATCAATCCCCACTTTTCACCTGCGGAACTAATATACTGGTCAATAATTACTTGTGCCACATTACTAAAATCTCCAAACTGAGCTTCCCATATTGTTAACCCTTTAGGGTAGGACATTGAGTATCCATATTCGAAACCCATAACTCCATATTCATTCAACGGCGAATTAAATACACTGAATTTTGCCTGGTCAGCTGATACATTTTTTAAAGGAAAATATTTTTCATCTCCCTCCTCCATCACAATCGCTGCGTGGCGATGGGAAAATGTTCCCCGCTCACTATCCTGTCCACTGAGACGGACCGGAATACCTTCAGAGAGTAGAGTTGCAAAGGCAAGCTGTTCGGCAAGGGCCCAGTCTACTTTATTTTCGGCTATTAGCTGCCGGCGGTCAGCCAATAGTTTGATAATCTTACCGAAAAAATTTTGCTCGTCAGGCAAGGTATTTATTTTAATAGCAAGCTCTTTTAATTTTATTTCAGAAACCTCGGTAGGAGTAGTGATTGTTTCAGCCGGCTCAGGAAATCGGTACGATTTGTACTCTTCGACCAGAAAGCTTTTAATCTTTACTTTTTCGATACTTTTGCTGACTTCGTATTTTTCTTCAAGATGCTGATTAAAAAGATCTATTGCCGTCAGTACTTCCTGCTGTGTCATTACCCCTGACTCAATGAGTTTGGTGGCATAAACATCGCGAGGGTTAGGGTGCTGAGCAATTGCCTTATACAGAAAAGGTTGTGTGAATCTGGGCTCGTCACCTTCGTTATGACCATATTTGCGATACGATAAAATATCAATAAAAACATCGCTATGAAAATGTTGTCTGAATTCAAGTGCCATTTTTACCGTAAATATGATTGCCTCTGCATCGTCACCGTTTACATGAAAGACGGGCGAACGGGTAATTTTTGCAACGTCAGTACAATAAGTACTTGACCGGGCATCGAGGTAGTCGGTAGTGAATCCGATTTGATTGTTGACAACGACATGAATCGTTCCACCGGTTTTATAACCGGGTAGCATTGACATTTGAACTACTTCATAGACAACCCCCTGACCTGCAATAGCAGCATCGCCATGAATTATTATTGGGGCAATTTTATTAAAATCTCCCTGATACGTATAGTCGATTTTTGCTCTAACCATCCCTTCTGCAAGCGGAGCAACAGTTTCGAGATGCGACGGATTTGGAAGAAGGCTCAATTTTACTTTTGAACCATTCTTTGTTATAATCTCTTTATCAAATCCTAAATGGTATTTAACATCGCCTAGGACAATACCGTCCTCATATTCAGTGGCATAGAATTCCTTGAATATGTTTTCATAAGGTTTTTTCAGGATATTGGCCAAAACATTTAACCTTCCTCGATGCGAAATTCCAATTACGTATTCCTGCAGACCAAGACCTTGGCCGTGCTCGATAATCGCATTTAATGCAGGAATCAGCCCTTCGGTCCCTTCGAGGGAAAATCGTTTGGCACCCACAAATTTTTTGTGGATAAAACTTTCAAAACCTGCAGCTTCTTTAAGGTAATTAAAAATCTCCTTTTGAGTATTAGCAGAGAGCTTCTCCATATTGCGGGTACTTTCCATTTTTTGCTTCAACCAGTCAATTAATTCTGGCTGCCGCATATAAAGATATTCTACGCCGATTGATTCACAATAGGTCTGTTCAAGATGAGCAATTATAACACTCAGGGAGGCAGGTCCTATTCCAATTTCCCTGCCGGCTTCAAAAACCACATTCATGTCACTTTCCTGCAGACCAAAGTTATGATAGTCGAGAGTGGGGGAGTACTGCCGACGTCGTCTCACCGGATTGGTCCGCGTAAAAAGATGACCACGTTGACGATATCCATTAATCAAATTAAGTATACAAAACTCCTTTTCCAGTTGACTTTTGTCAACAAGTTCCAATGATTTGGTTTCATATGATTTTCGCGCCAGTTCGAACCCTTCAAAAAAATTGCGCCAACTTTCATCAATATCAAGAGGGTTTTGAAGATAGCTTTTGTATAACTCTTCAATCGCTCCAATTTCATGATTTCCTACCTGAGAGAATCTATCCATTTTTAAAATTTAATTCTGTAATAATTACAAATAAATAGGAGAAGAAGTTCAATGAAAACTCTAATTAATCCTTTTTTGTATAAATACATATTCAAAAAAAAGAACCAACTTTAAATTTTATTTATCCCTATTTATCAAATATTTGGCAATTAAGGAAATTCTTGACGAAGTAAATTATTATTTACCTATTTATTATACTTTATTGTTAAAAAGAATCGTTTATGAATGGATTTTTAAATCAGGTGGCTTCTCATTTGTTAAAAATGTACAGCGATCGAATTAGTCAGCTTACATTGGTGTTTCCAAACCGGCGGGGTGGAGTATTTTTTACAAATTACCTGAACAACTTAATCTCCACACCCCTGATTTCACCTGCCATAATAACCATAAATGAGCTTTTTTCGGAGCTCTCGCCATTGCATGTCCCAGATCGGTTAAGTCTTATTTTTAGACTTTATAAAGTGTATTGCCAATCAACGGGATCGAAAGAACTTTTTGACGATTTTTATTTTTGGGGTGAGATGTTGATCAGCGATTTTGACCAGGTAGATAAGTATCTTGTTAACGCGCATGACCTGTTTACAAATGTTACTGACTTGAAAGAGATTGATGCCCGTTTCAGTGAATTGCATGCAGAAGAAAAAGAGCAACTTGGAAATTTTTGGAAGAGCCTTTCCAATAAAGAGAAGACTCCAAATCAGCAGGAGTTTGTGCGACTTTGGGAAGATCTGAATGGTGTTTATAACCAATTTAGAACTTCTTTGATTAGCGAAGGACTTGCTTATGAGGGGATGAAATACCGCGAAGTCGTAATAAATCTTATTAATAATCCCTCAATATACGATAACGAAAAACAATATGTTTTTATTGGTTTTAATGCATTGAACCGATGTGAAGAAGAGCTGTTCGAATTTCTTCAAAAACGTGGGAAAGCTCATTTCTACTGGGATTTCGATGATTATTATTTGGAAGACCAGACCCAGGAGGCAGGTTATTTTTTGCGCAAGAACTTAATCCGGTTCCCAAATTCCAATTATAGTACTGAAATTAAGTCACTTACCAATTCTTCGAAAATACTGAAAATAGTGAACATCGCTTCTCAGGTGGGGCAGGTTCAGGTAGCTGCGCATGAATTAATTAATCAGGATTCGGGGAGATTAAATTTTGATGACACTGCAGTGGTGCTTTGTGATGAGGAGTTGCTGCTGCCAATGATAAATGCCTTACCCGATGATAGCAATAAAGTGAACATCACGATGGGGTATCCGTTGAAAATGACACCTGTCTTCAGCCTGGTCACTCAACTTATTGCTTTGCAGAAAAATATTCGTCCTCATGGTGAGGAGATGACCTTTTATAACAAGGATGTGATGCGGGTCTTAGGTCACCAGTTGGTGATGGATTTCGAGCCTTTGGCCAGCAAGATTCTCATAAACAATATTTTAAAGAATAATATAATCTACTTATCTGAGAAAGAGTTGAGCAGCAATTCATTTTTCATACAACTATTTTGTGTACCCCCGGGCATTCCCGGACTTTCGGATTATTTTCTTGGAATCATCAAAGTAATTTTTAACCACTGGCAACAAAAAAGCGGTAAACAAAATGAGTCTGAAAGGAGCCATCAAACAGATCAACTATTTGATGCGAACGCTTCGATTTACTGTGAATATCTGTTTCAGTCATATCTGGCCGTCAATAAACTTAAAGATATATTGGTAAATGACGGTGTCATAGTCTTTGAAACGGATAATTTTATTTCTAAGGAGACATTTTTCAGGTTTCTGATACAATACCTAAGTGGACTTACCATTCCATTTGAAGGTGAACCACTTGAAGGATTGCAGATTATGGGAATTCTTGAAACCCGTGCACTCGATTTTAAAAACCTTGTTATTCTGTCGATGAACGATGGTATCATGCCAAAAATTTCGTCTAACGGATCATTTATCCCATACAATCTTCGGAGAGTTTTTGGGTTACCAACCATTGAGGAGCAAAATGCCATGTATGCTTATTATTTCTACCGGCTTATTCAACGGGCTGAAAATGTGACATTTGTTTATGATTCAGGGGCTAACGGGTTGTTTACAGGCGAAAAAAGCAGGTACCTTTATCAGCTCCAACTGGAGTCACCATTTGAAATAGCGGAAACGAATTTCATATTCAATGTGGAACAAATTCCGGTGCATCCAATTCTGGTAGATAAAAGCCCAAAAGTGATGGCCAGGCTGAATGATTATCTGACCGGTGAACGGCCATTATCGCCAAGCGCCATTGACAAATACCTGACATGTCCTTTGCAATTCTATTTTAGATATTCGGCGGGATTAGACGAACCGGATGAGATTTCAGAAGAGGTTGATGCCAAGATATTCGGTCTACTTTTCCATGATGCAATGGAAAAAATATATCAGCCTTTTCTGGATAAAATGGTCAGATATGACGATGTTGATACCATAATGAAAGATCAGGAATACCTTCATGAAATCATTAGTGCATCGTTCTTAAAAGTCTATTTTAAAGAGATTCAATCGTCCGAACAAGTATCTTTAAAAGGGAGGAACTGGCTGATATTCGAAATTGTAAAGAAATATGTAAATCAATTGCTGTTAGTCGATCGAAAACGGACGCCATTCGAAATAATAGGGCTCGAAAAAAAGGTAAATGCAACCTTAGGCATTAATGATTTGCATCAGGAAGTATTTATCGGTGGAACAATTGATCGTATTGACCGGATGAATAATTCATTATATATACTTGATTATAAGACAGGTAGTACGAATCTGGAATTCCCTTTGTTGGAGTCGCTTTTCGACAGTGAGAATAGAACCAGGAATAAGGCGGCTTTTCAAACAATGGTTTACTCTTATATCCTGCATAAAAATGAACCTGAATTAGCCAAAATATATCCTGGAATTTACTCTCTACGCGGAATTTTTGAGGAAGATTATGAGCCATCGTTGCAGTCAAAGGAGACAGGTGATAAAGTGGTTGAATTTGTGTCTGTTTCTGACCAGTTTGAACTACATTTCAGGCGGTTACTGGAGGAGATATTCAATACAGATATCCCATTT
>TBL_comb47_HYPODRAFT_10007009_pt1 | contig 11992 bp, 8 predicted proteins | sample TroBogypolimnion_40_FD_10682 | JGI IMG/M metagenome (IMG submission 10682) | reverse complement strand
TAAGCCTGTAAAGAAAACTACTGCTAAAAGAGTAACTACTTCTTCAAGTTCATCAAGCGATAGAAGTAGTGCAAACAAAACCAAAACTCAGAGATCAACTTCTTCAGGGAGTACTAAAACTAAGAAGATGAGTTTATCTGACGGTGATGATGAAGGCACAAGTGGTTCGGGTAGTGCTCCAGGTGTTGTTAAAAAGACATTTGAAAAGAAATTCCCTAAAAATGAAAAAGCTTCTTGGACAAAAGTTGATTCTAACTTTGTTGTTTCTTTTGTATTTAGAGACATTGATCAAAAGGCAGAGTTTACACCTGATGCTAAACTTGTTTCAACAACTACTGCTATGGAACCTAAGAATCTTTTCAGACCATTAGAAAACTATTTAGAAAAGAATTATAAGAAATATAAAGTTACAAGTGCAGATAAAATAGTGTACAATAGTACTTATGCAAAGCAATTCCCTGAAAAGAAATTAAAGAATTATTTTGTGGTTAAGATCTCACAAAAGATGAGAGGAAGCAAGAAGCCTAAGATTACTACTATATTCTTTGATAGTAAAGGTGGCCTTGACCGCATAGAGGAAGGTGATTTTGAAGATCAAGATCAAGGGGATGAAGATAGCAGCCCAAAAAAGAAATCGAAAAAGAATGATGATTCAGATGATGAATAGTTGATTCTTTTCTTATAATCTAACAGAACCCACAGCTATTCATAACTGTGGGTTTTTAATTCAATTAAAATGCATACTTTAAAACCTTCTGTCAATAGATTTCTCCTCCTACTTATTTTTACTTTGTTCAGTGTCTTTTCTTATTCGCAGAAAAAGGCTAAGATTACGTATGAGGCTGATTTATTAAGGACTCATGCTACTGATAAAAACATTACTGTGCTTGTAGGCAATGTAGTTTTTAATCATAGTGGCGATTTATTGTACTGTGATAGTGCTTATTTTCATCAGGAACAGAATAAGATTGATGCATATAGCAGGGTGAGGATTAAACTTAGTGACACTTTGAATATATATGGCGATATGCTTAATTATGATGGTGAAACAAAGGTTGCTGAGCTTACAAATAATGTAAAGCTTGTTGATAGTAAGACCACACTTACTACTAATTATCTTAATTATAATCGCCAAACGGGGATAGCAAATTATAATAATAATGGTAAGATTGTTAATAAAGAGAATGTTTTGACAAGTAAGATCGGTTATTACTTTACTAATACAAAGGAGTTCTTTTTTAAGAATGATGTTGTGTTGGTGAATCCCAAATATACTATTAATTCGGATACTTTGATGTATAATACAAGCACTGAAATTGCTTACTTTTATGGGCCTACCAATATTACAAGTAAAGATAATTATATTTATTGCGAAAATGGTTGGTATAATACCAAGACCGACATCTCACAATTTAGCAAGAATGCTTTTCTTGTCACAAAAAATCAATACCTTAAAGGTGATAGTCTTTATTACGACCGTAAGTTTGGTTATGGAAAAGCATTTAATAATGTCACTTTAATTGATACCGTTAAAAATGTTATTCTTAAAGGTAATTATATTGAGAATGATGAATTTACAAAGAGATCGTTGATTACTGACAGTTCGTTGGCTATTATGATTGACGACCATAAGGATTCGTTGTTTTTGCATGCTGATACTTTGAGAGCCAGATATGATACTGCCAATAACATTGAATTGATTTTGGCTTATAACAAAACCAAATTCTTTAGGAAAGATATTCAGGGGATGTGCGATTCGTTGTCATATTATATGAAGGATTCTATCATCACAATGTATTATAATCCTGTGTTGTGGACTGATAAGAATCAGCTTATGGGCGATACTATCAAGCTCATTGTGGGCAAAGAGGAGATGAAGATGATGTATTTGTTGAATGCTGCTTTTATTGCATCCGAAAGCGATACGGGACAATATAATCAGATAAAAGGCAAGAATATGGTGGGTTCGTTTGCACATAATGAGCTGTATAAGGTTGATGTAAAGGGGAGCTCCGAAACCATTTACTATATGAAAGAGGAGGGCAGTAATGATGTGATGGGGATTAACAAAGCTATTTCGAGCGATATGCTTATCTTTATTGAGAAAAAGGAGTTGAAATCAATTACTTTTATCTCCAAACCCGAAGGTACACTATTCCCTTTAAGTGATTTGCCTCCTGCCGATAGAGTGTTAAAGAACTTTGTATGGAAAGATAATAAACGTCCTTATAAGAGTGATGATGTTTATAAATGGTAGGAAAAACAGTGCCTAAAGTTTGAAGTTTGGAATGCCTAGAATTGAAGACAAGGCTTTTAGGGGTTTAGGCTGTTAGGCTTTTAGGAAATACATCCTGTCAGATTTTTCCCTCCTGACAGGTGTATAAATCCAATAGGCTGTTATACCTGACAGGATGAATTTGACAGGATGAAAAAAACCTTCACCAATTGCTTGATGAAGGTTTTTTGTTTTATGAATTATAATGTTTTCAATTCATAATTCATAATTTTTGCTTCATTATTTGTTGTATTTTTGCACTAAGAATAATTATAGTCAAAATGAAAAAGAATATTGCATTAGTTGCCGGTGGAAATTCAGGCGAAAAAGTTATTTCAATCAAAAGTGCCTCTATAGTTGAGCAGAATATTGATGCCGATAAATACAATGTTTATAAGATTATCCTTAGCGGGAATGATTGGTTTTATCAATATAATAAAACTAAAAGAGCCTACATTGATAAGAACGATTTCAGCATTATCATTAATAAAGAAAAGATAAAATTCGACTGTGCATTTATCATTATTCACGGCACCCCCGGCGAAGACGGCAAATTGCAAGGTTATTTTGATCTGCTAAATATTCCATACACCACCTGCGATCACACTACATCGGCTATTACTTTTAATAAAAGCTATTGCAATAAAATTGTAAAGACTTTAGGTATTAATGTTTCCAATTCGGTGCATTTATTTAAGCATAACACTAATGGTGCTGATGCTGTTAAGAATGATTTAAAGCTACCTGTGTTTGTAAAGCCAAATAACGGTGGTTCTAGTATAGGCATGTCTAAAGTTAAACGATGGACAGGCTTAGATTCTGCCTTAGCAAAAGCTTTTAATGAAGATGATCAGGTAATAGTTGAGGAATTAATAAAAGGCAGAGAGTTATCATGTGGTATGATTAAAGGCAAAGATGGTTTAATTGTATTCCCTTTAACTGAAATCAAAAGCGAAAGAGAATACTTCGATTATAAAGCTAAATACAAAGGAGCATCCAAAGAAATTACTCCAGCTGAGGTTGATGAAGAAGTATCTATAAAAGTTAAAGCAACTGCTTCTTATCTTTATAATAAATTAAATTGTCGTGGTATTGTCCGCTTTGATTTTATTCTTCAAGATGATACCAACGAACTTTATTTCTTAGAAGTTAATACAGTCCCCGGTCAGTCCGCTGAAAGCATAGTTCCTCAACAGGCTCGTGCCATGGGCATGACGATTAAAGAACTTTACAGTCTTTTAATAGAAACAACTTTAATTGGAGATTAAATCAAAATAAACGGGAAGGTGATCGCTAAAACCACCGAGGTATTTTGGTCCGTAAAAGGTTCTAAATGGTTTCATACCAAAGTAAGCTTCATCAGGCATTAATAAAAAGTCAGGATAAAAGATGTAAGCTCTCTTATTCTTAACCTGCCACTTATTATTTTCTTTCATCAAACAACTACTAACCATAAACTGATCAATCAAACTCCATTGATCATGAAACTTATTAGTCCCAATTCCTTCTATCTTCTTCAAACCGCACATCAGATTTATAATATCTGCATCCTTATTATATATAGTATCGCATTTTATCTTCAAATATTTCGTGAGGCTTTCATCTTCGGCTTCATCATTAAAGTCACCCATAATAATAATGTTTGGATTAAAATGATTTATAAGCAAGGTATCAATTGCATTCCTTAAAACACTTGCTACATAATTCCTTTTAGGTTGCGAAATCAAGGCTCCACCAAACTTAGAAGGAAAATGATTGACAAATAGGTGCAAAGTATCTTTATTATTAGTCAAACCTCTTACATATAGAATATCTCTGGTCTTAGAAGCAGTATCAAAAGGAAAAGTAATTCTGATAGGATAATGATAGATCTCCGTAAACTTATCCTGACGATATATCAACGCAACATCAATGCCTCTTAAATCTGGTGAATCTTCATGAATAATTTTATAATTAAACTTTCTGAGAGGAGTTCCCAACACAAGACTATTCAATACAAAACGATTCTCAATCTCACAAACACCAATAAGTTCGGGAGGCTCCCAACCACCAACAGCAATTATAACTTTATAAATATTATTAAGCTTAGTATTAAACTTCTTATACCCCCAGTGCATATAACCAAAAGCGGTAAAATCATTATAAGTACTTGTACTATCTTTCCAAGTGTCATAAAAGTTCTCTAGATTATAAAACATAATCCTAAGCTCATTTTTGCCTCTTATGTCATCATTAAAATCATTATTATTTTTATTTATTTGAGAATATACATTGGCTGAGCAAATAATAAGAACTATAACTATTAAGATTCTAATGCTTTTCATAATATTAGTATTGGAAATATGATTAGGAAATAATGTACAAAGGTAATTAAAATTAGCTTTGATAATCTTTAAATAGATAAATCAAATATTTATTTATAATTTTGCAGCTTATATAATACATTTAGACTTATGAAATTTGGTGTAGTAATATTTCCCGGTTCCAACTGTGATCACGACATGATTTATGTCCTCAAAAAGATATTAAAACAAGATGTTGTAGAGCTTTGGCATAAGAGTACCGACCTTCAGGGTTGTGATTTTATCATCCTCCCAGGTGGTTTTTCATTTGGTGATTATCTTCGTTCGGGAGCTATTGCCCGATTCTCTCCAATTATGGAAAAGGTTATCGAACATGCCAATAATGGAGGTTATCTGATGGGTATTTGCAACGGATTTCAGATTCTTTGCGAAGCTCATTTGTTGCCGGGTACTTTATTGCACAACGATACTCAGAAATTTATCTGTAAAAATACTTTCATCAAACCTGCTACAACCAATACTATTCTTACTAAAGAATTAGATCCCGAAAAGGCTTTAAAGATACCTATTGCTCATGGCGAAGGTCGTTTTTATGGTGATGAAAACTGTATTGCTTCTCTTATTAAAAATGATCAGATTCTATTTAAGTATTGTGATGAGAATGGTACTATTAATGATGCTTCTAATCCAAATGGTTCTGTTGATAATATTGCAGGAATTTGTAATGAGAAAAGAAATATCTTTGGTATGATGCCTCATCCCGAACGTGCTGCTGATGTAGAATTAAGCAATGCTGATGGTAAATTGATTTTTGATTCCATACTAGCTTCCATAATTTAAATGTTGCTTTCCTGCTATACCGATGATTTAATTGAAGCAGGTTGTGATGAGGCAGGTAGAGGCTGTTTGGCTGGGCCTGTGTATGCTGCGGCAGTTATTTTTCCTAAAGATTATAAAAACGAATTGCTCAACGATTCCAAAAAGCTTAGTGAGAAACATCGTTTAGTTTTACGCAAAGTTATTGAAACTGATGCTTTGGCTTATGCTGTTGTTAGTATTGATAATATTGAAATTGATAAGATAAATATCTTAAATGCTTCTATTAAAGGTATGCAGGATGCAGTTGCTTTGCTTAAGATAACGCCACAGTTCTTGCTTATTGATGGCAACAGATTTAAACCTTATCGGGATATTCCTTATAAATGTATTATTGAAGGAGATGCCAAGTATTTATCTATAGCTGCGGCTTCTATTTTAGCTAAAACTTATCGTGATGAATGCATGGAAAAACTTCATGAAGAGTATCCTGCTTACAATTGGAATAAGAATAAAGCTTATGCCACACTCGAGCATCGCGAAATGATTAAGAAGATTGGTATTACACCTTATCACAGGCTAAGTTACAAGCCCTGCCAGCTTCTTTTATTAGACCTTTAAGAATAGTAGTTTGTATAAATAGATATAAGCTTTTAGTGAATGGAAACTACTTCTTTATAATAAGAGTTTTATGCGTTAATACAATAGTTATCTTCATTTTAATTATTAAATAAATACCGTTATTTAATAATACTTTCATAAATAAAACATTTGTTAGCACCATAATAGTTTGTTTTTCACCCTTTGCGGGAATACAATTGAATTTTAATCATTTATTAGGAAACTTTTATCATTTCAATCAGCCAAAAGACTTGGCAAAGCTACCAAACGACTTAGTAAATCGTCCAAACGATTTATTCATTCATACAAACGGTTTATTCATTCGTCTAAGTAATATTTAAATAGTTTTATATTGAATATCAGTTGTTATATTTATGAGCTGGGGATACAGTTAAAAAGATTTATTAAAGTGCATAACGAAAAAAGCCGTTATCAAATGATTGATAACGGCTTTTGGTTATTTTAGAAAACGATTGAAATTGCTATCTTAATATTTCGAGACTGCTTTGATGTTTTAATTCTTTCATCACACTTTTGCCTGTAAATATGTAGTAATAAACTCCATCGGGCAAGCCTTCGCCATCAAAAGCTCCGTTTTGATAATTGTTAGCATCGTACACTTTCTTTCCCCAACGGTTATAAATCACTAACCTATTGCTTGGGTAAGCTCCTTTTTCTAGTCCTTTAATAACAAAGTTGTCATTAAAATTATCACCATTAGGTGTAATAATATTAGGGAAGATCAAACTGTCAGCAATAACTGTAATTGCATGCCTTACAGTATCGCTACAGTTGCCGTACGTGCTATCAGTAGTAACAATCATTATTACATTAAATACATCAGCAGTTAAGAAAATATGCGTAGGATTCTTGGAGAAATCAAAAGCACTTCCATCACCAAAATCCCAAATATTAGTAAACAAAGGATTGTAAGGAGTTGACGCATCATAGAAATTAATGATAGGATTGCTTAACACGCCGGTTAAAGGATTCCATGTGAACTCGGCATGAGGCTGAGGAAACACTTTAATTAAACCGATAGCAACATAAGAATCTTTACAGCCTTTGTCGCTGGTAGCATTTAAAGTAACCGTAAATGGCGAGCCTGTGGAATTATACGTATGAACAGGGCTAGCAGTTGTTTCGGTAGGGCTTCCATCACCAAAATCCCAAATATAAGTTGAAGTAGCAGGATCTGTTTCGTTAGTAAATGTAACTGTTACAGGTTCGCAACCTTTAATTTTATCTGTAGAAAAAGAAATAGAAGGAGCGGGATAAAACTCAACAGTTCCTACGGCAGTATTCTTACAACCATGTGTATTTAAAGTCCCTATTACAGTGTATTGTGTAGTGACATTAGGGCTAACTTTTATATAATTATCGAAAGAAGCATAAGGTGTTGTCCATTCATAGGAAGTGCCTCCATTAGCTGTTAATATTGCGGTATCGCCTTTGCAAATAGTGTCGTTAGCAACAGTAATAACAGGAAGTGTAAACAATGTAACTGTTGCAGTATCTTTACTGGTACAGTGATATATATTTTCGCCGGTAACAATGTAAGTAGATGTTACTGGTGGTGATACATGAATTACAGAATCTACTTGATTAGAGTTCCAATAATAAGAAGTGCCTCCACTTGCGTGTAAAGTTGCAGTATCTCCAACACATATAGAATCGCTGGTAGCTACTATGTCAGGCTTAGGATTTACAATTATATTATGAGTCATTACAGAAGAAAAACCTCCTGAATTTACAATGGACAACTTAACAAGATAAGTACCCGGAACATCATAAGTATGAATAGGATTCTGTTGAATAGAAGTACCTCCATCACCAAAATCCCAAGACCATGAATTAATTGTAAGTCCACTTATACTGTTATCGAAGAAAGTAATAGGAGTTCCATAACAAACAATAGTGTCAGCAACAAAATTAGCAACCGTAGTAATACAAACAGTTTGAAGATTCCAGCTACCACCAGTTGATCCACTAACGCCCCAATAAACATTAGGATTGCCTGAGAAAATATTATTGATAATATCGCCTGTATAACTTATTGTAGGTGTAGTTGGGAGTACTGTTGAATTGCCAAAATAAGCATTAACTGTCATAGTTGTTGGATTCCATGAAAAACGAAATAAATGACCTAATCCATCAGTTATTGCATAAGGATTAGCGAGACTAGCAGGCCAACCTGTAGTATTGCAATAAGAAGTTAATTCGTTTGCAGCAGCTAAAAGTACTGAGCCAGTTGGAGGACAAGTTGTAGCAGGTGTGTATTCAGTATGTGTAACATCTCCCATTTTATTTATAGATATATGGTCATAATTTGGATCGTAATATTGACTATTAACATAAGTATCCATAACAACGCCCAATGAAGGTGTAATACCTTCGAAACCAACACCACCACCGGGGCCAAATACACCGGAACTTACAGGTTGTAAAACAAAAGAGATACCATCAGCTCCACTTGAAAAAGGTAAACTTCCGAAATTAAGTGTTAACGTAATGTCAAAAGGTTGAGTGAGATCAATAGTATAAATATTCCATACCGCACCTGATTGACTGGTAGTAGTGGTAAGTGTGTAACATCCGGGAGTACTCATAGCAAAAGCAGTACCCGTAACATTATATTGTTGCGCACTAATATTAAGCGTCAAAAGAAGCAATGCTATTGCAAATAGAAATTTCCACTTAAATCTAAATTGGTTTGATAAAATAAGATTTATTTTGTTCATTTTTATTATATAAAATATTAAAACAATCATTATGTGTACTCTATTTCCTCTTCAAAAATTGGGGTGGTGTCATAAACTTATTTACAAAGATACATATAATTATAATACAAAGACAAGAAAATTTTAAAAAGGTTGTATGGATATTTATTTTATTACTCATTTTAGTAAAAAAATAGTTATTATTAACTTTTTTATATCGTATATAAGCTGGATTTTTTTGAATTTATTTTCCATTATTTTGAGCTTTAAAAAGAATAGCTCACACTATTGTGTGACTAGTATATACATATACGGCTAGTGTATACACTTTAGTAGGAAATGTGTGAATTATGAGATGAATAGTTTGAAGAACAATGACTTTAGTGTAAAGAATACATCTATTTGTGTGAAGAATACTGCTACAAGTTTAAAGAATACAAGTGCTTTTCTGAAGAAAACACACTGTTTTCCGTAGAAGTGGACAGATTCTACAGAAAACAGTTTTGTTGTCATGTAATCAGCTAAATACTTTTTTTTCTTTGCTTTTATTACAAAATTAAACTTTGAGAGGACTTTCTTCTTTTTTTAATCATGATTGATTTTAAAAATATAAGCTTATAAAGAAAGGGGAAATTAATAATACACAAATCTTATAGTTAAATAAAATTTTAAAAATCACTTGTTAAGACTAATATATATTTATGTGTATAATAATTTAAGGTATTTAGGCTTTCGTATAGATTAATTAATTACTTTTGTATCGTTAAAATTAATAAAAAGTAGAGATGATATCAGACTTAAATTACCAAAACATATTAAAATCATTCAGCAAACAGAAGATTGTAATCATTGGAGATGTAATGGTTGACTCTTACTTGTGGGGGAAAGTCGATCGTATTTCACCAGAGGCTCCAGTTCCGGTAGTTGTTTTAAATAAAAGAGAAAGCAGACCGGGAGGTGCAGCTAATGTTGCTCTTAATGTGTTGTCTTTGGGTGCAGAACCTATTTTATGCTCCGTAATTGGTAACGATGCTAAAGGAGATGAATTGCTAGAGATCTTTGCCGAGTTAGCAATTAGTGAAAAAGGAATTTATAGAAGTGATAAACGCATAACTACCACTAAATTTAGGATCATTGGGAACAATACTCAGATGCTTAGGGTTGACGACGAAACTACTGATAGCTTAAATGAGGAAGAAAATGAAAAATTTATCACTCAGGTTGAAGATATAATTAATAAAAACCATCCGGGATGCATCGTTTTTCAGGATTATGATAAAGGTGTCGTTACTCAAAAGCTTATCGACAGAATAGCTAAACTGGCTAATATCCTGAATATTCCTATAGCTGTGGATCCAAAGAAAAAGAACTTCAGCAATTATAAGAATGTTACTTTATTTAAACCTAATATGAAGGAACTTCGCGAAGGTTTGAAAAGAGAAATAGACATCAACGAGATGAGTGAAATAGCTTTGGCTGCTGATACTATTCATGATAATCAAAACATAAGGATGGTTTTAACTACTTTGTCTGATCAAGGTGTTTTGATTAGTTATAACTCTAAAAATGAGATGAGGAAAAACCATCATATCCCTGCTCATCTGCGTTATATAGCTGATGTGTCGGGTGCCGGAGATACAGTTATCGGAACTGCCGCTTTATGTTTGGCTTTAGATATGAAACCTTATGATATTGCTTACATTTCTAACCTTGCAGGAGGTTTGGTTTGCGAGCAAGTAGGTGTTGTGCCTGTAGATAAAAAAAGATTGTTAAAAGAATTAAAATTAACTAAGTACAAGAATAATAATCTCTAATTGGAAAAAGAAAATAACATCGATAAAGGAAAGAAAGAAAATGTTCGCAATATGTTTAATAATATTGCAGGGAAGTATGATTTTCTTAATCATTTTCTTTCGATGAATATTGATCACTTATGGAGAAGAAAAGTTGTTAAAATACTTTCGAAACATAAGCATGAAAACATACTGGATGTAGCTACCGGCACAGCTGATTTGGCAATAGCTGCATGTAAACTCAATCCGATTTCAATCACAGGTATCGATATCTCTGATGAGATGCTAAAGATAGGCAGAGAAAAGCTTATTAATAAAAAAATGGATGCTATTATTAAGCTTCATACAGCTGATTCAGAAAATTTACCATTTAATAATGATAGTTTTGATGCATGTATGGTTGCTTTCGGAGTGCGTAACTTTGAGGACCTCAACAAAGGTCTATCCGAAATGTATAGAGTAATTAAACCTGATGGAGTTGTAGTAATCCTTGAGTTCTCTAAACCAAAATCATTTCCTGTAAAACAAATCTATGGGTTTTATTTTAAAAACATACTGCCTGTTCTTGGCAAAATGATATCAAAAGATAATTTTGCATATACTTATTTACCAGACTCAGTATCAAAATTCCCGGAAGGAAATGACTTTGTTTCTACATTAAAAACAATTGGTTTTAAAGAACTAAAAAGAGTGCCGTTAACCTTTGGAATTGCTACAATTTATCACGGTGTAAAATAAATCGCAGAAACAAACGTTTTCATATGTTAACTAAATAAGAAATATTTGAAAGCTATTGTCAAAATAATTATAGGAATCCTTTTTGTTGCCTTCTGTGTGTTAGGAAAGGGGTACGGACAGAATGTTCGCATACCAAACAACCCCAGATACGATGACAAAAGGTATCATTTTGGATTTATGTTAGGAATAAATTCTATGAATTTTGCTATAAAGTCGATAGATAATTTACATCCTTTAGATTCGTTATATGGTATTGAATCAAATCCTAATCTAGGTTTTAATATTGGTATTGTTTCAGATTTACGTATAGGTAAATTCTTCAACCTTCGCTTTATACCCTCTCTGGAGTTCGGCGAAAGAACGCTTAATTATTTTATAAAATATCATGATAATGTAATTGCAACATCACAAAAGAAAGTAGAGTCAACCTATATACAATTCCCTTTGGAACTTAAGTTTAAATCAGAACGAATGACAAATGCTAGGGCTTATGTTCTTACCGGTTTAAATTATGTTGTTGACCTTGCTTCACAAGCAAATAAAACACAAACCAATCCTGATGATATTATTGTTAAACTATACAAAACTGATTTGTTATATGAATTTGGTGTTGGGTTCGATTTTTATCTGACATACTTTAAAATGGCCACCGAATTAAAAATGTGTTATGGTCTTAAAGATTTACTTGTTCATGATCAAACTCTTTACTCCAGTGGAATTGATAGA
>TBL_comb47_HYPODRAFT_10007008_pt1 | contig 11993 bp, 8 predicted proteins | sample TroBogypolimnion_40_FD_10682 | JGI IMG/M metagenome (IMG submission 10682) | reverse complement strand
AAGTTTGCTAAAACTCCACTGCTTATATCTATTGATGGTGAATGGGGGCTTGCTATGCGACTCGACAGCACGGTTTCCTTTCCAAGACAGATGACATTAGGGGCTTTGGAGAAAGATGACCTTATATATAGACTAGGTTGCGAAATTGCTAGGCAATGTAAGCTGCTTGGAATACACATTAACTTTGCTCCGGTTGCTGATATTAACAGCAATCCGAAGAATCCCATCATTAATAGTCGCTCTTTTGGCGAAGATAAAGTAAAAGTTGCTCGTAAGTGTGTAGCATATATGAAAGGTATGCAGAATTGTGGATTGATAACTACCGCTAAACACTTTCCCGGACACGGTGATACTGATTCTGACTCTCATCTTAAACTTCCTATCATTAATCATTCGAAAGAAATGATAGATACATTAGATCTTTATCCCTTTAAAGAACTTATTAAAAATGGTTTGAATGGCTTAATGGTTGCTCATTTGTATATTCCTTCTCTAGATAGTGTTAAAAACACTCCTTCCACACTATCTAAAACAATTGTTACAGAAAAATTAAAAAAAGAACTTGGTTTTAAGGGTCTTATTTTTACTGATGCTTTAGAGATGAAAGGAATTGCCAACTATTATAAAGCAGGTGAGATAGAAATTAAGGCTTTACAAGCGGGTAACGATGTGTTGCTATTGCCTGAGAGTGTTGGTACTGCTATTAGTTCGATTAAAACTGCTATAGATAGTAATCTAGTTTCGTTGGATGAGCTTAATATTAAATGTAAGAAAGTATTATCTTATAAATTTGATATGGGTCTTAACAAATCTGCAATGGTAAGTACAGATAAGCTTTTTGATAAACTAAATAATAGGGAATCGGATGTACTATGTACTGAAATCTACCGCGATGCTGTGACACTAGTTAAAAATGATAACAACATTATACCCTTAAAGAATATAGAAAAGTATAATACTATTGCAGTTTTAGCAATTGGTGATGAGATGGAGAATAATTTCCAAAAGACTTTAAGAAAATATGCAAAAATTACTTGTTATAATCTTTCTAAAGATTTCAATTTGCATCTAAATGAAAACTTTATAAAAGAAATATCCAAACATGATCTTATCATAATAAGTATTCATAATACAAATAGTCACTTTGAGACTAACTTTGGGATGACAAAACAGACATTTGAACTAGTTGAGCAACTTTCTAAAAAGACTCAGGTTGTTCTTGACATCTTTGGTTATCCTTATACTTTAAGTTTATTTAATGATAAAAACATACCTGCAATAATTGTTTCGTATCAGGATAAACCTGAGACTCAAAATGTATCAGCTCAGCTGATATTTGGCGGAAGTGAGGCTAAAGGAATACTCCCTGTTACTATTAACGAAAAGTATCCTTTAGATTTAAGTTTAAAGACTAGTCGAATTCGACTAGGATACGTGCTACCTGAAGAAATAAATTTAGATAATGAGCTTTTGAATAAGATTGATAACATAGCAATGAATGGTATTAAGGAGAAAGCCTTCCCGGGCTGTCAGATACTGGCTGCAAAGGATGGCAAGGTTTTCTATCAGAAATCATTTGGAACTAAGAGCTATGATGACAATAGTCCGGTTACTAATGATAACATATATGATCTGGCATCAGTTACTAAAGTAGCGGCAACCACGCTTGCTATGATGAAACTCTATCAGCTAGGCAAAATAGACCTGGATAAGAAACTATCTGATTATCTAAAGTATCTAAAACATTCAAACAAGAAAGATATTACTATCCGAAAAGTAATGACACATCAGGCAAGACTTAAGCCTTGGATTGCTTTTTATACAAAAACGTTAGTTAATGGTACTTTGGATTCAAATTTTTATCGTAAAACTCCATCAAAGAAATATGGTATTAAGGTTGCTGACAGTATTTACTTAAGAAGTAATTTCCAGGTCAGTATTCTTAAAGATATTATTAACTCTGACTTGCTAGAGAAAGAGGAATATGTGTATAGTGACCTTGGTTTTTATTTATTGAGAGAGTTGGTTGAGAAGGTTGCTAAACAACCATTAGATCAATTTGTAAATGAACAGTTTTACACACCTCTGGGTTTGACAAATACCTTCTATAATCCATTAGAGCATCAACCGCTGAGCAATATTATCCCAACCGAAAACGATATTGACTTTAGAAAGCAGCTTGTGAGGGGATATGTACATGATCAGGGGGCTGCAATGCTGGGTGGTATCTCTGGGCATGCAGGTTTGTTTTCAAATGCTAACGAACTGGCTGTTATCTTTCAGATGCTTTTGCAGAAAGGAACTTATGGAGGCAAAAGATATCTTGATTCAGCAACTGTTGAATTATTTACACGTCAACAATTCCCATTGTTTAAGAACCGTCGTGGGTTAGGTTTCGATAGACAACTTCCTACTCCTTCCGAAAGTGGCCCTGTTTGCAAAAGTGCTTCCCAATTAAGCTATGGACACTCTGGTTTTACGGGTACTTATGTGTGGACCGATCCCAAAGAGAACCTTGTTTATGTATTCTTATCCAACAGAGTTTGCCCTGATGCAAACAATCACAAAATTACGGATTTAAATATAAGAACTAATATACATCAGCTAATTTATGATGCAATAAAAGCAAGTAAGAAACAAAATTCAAATAAATAATACAATTATGAACGATAAAACTAAATCAATTGTGTGGTGGGTTGTTGCTATAGTTTTCACTATTTCAATAGCTGTCTTCCAACGTATGACAGGTCCCACGTATCCCGTAACAGGAAAGATAAATATTGCAGAAACAGCTATTAAATTTAAGCTTTTGCGTTCGCATGTCACGTCAACTAATGCATTAATAACTTTTAAAGAGATTGATACTACCTTTACCGGCTCTCTTATCTACAGGCATTATAAATCTGATGAACAATGGACAGAAATGCCTATGAAACGCAATGAAATGAAGGAGTTGGTGGGCGAATTACCGGCCCAACCAATGGCCGGGAAGTTGGAATATAAAGCCTATCTAAAGTACAAAAACGACAGTTACGCATTAAACACAACGCCTGTGGTTATCCGATTTACAGGTGATGTGCCACCTTTAGTTATGATACCGCATATTTTGCTAATGTTTCTGGCAATGCTGTTTTCTTCACGAACAGGTATCGAAGCTTTGATAAAGGGTAAAAATACTTTTAAATATACTATTATAACTTTAGTTACATTGTTTATTGGTGGAATAATTCTTGGGCCTGTCGTGCAAAAATATGCATTTGGTGCCTATTGGACTGGCTGGCCTTTCGGTAAAGACCTTACTGATAACAAAACTTTGATAGCTTTTATCTTTTGGGCGATAGCTGCTTTTGTTTTATATCGAAATAAAGCAAAAAGAACTATGGTTGTGGTAGCTGCGGTGGCTTTATTATTGATATATATGATACCACACAGCATGTTTGGCTCCGAATTAAACTATAAAAGCGGACAAGTGGTTACAGGCAAATAACTGTTGCACTTTAATTTGTCTTTAAAAACTAAACTGCCTAGTTTAATTAATAAAATATGCGTAAAATTCCAAATAGTGAGCTCAATCGTTTAAGTGTTGAGGACTTTAAAAAGGCAGATAAGTTGCCTGTAGTTATTGTACTTGATAATGTGCGAAGTCAACACAATATTGGTTCTGTTTTTAGGACTTCTGATGCCTTTAGAATGGCTAAAATTTATCTGTGTGGCATAACTGCAACTCCTCCAAATCGCGAAATTCATAAAACAGCTTTGGGTGCTACCGAATCGGTTGAATGGAAGTACTTCGAAACCACCATAGCTGCCATAGAGCATCTAAAAGCCGAGGGGTACAGCGTGTATGCTATCGAGCAGGTTGAGAAAAGTATCAGCTTAAAAGATTTTAAATTAGAAGTTGACCAAAAGATTGCGCTTGTGTTTGGCAATGAGGTAGACGGGGTGGCTGAGGAAGTGATGTTACTCGTAAATGGAAGCATAGAAATACCGCAGTTTGGCACAAAGCACTCCCTAAACATTGCGGTAAGCGCGGGAATTGTTATTTGGGAAATAGCTAAAGATTTTTTCTAAAAGAGAACCACTGTTAACTACGTCTATACAAGTTTTTATTTGTTTCTTCTCAATTGACTTTTCGTTTCATGGTTAAAAAAGGTAAGAATCAAAAAAAACCTCAGCAATTGCTTGATGAAGGTTTTTTATTATGAATTTTTAGGGATATTCCATGGAATATCAACACCCAATTATTATGTAAAATATTAAAAGAACTGATTATCTCAGATTCAGCTAAATTGCGATTTGATGGAGATAAATATTCTGATATCGAAATATCAAAAAAAACAAAAGATGCAATTAAATTAACGTTAGAATTTTATAGTGCTCTAGGTGGAGATTTATATAAATAAAATCATTCTTTTAAAAGATCCTTTATCAACATTAATATTAAAATCCGAACTTTGGAACTAAATATAAAAATATTAATGAATATGTTTTGGCTTTGATGATGACCGTTATAAGAAAGCCCTGCATTCACTAAAAAATTATGCAAGGCTTTTCTAATATAATAATTAATGATAACAATTAATACTTCCACTTTCGCGAGAGGGGTTTATATTTAAAAACTTTACACAGATAAAGAAGCTGAAGTAAGGAAGTTTGTAAAAGAATAGAAATCAATTACGAGTTACGGAAAACAAACGCTTTGACTCCGCTAAGGGGTAGAAGAGAGGACTTCTAATAAAAAGAGCAGCTGTCCATGATAAGACAACTGCTATTTTATATTATAAATGAATTACAACAAAACGTAATTCGTAATTATTTCGTTATTCCAAGTACTTCTTCCCCCTAGTATGCTTTCGCAAAAATAACTCTTTGTGTTGAAGGCTTACCTGTATAAATACACTTGCCATTCTCCTGAGGATTATTCAATGGAATGGTACGTATCGTAGCTTTAGATTCCTCTTTAATCTTTAACTCCGTTTCGGTAGTGCCATCCCAATGAGCATAAACAAATCCACCCTTATTTTCGATAGCATCTTTAAACTCTGCCCAGGTGTCAACTTTATAAGTTAGATCATCTCTGAAAGTTAATGCCTTTTGATAAAGGTTTTTCTGAATAGCTTCCAATAGATGTTCCACTTTATTTTCAATATCTATTTGTTGATAAGTAGATTTCTCTAAAGTATCGCGACGAGCAACTTCAATAGTTCCTTCTTCGATATCACGAGGTCCGATTGCCAATCTCAAAGGCACACCTTTTAATTCGTACTCAGCAAACTTCCAGCCCGGTTTGTAAGTATCCCTATCATCATATTTAACAGAAATACCTTTTGATTCGATAGCTTTCTTAATCTTTAAAACCCTTTCGGTGATTAAAGCAAGTTGTTCTGCATTTTTATAAATAGGAATAATCACAACCTGAATAGGAGCTAATTTAGGAGGCAATACCAACCCATTATCATCAGAATGAGCCATAACCAACGCACCCATCAATCGTGTAGAAACACCCCATGAAGTAGCCCATACATATTCTTGTTTATTTTCTTTATCAGAGAATTTTACATCAAAAGCTTTAGCAAAATTTTGACCAAGAAAATGAGAAGTCCCTGCCTGAAGTGCTTTTCCATCCTGCATTAAAGCTTCAATGCAATAAGTATCAACAGCACCTGCAAAACGTTCGTTAACAGTCTTAACACCTTTAACAACCGGTAATGCTAACCAGTTCTCTGCAAAATCAGCATAAACTTCAAGCATCTTTTTAGTTTCTTCAACAGCTTCTTCCTGTGTAGCATGTGCCGTATGACCTTCTTGCCAAAGGAATTCGGCAGTACGTAAGAATAAGCGTGTACGCATTTCCCATCTTACCACATTAGCCCATTGATTAACCAGGATAGGTAAATCGCGATAAGACTGTATCCAGTTACGATAAGTATCCCAAATAATAGTTTCTGAAGTTGGACGAACAATAAGTTCTTCCTCTAGTTTTGAATCTTCATCAACAATAACACCCTTTCCATTTGGATCTTGTTTTAAACGATAATGCGTAACAATTGCACACTCTTTTGCAAAACCTTCAACATGGCTTGCCTCTCTACTGAAGAAAGATTTAGGTATAAACAAAGGGAAATAAGCATTTTGATGCCCTGTATCTTTAAACATTTTGTCGAGAGCAGCCTGCATCTTTTCCCATATTGCATAACCATAAGGTTTAATTACCATGCAACCTCTTACTGCAGAATTTTCTGCTAAATCAGCCTTAATAACCAGCTCGTTGTACCATTGAGAATAATTATCTTCTCTTTTAGTTAATTCTTTTGCCATTTTGTGATGTTTTGGTATAATTTTTGTATATGAATACTCGTTAATTATATTATTAAATAATCAGCAAAATTAAAAAATATAAGCATTAGAATTACATTTATTCAAAATAATAAAATGGGAGGACCAAAAAAATGAAAACTTTAGTTAGATTATTCTTAATTCCTTTGTTGCTTTTTACTTCTTGTACAGCAATGTATCAAACTAGTTCGAGCAATGAAGATGACGGTGTATATTACAGACCACAAACACCATCAAATGATAAGCAGGAAGTAAAACCAACTGCATCTGTATCTGATAAACAAAAAATAACATATACAGAAACTACTCCCAACTCATATACTCCTAAAAATACTACAACTAATGATAAAAGTCAAGCTGTAAATACTTACGATACAGTAGCAAATAATCAACAAAATAATTATACTCTTGCTGATAATTCAGTAAGTCAGGATAACCAATCCAGCAATACTTATAGTGATGATGATTATTACGACTATCAATATGCTGCTCGTATAAATAGATTTCATAATTCATATAGTTTTAATTATTATGATGATTATTATACCAATCCTTTTTATTATGGAGTTAGTATATATAGTCCATATTACTGGAATTCCTGGGGTTGGGGTTTAGGCTTAGGTTATAACTGGGGCTGGGGATATAGTATGGGATACTATAATCCTTTCTGGGGTGGATATTATGGCTATTATCCTTTTAGTTATGGATATGGTTATAATCATGGATATTATGAAGGTGGCTGGTCATCAAATAGTCATTCAGGTCATTATTATGGTCCTCGTCGTAGTGCTTTTGGATCTACAAACAGTAGATCTACAAGAGCAGCAAATGGCACAAACAATGTATCAGGTAAAGGTATGAACGAAGGTATTGCAAGATCTACCAATAATGCAAGTTTAAAAACAGAAAGTAGAACAACAAATTCAGGATATACTAATAACTCTCAAAGACCTTTTAATAATAATCAAAGAGCAACAACTACTGACAACAGACAAACTAATACGACTGCCAGAACAGGTAATTATTTACAAAACAATAGTAGAGTAAATAATTCTAATCAAGGCACAAATAGGTCAGCAGCTAACAATGCCGAACGTCAGTATAATAAGCCAAATGCTTCAAATGTTAATTCTGCTAATTATAACAGGAATGATTCAAAAGCATACACTTCTCCTTCATATAATCAACCACGTTCGAGTCAGGAATATGAAAGTTCTCAAGCTAAAAAAGCACTTTCTTACAACAATACGACCCAACAAAGAAATACGACTCAAAATTATAACACAAGGTCATCAAACCAACAAAACAATACTATAACAAGAAGAAGTAATAATAACCCTAATTTTAACAGGTCTAGTAATAGTAATAATTCCAGAGTTTACATTCCATCTCAATCTACACCTAGTCGTGGAGGTGGTGGTGGTGGTACTTCTCACTCAAGTGGTGGTGGCAGCAGTAATGGAGGTGGCAGTCATAGTTCAGGTGGCAGCTCAGGCGGTGGTTCACATTCAAGTGGTGGCAGAAGATAATCTAATTTCTAATTAATAAATCTTATAAAGACAATAACAATGAAAAGAATATCATTATTAATAATACTTTCCTTAGCTCTTATCAAAGCTAATTCACAAAATGAAGTTGATGCGCTAAGATATTCACAGAATTACTATGGTGGTACTGCAAGATTTACTGCTATGGGTGGTGCATTTGGTGCACTAGGTGCTGATTTTTCTACTTTAAGTATCAATCCGGCAGGCATAGGATTGTATAAGACTTCTGAATTTACTTTTACTCCAACTTTTTACGTAGGTAATACAAGTTCTACTTATAGTGGTAAAACAAACGAGGATAATAAATATAATTTTAATTTAGGTAATATCGGTTTAGTTTACGATTTTTTTAAACGTGGTAAGTTTGCTGAAGGAAATGGATGGAAAGACATTCAATTTGGATTTGGTATTAATAGATTAAATGATTTTAACAATAGAGTGGTTATACAAGGGGTTAGTGCAAACAGTTCTATGATGAATCAATATGTGGCTAGTGCCAATAATAATGGCAAAGGATCAACTATTGACGAACTTGATAATTTCTCAACTTATCTGGCTTATCAAACTTATTTATTAAATCCAATTGCCGGGGATTCTACTCATTATAATTCACCAGTTACAGGTAATGTAAATCAACAAAAAACTATTACTACAGATGGATCGATGAATGAATTTGTAATTACTTTAGGCGGAAATTATAGTGATAAAATTTATCTTGGAGCTACTCTAGGTATCCCTTTTATGAGGTACAACGAGCAATCTATCTATAAAGAAATAAATCTAAACGACACTATTCATAATTTCAACAATTATTCAGTCAGTGATAATCTTACTACAACCGGAACTGGTGTTAATATTAAATTTGGTATGATTTATCGTCCTAATAATATCGTTAGAATAGGTCTTGCCGTTCATTCGCCTACTTTTTACAGTATGGAAGATCAATGGAGTAGAAAAATAGATTCAGATATGGGTGATAGTGGCAAATATACATCTACTTCACCACAAGGGCTTTTTGATTATCAACTGCAAACTCCTTGGCATTTGATTGGTAGCCTAGCATTTTTTATTGGTGATCACGGTTTGATTAGTGCAGATTACGAATTTGTAGATTATACAAGTGCTAAACTAAGATCTCAAAATGATGATTTCTTTGATGCAAATCAAACTATTCAAGGAAAATATACCAATACTAATAACTTTAGATTTGGTACCGAATGGAGGTTAAATCCAATTACATTAAGAGCAGGGTATGCATTTTACCAAAGTCCTTATAAAACTACTATTAATGATGGTAAACGTACAATCTTATCATTTGGTGTAGGCTTTAAAGAAAAGAATTATTTTATCGATTTTGCTTATTCTTATTCAAAACAAAATGAAGATTATTATCTTTACAACGATGCAGCACTAAATCCTGTAAAGAATACTATAACAGGCAGCAGCGTAATGATGACTGTTGGTTTTAAATACTAAGAAATAAATCCTATTGAGTATAATTAGAAAGGCATGATAATATTAGATTATCATGCCTTTCTTTATTAAATTTGTATAATCTACTATGATTTTTTAGACATCTAACTATATTTCTAATAAAAGAACTCCACTATCCGATTTAATTGTGAGTGATTTTTTATCTGCCTTTTGGCAATAGTCTGTTGTTTTTGACGATAATAAAAGAGCCCCTAACAGATTTTGAAAACTGTTAGGAGCTCTTCTAATTCTTTATAATTTAATCTCAGGAATATCTCCTTCTATAATAAGAGTACCTTCGGTGGCTGCTTTTATATCTTCAATGCTAACTCCGGGAGCTCTTTCCAACAGTTTAAAACCTTTGTCGGTAACTTCCATAACTGCTAAATCTGAAACTATTTTCTTAACACAATTAACTCCGGTTAGAGGAAGCGTACATTCTTTAAGCAATTTTGATTGACCTTCCTTATTAGTGTGTTGCATAGCTACAATAATATTCTTTGCCGAAGCAACCAAATCCATTGCACCACCCATACCTTTAATAAGCTTTCCAGGAACTTTCCAACTGGCTATATCGCCTTTCTCAGAAACCTCAAAAGCACCCAAAACAGTAATGTCTACATGACCTCCTCTAATCATTGCAAAACTTGTAGCGGAGTCAAAGAAAGAAGCACCCGGCATATAAGTTACAGTTTGCTTGCCTGCATTTATTAAATCTGCATCCACAGTTTCCTCAGTTGGGAATGAACCCATGCCAAGCAAACCATTCTCTGAATGCAATATAACGTGGATACCTTCGGGTACATAATTAGCAACCAAAGTGGGGATACCTATTCCAAGATTTACATAATAACCGTCCTTTAATTCGCGAGCAATAACTTGCGCGATTTGATTCTTGTCTAGTGCCATATTTTTAATTATGAATTATGAGTTATGAATTATGAATTAATTTATTTATGATTTGGAAAGAGTAAGTTTCTCTATTCTTTTCTCATAATTTACTCCCTGGAATATCCTTTGAACAAAGATACCCGGAGTATGAATTTGGTTTGGGTCGAGTTCGCCTGCCGGAACAAGTTCCTCAACCTCGGCAATGGTAATTTTACCTGCCATAGCCATCATATTATTAAAATTATTGGCAGTATGTTTGTAAATAAGATTGCCATGTGTGTCGCCTTTCCATGCTTTAACAACAGCATAGTCGGCAGTAAGTGCATGTTCCAGCAAATGCATTTTACCATTAAACTCACGAGATTCTTTTCCAATGCCTACTTCGGTACCATAGCCTGCAGGAACATAGAAAGCAGGAATACCTGCACCACCTGCCCTGATCTTTTCGGCCAACGAACCCTGTGGCAATAGTTCAACCTCTAGTTCACCATTTAAAAGCTGTCTTTCGAACTCGGCATTCTCGCCTACATACGAAGAAATCATCTTCTTTATTTGTTTATTACGAAGTAAAAATCCAAGTCCGAAATCATCAACACCACAATTGTTAGAAATACATATCAAACCCTTAATATTTGTCTTAGATAACTCCATAATAGTGTTCTCGGGGATGCCACACAAACCAAAACCGCCAAACATGACCGTCATATTGTCTTCAATCCCTTTTATAGCTTCGATAGCATTACTTAAAACCTTGTTCATAAATCTTATTTCTTTTTATTATTTTAATGAATGAAAGAAAAAGTATCCTGAGCTTTCATTAAAGCTTCTTTATAATAGTTCATATCTATATTTAAATCAACATCCTTTGACTGGAAGTAATAAATCAAATTCTCAGTATTGAGATTCCCAACCATATCTTTATTAGACATCGGGCAACCACCCAACCCAAGCATAACTGAGTCGAAGCGACGGCAACCATGTTCGTAAGCAGCATTCACTTTCGACTTCCACGAATCGGCAGTGGTGTGCAAATGAAATCCAAACTCAATATCAGGAAACATCGGAATGACTTCTTCAAACACTTCGCCTATCATTTTAGCATCGCCCATGCCTAATGTATCTGCTAAATCAATAATTTTTATCCCTAACTTCTGTAAATCTTTAATGGCTTTAATAATTGAATTATTATTTTCGTCATCACCGTAAGGATTGCCAAAAGCAACGGAAAGATATACGATCATCTCCTTTTTATTGGCAACACAAAGCTTGTTGACATCCTCGATAGTTAAAAGAGCAGCCTCGGGAGTTGTGTTAATGTTAAGTTTAAGAAATGTTTTGGAACTTGAATAAGGGAAACCGAGATATGTAATTTCATCAAAAGCAATTGCAGCTTCGGCACCGCGAAGATTGCCGATTATTGCAAGAAGTTTGGTGTGAGTTGAGGACATATCAAGCTTTGAAAGTACCTCGTCAGTATCCCTTAACTGGGGAATTGCTTTTGGAGAAACGAAACTACCAAAGTCAATGGTATCAAAACCAACCTTAAGCAGGGCATTGATATAATCTGCCTTTTGTTGGGCAGGTATATACTGCTCAATTCCTTGCATTGCATCCCTTGGACATTCGATTAGCTTGATCATTAACTTAGTTTTTATAATTGTCTTATGTTATTAGACTATCTTTTAATAAACAACAATTTTCTTTTTTTGTTAATTTAGCGTTTAAGTATCACCTCAGTTTTGAAAA
>TBL_comb47_HYPODRAFT_10007006_pt1 | contig 11999 bp, 8 predicted proteins | sample TroBogypolimnion_40_FD_10682 | JGI IMG/M metagenome (IMG submission 10682) | reverse complement strand
GATCCTTTGCTGCTTACGCAAATACTTATGTTGGCCCGCTAGCGGGTTATATGGTTGGATGGGGCTACTGGACCTATTGGATTGTGGTTGGTATTGCCGAGGTCACCGCAGTAGGTATCTATATGGGGATCTAGTATTGTTGTCACCAATCATTTATAATGGATTCACTATGCCAATTGCCTATGCCTACTCCCGTTACTCATCCGAACCACAGGGTAAGGGTGATTCAATACGCCGTCAGAACGAGCTGGTAGAGCGTTATCTAAAGCAACACCCAGAGCTTGAGCTGGGTACCGATGAAGGCCTGCAGTTCAGCGACCAAGGAGTTAGCGCATTCCGCGGTACCCACGCTAAAAGAGGAGCCTTTGCTCGTTTCTTGGGTTTAGTTCAAACAGGAATGATCGAAGAGGGTAGTTACTTACTTGTAGAGCAGTTTGATAGATTAAGTCGCCAAGAGCCAATGAAGGCTTTGGCTCAACTAAACATGCTTCTGCAAGAAGGCATCGTCGTTGTCACGTTGAATGACGGTAAGGAATATACAAAAGAAGGCATCGATAAAGATGGCGGTATGTCGTTATTAATGGCGGTCATGCAAATGATTCGAAGCCACGAAGAGTCGCGTACCAAAGGTTTGCGTGTCAAGCAGGCATGGCATCAGAAATTCAAGAAGGTTGATGAGGGTGTAATGCTGACCAAGCGTGTGCCATTTTGGATTGATTCGGAAAGCCATAAGAAGCTGAATCGCAAGCAAGTGTCAGTCATTAAGAGAATATTTACTAAGGCAGCTAAGGGTGTTGGTGCATACACAATAGCTAAGGAGCTCAATGCTGATGGTGTTCCTACGCCTACCGGTCGAGCAGAGTACTGGAGTACTGGCACTATCAAAAAGTTATTAAAAAGTAAATCGGTAATTGGCACTTTAACTACCGGTGACGGAGTGGAGCATCTAAACTATTTTCCGCCGGCAATACCAGAGGCATTGTTCTTTAAAGTGAACAACGTTGCTAAGTCAAGCAAGGCTGTAAGGAGTCCAAAAACAAGTGTGCGTGGAACACATCCATTATCTGGATTAATGTTTTGCTCCAAGTGTCTTAAGCCGGCTCATTATGTTACCAAGCAAGGAAGAGTGAAGGCGGATGGCACCAAATCCATGTGGCAATATGCAGTTTGCGCTCAAGGTGTTGAGAGTGGTGCAGGATGTAAATATCAATCGTTACCATACGATGTCGTTGTGCGCTCTGTAGTCAACGCTGTTGAAAAACATCAATATAACGATGCTCAGGGTGACACTCTGAAAGAGATTCAAAAATTAGAGGATCGGGTTAGACATTTAAATGCCAAGATCGATTTTCATGACGATTTAAGGACGGCCGTTGGTAGGCGTCAGTATCAAGATGCATTAGAGGAATTAGATGTCGCGCAAAAACGTATTAGAGAATTGGGCGAAAGTAGGTCTCCAATTAGCGCTAGGCTATATAAGCAGGCAAAAAAGGAGGCAATAGAAGGAGGTAGCGGGGTTACTAACCACCAATTAAGACAGCTAATAGATCGGGTGGATTTGAATTTTGATAAGCAGACCTATGTAGTTCATTTCCACGATAACGGTAAAGTTAAGGGTGACGTAGGACGTTTTGATTAATGGAATTCTTTCTGATTTTGGGGCGGATTTAGTTAAAAGTTTGCATAAGTAGAGGTATGGGGCGAATTTATTCAAGAATGTGCACTATTAGTTATAGGCAAAGAATTTGTTCCGAAAAGTGAATTATTTGGGGCGAAAACAACGAATAATTTGCATTACTATAAGTAGGGGATAGAAATTGTGGTCGCTATCTCTCAGTTCTGCGTATTAGTTAATTTAGGTAGTAAAAGTAGCAGCTCGGTAGGTTAGGTCGAGGATAAAAAAGTCTCTAGCTGTAAAACGTCAAAAAAGTCTGGGCCGGTGGGCGCCCAAGTGTCGGAAACCGTTATTAGTCGTGGCGGTGGATGGCCAAGCCCCTGAACATATCGGATGCATGTGTTCAGAATAAGTTGGCGGCTTGAGCAATGCTCAGGTGGGAGTCGACAAAGAATCCGAAATAAAACCATCACGACGGTTTTTTATCCATTTCGGAGTATTTATGAATATCAATTACGAGCGCTATGGTGCGCTGGGCTTTCCATTATTAAGTAACAACTATCAGCCAATTCCGGTTAACGGTAAGCGGCCAGTAGTGCAGGGATGGACAACCTTACCTATAACAAAGGAATTAGTCGAAGGCTGGTCAAACAAGCATCCAAATGAGGGCGTTGGCATCCTAACGGGCAAAGGTGATCACCCAATCTTTGCTGCCGATTTTGACTTCTATGATGCTAATACGTGCAATGTCTTAGTGACAGCGTTTCAAGAGCGATTCGGTAAGGGGTTGGTTCGTGTTGGGCGCCAACCAAAGGTACTGATCCTTTATGCAGGTACTGGGCAACACCAGAAAATTACTAGTCCGTACTGGGTTGATACAAATAATCCCACCAAGCCAAATGGAGATGAACTCCTGCAGCGCTTTGAGCTATTGGGTACGGGCCAGCAGTTTGTAGCATTCGGAAGACACCCTGAAACGCAACAAGACTACACGTGGGTTGGAGCTAACCCACTTCAAATTAATGCTGAAGACTTGCCGATCTTGGACCTCAACGAGGTTGCGCAATGGATTGAGCATGAGCTTCCTCCTCTGCTTCCAGAGTGCTATCAATTTCATTCCGGCTCGTTCGCAGCCAAATCTCAAAACTTTGAATTTGTTCAAGACCCGCTGGATATTCCAAATGACCAGACCATTGCTGATTTGCGTTCAGCCATTAGCTTCTTAAACGCCGTGGATGCTGATCACTACGATACATGGATAGAGGTTGGGCACGCATTAAAGGTCTTGGAAGCCCATGGGTTAGGTGAGCAGGCGCGTGAGCTATATCACGCATTTGCCATAAAGAGTGATCGCTATGATTTTGATGAGACTCAATCGCGTTGGGAGAGTTTTAGTCCTAGCAGAACATCCTATAAGGCCATATTCACCAGGGCCCAAGTCAGAGGCTGGACAAATCCAAAATCAAAAGAAGGCTTGCGACAAGAACAACGTGAGCTTAATAGAAAGATCGGTGAAGGCAGCTTAGTTACCGCAACGAATGAAATCCTTACAGTTGAAGAGATGCTGGAACGCTTTGTATACAACATGAAGGGGCAGATGGTCTCTGATAGAAAGTTTCCACAGCATGCATTGAAACTGGCTGATGCAAGAGTTGCATACGCCGCTAGCCGGTCTCAGGTTCATATAAAAAATGGCGATTCAGTGCGAACCAAAGAAGTTGATTGTCTTGAGCAGTTCATAAAGCACGTTAAACGACCAACAACTATTGATAGAACCTTTGTGGCTGGTGCTGATGTAATTGTTTCAAACGAAGAAGGGGTGCCTTGCTTTAATACATTTAAATCATTTGCACGTCAGAAGGCTAAAGAGCTGGGAGATGCATCACTGGCCCAGCCATTTGTGGATCACATTACATGGCTGTTTGGTGATCGTGCAAATAATTTTCTAGACTGGCTCGCTCATATTGAGCAGCAACCCGGTGTATTACCTCAGACAGCATGGCTACACATTGCGAATAACACAGGACTCGGTAGAAACTGGATTAGCTCAGTCTTAGTGCGTGTTTGGCCGGGTTATGTGGCTAGCAATTTCGATTTGGTTGGCTCACTGGGGTCGAGCTTTAATGGTCCGCTGTCGCACAAGTTATTAGCGCAAGTGGATGAGCTAAATGAAGCCCATCAATCTCAAAGCAAGTGGAGTTTCTCTGAGAGGCTAAAGTCCATGCTCAATTGTGAATACCGTGAAATAAACAATAAATACGGCGCTCAAGTGCGGGAAAAGAATGCTTGTCGGTTCTTAATGTTTAGCAATCACATATCAGCCATTCCCTTAGAGGAGACTGATCGGCGAATTGAAGTGGTTATTTCCGACAGGAAGCCACAAAATGAGGGGTATTACAGGAAGTTGTATAGCCAGTTGCATGACGAGCAATTTATTGCGTCTGTTGCAAAGTTCTTGATGGAGAGGGATATATCAGCATTTAATCCCGGGGCCACTGCGCTGACGACAGAACACAAGCAATCTGCCACTGCAATTAGCAAAAGTGAAGCTGATGAAGCTATTGAGTTTTTTGTTGAGTATTGGCCATACGATATTGTGCCGACTACTTTAATTACTGAATATATGCCCAATACTCCTGATTCGGTGCTCAAGCATATTAAAACTCGTGCTGGCATTTCGACCTATCTTGCTCCAGGCCAGACCAAGCCAACGTCCATACGTATTGATGTAACTGTTAATAGATTGGCCGTCATTAAAAACCCTGATTTGTGGATAAAAGCATCGCTTGTGGATGTAAAGGCAGAGGCCAAGAAGTCTATCGAGTTGCTCAACAGCATAAAAAAGACAGCAGGGTTTAGCGCCAATATTGCTGAAGCAATGCGAGCATATTTAGATGACCGAGCAGCTCAATAAACCAAAAGTGTAACGACGTAACGGGTTGTAACGCTAATTCTTTCAGTATTCAGAAAGATAATTTTTTTAAGTCCTTTAGGAAGAGCGTTACAGAGCGTTACAGCGTTACAAATTACGGCTGTCCAAATGCGTGGACGTCAATTAAGGAATTAACAATGACAAAACAATCAAAAAGCATCGAATTAACTACCGAGCAAACAAGAGAGCTTTCACAGCTATGGAGTAAGGTTGAAGACAAAGTTGACCCCAAAAGCAATCGCTTTGTGAAATTGAGATTAGTTATGCCAGAGGGAAAGGCGATCTTTACGAAAACACAGCTCTTAATGACCGCATCAAACTTGGCGGTTAATAACGTCACTCCACCGAGCTGGATGTATGGGGTATTAAATCTAGTGGAGCTGCAATGAGTCCAAATCAATGTCCAAGGTATCAGCAATGTAGTGCTGCGATATGCCCTCTATGGCGCCCGGTGCTCGAGCAGAAGATGATCAAAGGAGAGCGTGTCTGCGGTGTGCTTCTTGAATACCAAAAGACCCTATCCAGACCATTTTTAACTACCCACTACGGCACACAGATGATGCAGGTAATGGGACAGGCTACCGATCAGATAAAAGCACATGGCGGGTATCTGCTTCGTGCTGCTCTAACCCGAGCCGCCAGTACAGGAACAAGGTTGACGCTCATTGGTTTCAGCTAGGTCTGTACGCGGTCGCGTAGGGGCTAGGTTGGGGTTGGACTTTGTTTTTTGATGCCCAACCCCGATTGTTAACAAGGCGGCACATTCTTATTGCCTCGAGAGCTAAGCATGTTCTTAAAAGTGCATTAACTATTCGTTCATTAAATCAAACCACAAAACCCAACAACAACAAACACTCAATCAATTAGGAGAAAACATGTCAAAAAGACGTAGTAAAAAGCGAAATTACTTAACTATGGACGTCGAACTTGCGGAATTAGCGTATGTATTGCATGGAAACGCTAATCGTCTTAGAGGTACCGCAACTCACATTAACATCACAGCTGCTTTTCGAATGCAGCTCCTTAGGATGGAGCAGAGGATGGTAAAAGTGGCTAGAAGTCTTGGTATTGAGCTAGATGAGCCGAATAAAGATGCTTTTGTAACAAAAGAAAGCGCGGAAAAGATTGGGGATCAGTTGGGCCTATTTGATGCTTAACTCCTAGCGGCGAGGGTCAGCTAACGGCCAGTAAGGGACCTTGGTAAGTCATGTTGAAATAAGTTAGACTTTGGCATGCTAAGTATTCTGACCGTTACAAAAAAACAGATCATTTTCTTTCTTTTGACGCTGTTTATATTGTTCTTCACGGCCATTGCGATTGCTTGGTTTTATGCCCCGCCAATACCAAAAAAAATCACCTTAGCTGTTAGATCATCGGGGGGATTTTCCTATCAATTTGCTGTCGATTTCAAAAAAGCAATGAAAGAGGCTAGCAACATTGAAGTGGAGATTCAAGAGACAGCTGGATCTGTGGCGAATATAAAACTATTGAGCTCTCCAAAGTCTGGCGTTGACTTGGCAATAGTGAACACTGGTGCTGTAAATCCCGATAATTACCCTGAGTTAAAAGCTCTAGCCGGGGTCTACTACTTGCCTTATTGGGTGTGGTATCGATCAAATGCCTTCAAAGGAGAGCTTATATCGATGCATCAATTAAAGGGTAAACGATTTTCAATCGGCCCTAATGGTAGTGGCGATGAAAAACTTAGTAGAGATATTTTGAAACTAAACGAAATAAATGATGATGAAATTAAATTATTAAATTTGCCTTTTGCTAAAGCCATCTCCGAGCTCTCATCAGGCGGCATAGATGCGGTAGCTCTAGTGGATGGCGTCGGGTCACCCAGTATTGAGAAATATAAAAATATTCAGGGTATTAGGATTATGAATTTTAGTGAAGCCGATGCTTACTCTCGATCCATGCCATCACTAACCAAAATCGTATTGCCTCAAAGCAATATCAGTTTTAAGAATCACCTGCCAGACAAAGACATTCAATTAATAACTACAAAGGCAGTTCTTGTTTCTCGGTCTGATATTAACCCTGGTCTAGTCAATGAAATTATGTATGTCTTAGATGACAAATTTAGAAATTACACCCGCTTGCAAAATGCTGAAGAATTTCCAAGTAATCAGGGTTTAGATTTTCGCCAGCAAGAAGATGCTCAAATCTACATGAAGGATGGTCCAACTTTTCTATATAAGCATTTACCTGCCTGGCTGGCGGTTTGGGTGGGGCGAATTCTAGCCATCATCATCCCATTAGCAATTCTTATAGTACCGCTGCGAACCATTGTGCCCGCCCTTATCCAGGCGCCTTTGCGATTTAATATGGGTAAATCTTATTTGGAAATGAAGCAGCTCGAATTGGATGTCCATAATGCCGAAAAGAATAATCTTCCACTGTCAGATTTTGAATTGTTAAGCAAACGATTAGATGTATTCGAGGGCAAAGTAAATAAACTGAAAGTACCCGCTTTAGAGACAGAGCAATACTTTAATTTGAAAGCGCATATTGATGTAATCCGCAACAGAATACGTATTTTTTGCCAAAAATAATCTATATTTGTCCGCTTTGGGTCGAAAGCTACTGTGAGTGGGAATTGAGTCCAAAGTCCCAAATCGGCCACTACAGGACATTCGGCTAATTTCACTCTCTTCTTACTGTGCGCATCGTTGTAATAAAATGAACCTATGAACCCCCAACTTCAAGCACTGCTTCAACAAGCCATTCAAGCCTTTCAGAGTGGAAATTTTGATAGCGCTGATTTAATTCTAAAAAGAGTTTTACTGGTTGATTCAAAAAATCTTGCAGCTTTGCATATTCTTGGTTTAATCAAGGTAATGCAGGCTAATTTCAGGGAGGCAGCTGATTATTTGACTAGAGCGGCTCGAATTCACCCAAATGATGCGTCAATACAGTACAACTTAGCGAAAGCTCTTGCGGACTCTGGAAATGATAAAGATGCTCTTGTCCATCATAAAAAGGCAGTTGCACTAGCCCCTAATAATCCTGAGGCTTGGCTTAGCTATGGAAAAAGCGCATCTAATTTGGGTCGATATGAGGATGCTTTGGTTTGGTATGGCAATGCACTAAGCCTCAAACCGGATTATGCGGAGGCTTCATTAAATAAAGGCGCAACTCTTAAAGAGCTTGAGAGATACGAGGAGGCCATAGCTTTCGCTGAGCAGGCTTTATCAATAAATCCTAATTTGGCTGAGGCTTGGACCAATAAAGGCGTTGCCTTGAAAGCACTCAAGCGGTATGACGAGGCTATTGCTCACTACGATAAAGCGCTAAGCCTCAAACCTGACTATCACGAAGCTTGGACCAATAAAGGGGCGACCCTGCATGAGCTGAAGCGGTATGACGAGGCTATTGCTCACTACGATAAAGCGCTAAGCCTCAAACCTGACTATCACGAAGCTTGGACCAATAAAGGGGCGACCCTGCATGAGCTGAAGCGGTATGACGAGGCTATTGCTCACTACGATAAAGCGCTAAGCCTCAAACCTGGCATTGATTGGATATCTGGCGACTTGCTTCACACAAAAATGAAAGTATGTAGCTGGTCAGGCTTGGCAGAAGCCTTGGAGAATATTTCCAAAAAAGTGGTGGCGAATGAGAAGGTTATCAATCCTTTTCCGCTGCTAGCGTTGAATGACGATGCTCTGCTTCATAAAAAATCTTCTGAAATTTATATTCAATCAAGATATTCATTTAACCTTGTTTTAGAACCTATTTCTAAGCGTCCACAGAATCAAAAAATCCGAGTGGGTTACTTTTCAGCAGATTTTCATAATCATGCTACTGGGTATTTAATGGCTGAGCTTTTTGAGTTGCACGATAAAAGTCAGGTTGAATTAGTCGGCTTTTCATTTGGTCCAAAGACAAACGATGAGATGCGACTTCGGCTAGGAAGGTCGTTTGACCAGTTCATTGAAGTAGGCGGAAAGTCTGATGTTGAGGTTGCTAAGTTAAGCAGGAATTTAAATATCGACATTGCAGTTGACTTAAAAGGCTTTACTCAAGATTCAAGAACGGGAATATTTGCTCATCGTGCGGCACCAATTCAAGTTAATTATTTGGGCTATCCCGGCACCATGGGCGCTGATTACATGGATTACATTATTGCTGATAGAACTCTTATTCCACTCGAGTCTCAGTCATGCTATTCAGAGAAGGTGGTCTATTTACCCAATAGCTATCAGGTCAATGATAGAAAGCGTCTAATTTCAGATAGGCAATTTACAAGACAAGAGCTAGGGCTGCCTGAAAATGGATTTATCTTTTGTTGTTTTAATAATAATTACAAGATATTGCCTGCAACTTTCGAGGGGTGGATGCGAATTTTGAAAGCAGTTGAGGGAAGTGTCTTATGGCTATTTCAGGACAACTCTTGGGCGCTAGAGAATCTCAAAAAAGAAGCTGAAAAACAAGGTATTGCAGCTGATAGGCTAGTATTTGCTGAGCGTTTGCCTTCGCCTGAGCATTTGGCTCGCCATCGCCAGGCTGATTTATTTCTGGATACCTTTCCCTATAATGCACATACCACCACTAGCGATGCCCTATGGGCTGGATTACCAGTTTTGACTTTAATAGGAAGGTCTTTTGCTAGTCGTGTAGCGGCTAGCCTCTTAAATGCTATAGGTTTACCTGAGTTGATTACAAATACTCAAGAAGAATATGAGGCCTTAGCAATTGAATTTGCAATGAACCCCCAAAAGCTGACAGATATTAAATTGAAGTTAGCCAGAAACCGATTGACCACTCCCTTATTTGATACCCCCTTGTTTACTAAAAATCTTGAGGCTGCTTACATTCAGATGCATGAGAGATACCATGCAGGCTTAGAGCCAGACCATATATCTATTGCTTAGATAGTGCTTTGAGTATCGCAAAAGCCAATTGTTTTGGGTCTGATAAGTTTAGCTGCCTGCACTCTTAAGGGGGTCGGCCTAAGGTTTCAAGCTTCCTACAGGGCAGGTCGCAGTGATTGCTTAGGTCGGTCAAGCAACCAAATATTAGCCTTTTTGCGTTTCGCTCAGCTTTGGCTACGAAGTTTACTTAAGCAGATTTTTAGTTTTGTATGATGGTCTGCTTTGGGTCGATAGCCGCCACCCAACCGTCCCTTAAAAGGACACTCAGAAATGTCGGTTTACCCGACAAATCCCATGTCCAACCACTTGACCGCCTGCCAATGCCACCCAACTTCCACCCATTTCCACTTCGAACCGCAGATCTCGGTGCGTACTGAACACCTGTTCTAGCCAGGCTTAAGCCATTGTTTCTGCTATTGTTTAGCCTCATTTTTACAGCTTCTAAGGCGTAGGTCGCACGTTCGAATCGTGCTGGGCAGGCCAAAGGCCCGACTGGCCGATGAGAAGGCTTCAAAAAACCCAATTGTATGGTAGTCAGTTGACCAACGAGCAAGTTCACTCTTTCTGGATTTTGTTTCACTCATGCTGCCAGCATAACAAAAGCCCTCCAAAAATTTAAAAAAATATACGGGGGATTATTGAATTCATGGGGTGTAGACCAAATGCCTATTAAACAGTCTTTCTCAGCCTACAAAACAGCTTTAAAACGATTTAGAAACGGTGGATAAGGGTAGATGTCATCCTGTGGGAAAAACGAACCAGCTTGCTTTCAATGAGGCACCCAGCAGGAGGTAAGGGTCAATTTGTTTTAGGTCTGGTCGATATTTAGAAGACACCCCGGCTGCCTGATTAACCCTAATTAGTTTGGCTTTTCGCCGTAATTGGTGGGCTAATTAGCCTGCAAGGGTTCATTTAACCTATGTTCTATAAGGCTTACGAGTCATTCCTGCTCAAATAATAGGCATATTAATGATTGGTTACAAAATAACTTAATGGGAATCTGGTTCCCTGAAACCCCCCAATGGGTTTGGGCGCTCTCATCGATTGTGCTGATGGGCTTAATCAATTTGATTGCGGTCAAAGTTTTTGGTGAGTTTGAGTTTTGGTTTGCCTTAATCAAAGTCGTCGCGATTGTAGCCATGATTGCGCTAGGTGGCTCAGTCATTCTCTTTGGATTTACGAATGATTGGCAGCCGATTGGTTTAAGTAATCTCTGGCAGCACGGTGGATTTTTCCCGAATGGTATCTCTGGAATGTTGCTGTCATTGCAGATGGTTCTCTTTGCTTATGTCGGCATTGAGATGATTGGCTTATCGGCTGGAGAGGCTGAGAATCCACGCAAAACCATACCGATGGCAATTGATTCACTGGCGTGGCGGATTTTGATTTTCTACATGGGCGCCATTCTCGTTATTTTGGCAATCTTCCCTTGGAACCAAGTGGGTCAGCACGGCAGTCCATTTGTGGTGATGTTTGAGCGCATTGGTTTACGTGAAGCTGCTGGTCTGATTAACTTTGTGGTGATTACAGCAGCGCTGTCATCTTGCAATGCTGGCATCTTCAGTGGTGGACGTTTGTTGTATGCCTTATCAGTCAATGGTTATGCGCCGTCGCCGTTCGCCAAGTTATCGAAGTATGGGGTGCCTCATCGCGCAGTGATAGCTACTGTTGCAGTCTGCATGACAGGGGTGATCCTGAACTACTTCGTTCCTGATAAAGCCTTCCAATACATTATGGCGGCTGTCACCTTCGTGGGTCTGATGGTGTGGATTGCTATTCTGATTACCCAAATGAAATTCCGCAGCTCTTTAACTAAAGCTCAAGTTGCTGAGCTCAGTTACAAGGCGCCTTGGGCTCCGTATTCCTCGTGGTTCGCATTGGCATTCATTTGCTTAGTGGTGGTGTTGATGGGCTTTCATGAGGATGCGCGGATTGCTTTGATATTAGGTCCGTGTTTATTGGGCATGTATTTAGTGATGTTTTATATCGCTGGCTTACATCGCAAAACAAAACTGAGTCGTGAATTCAAATAAAGGAGATGGAAATGATTATTGGCGTACCTCAAGAAGTTAAAAACAATGAGTTTCGTGTGGGTCTTACCCCAGGTAATGTTAGCGGACTGTGTCAGCAAGGTCATTCAGTACTCGTGCAACGGGGTGCCGGAGCACAGATTGGCTTAAGTGATGAATCCTATCGCATTGCTGGAGCAACCTTAATCAACAGTGCTGCCGAGGTTTATAGCAAAGCAGACATGATTGTGAAAGTTAAAGAGCCACAAGCACAAGAGTGTTCAATGTTGCGAGAGGATCAAATCTTATTTACTTATTTGCACCTGGCGCCAGACCCAGTTCAAACCAAAGCCTTGATTGACTCTGGTGCGACTTGCATTGCCTATGAAACTGTTACCTCTATGAATGGCGCATTGCCACTGTTAGCGCCCATGAGCGAGGTGGCTGGAAGGATGTCTATTCAGGCAGCAGCAGCGCACCTAGAGAAGACCCATGGAGGGCTTGGAGTCTTGATGGCGGGTGTTCCAGGGGTTGCTCCTGCCAAGGTTGTCATCTTGGGCGGC
>TBL_comb47_HYPODRAFT_10007005_pt1 | contig 11999 bp, 13 predicted proteins | sample TroBogypolimnion_40_FD_10682 | JGI IMG/M metagenome (IMG submission 10682) | reverse complement strand
TGCGGATCACCGACCCGTTCGTGGAGGCGCTCACCCACGATTCGATCGTGGTCCAGATCAACCGCCTCAAGAACCGCCGGCGGACCGAGCTGGAGCGGCTGCTGGAGGTGTTCGACCAGGGCCTGGCATCCCGTTCTGACCCGCACCTGCTGGACATCCTGGAAGAGAATTTCCCGGAGCGGCATCGGGAAGTGCTGCGCCGGTTGTTGCGGGCCGGGGCCGAACAGGAGGTCCGGGACAAGATGGACGTGGAGGACGACATCCTGGCCGCCTTCCAGGACCAGGCGCGGGAGTCCGCGGATCTGCGCCAGGCCCTTATCGAGAAGGACCAGGTGATCGAGGAGAAGGACCGCCTGATCGCCGACCTGAAAAGGCGTCTGTCCCACACCTGACGGACAGGTCGATCCGGGTGACGGGCAGTGCTACCGCAGCGGCACGAAGACCACCGGCATCAGCCGGCTGACCACGCCGCCCCCGGGGGTCTTGCGCACCAGGACCAGTTCCTGGGTCGAGCCCGCGGGGCCCAGGGGCAGGATGATCCGCCCCCCCGGCTCCAGCTGGTCCCAGAGCGCCGGGGGGATCGACGGGGCGGCGCAGCTCAGGAGGATGGCGTCGAAGCCGGCCGGTTCCGGCCAGCCCAGGGCGCCGTCGCCGCAGCGCAGGCGGACGTTGGCGCAGCCCAGCGTCTCCAGCACCCGTGCCCCCCGCCGGGCCAGGTCGGGCTCCAGCTCCATGGCGCAGACCTCACGGCACAGCCTGGAGAGCACGGCGGCCATGTAGCCGGAACCCGCGCCCACCTCCAGCACCCGCTCGCTTCCGGCGAGCTCCAGGGCCTCGGCCATGGCCGCGACGATGTACGGCTGGGAGATGGTCTGGCCGGCGCCGATGGGCAGGGGGTGGTCGGCGTAGGCCGCGCTGGCCACGTCCTCGGGGACGAACAGGTGCCGGGGCACGGCGCGCATGGCCGCCAGCACCCGGGGATCCCGGACCCCCCGGGCCTCGATCTGGTCCTGGACCATCGCTTCGCGCAGCTCCCGGGCTTCATCCGGCGCTTCCTGCTCCTGCCGTCTCCGGGTGGCCACGGGGCACCTCCCTATCGCCTGGTCCCGCCCCGCCAGACGCTCAAACGCCGTGCCGGTCCGGTCCCCACACCATTTTATGCAGCTGGAGCTGGAACCGCACCGGAAGGTTGTCCCGGACGATCTGCTCGGCCAGCCAGGCCGGGTCCAACCGGCCCCAGACCGGGCTGAACAGCACGTCCAGCCGGCCCAGGACGTCCCGGGCCTCGCACCAGGCCTTGGCCCAGCGGTAGTCGTCCTGGTGGCAGAGCACGAACTTGAGCTCGTCCTGGCCGGAGACCATGAAGCCGAGGTTGGATTCCAGCCAGTGCCGCTCCTCGCCGCTGCCGGGGGTCTTGCGGTCGACGATCTTCACCACGCCGGGCGGCACCGTCCCCAGATCGTGGCTGCCGGCCGTCTCCAGGGCCACTTCGTAGCCCAGGCCTTCCAGGGCCGAAAGCAGGGCCGGGGCGTTGGGGTGGGCCAGGGGTTCGCCGCCGGTGAGCTCCACGAACGGGGCGTTGGGGCCGGCCATGGGCGGCCCGAGGCGGGTGCGGGCCTCGGCCAGGATGGCTTCCAGTTCCATCGGGCTGCCGTCGTGGAAGGCGTAGGTGGTGTCGCAATAGACGCAGCGCAGGGGGCAGCCGGTGAGCCGGATGAACAGGCAGGGACGGCCGGCCCGGGACCCCTCGCCCTGGATGGAATAAAATATTTCATTGACCTTGAACCGCACGGGGACTCCTGGTCCCCATGATCTCACGCCAGAGCTCACACCAGGCGGGTGCCGCCGTCCAGGGTCAGGATCTCGCCGGTGAGGTAGGGGCTTTCCGCGGCGAAGCGCAGGGCCCGGGCCAGGTCCTCGGGGGTCCCGGTGCGCTGGAGCAGGCTCCGGGAGGCCAGGAAGGCCGGGTCGTCGGTGGGGGAGGGCAGCACGGTGCCCAGGGCGTGGCCGACCACCCGCACCCGCGGAGCCAGGGCCCGGGCCAGGCCCGGCACCAGGGCGGCGAGGCCGGTCTTGGCCACGGAGTAGGGCAGGCGCTTCAGGAACGGCCGGTGGATGGCGATGTCCAGCAGCAGCTGGATGCAGCCGCCGTCGGCCAGCCGGGGCGCCACCGCCTGGGCCACCAGGAGCGGGAAGGTCAGGTTGAGCCGCCAGGTGGCGTCGAGGTTCTCGGGAGACCACTGGCCCAGGAGGTTCTCCGGGAAGGTGCCGCTCACCATCACGGCGCAATTGAGGCTGATCCCCGCCGCCCCCAGAGCGGCCAGATCTGCCATCATCGTTGGTACCAAGTCCGGGTTTTCCGCACCCCAGCGCAGGCACCGCACCTGAGTTTGTTTGCCAAGTTCTGTGATCCAGGGGGCTTCCGTTTTCCAGGAAAGGGAACTCGTCAGCACCAGGTTGTGCTCGGGCGCCAGCGTCTCCGCAAGCGCCCGCCCGAGGCGCCGCCGGCCTCCCACCAGGATCCACCAAGGTTTTCTGTTTCCTCCGCCCACTTTCTCCATGACACAAGGCTACTCTTGTCTCCCTCCCTCCGAGCCATCCGTTGGCGATTGATCCTGACCAGCGTCATCGCCCTGGTTCTGGCTCTGGGGTCGTTCTATTTGAATCAATGGGTTTATGCCTCCTCGGACGACCAGTGCTCCTGGAAGGTGGAAAACCGCCGGGTGCTGATCCAGGAGATCCTGCCCAACGGCGCCGCGGAGAATGCCGGACTGCTGGAAGGCGACGAGCTCATCCTGATCCACGGCCGCAAGGTCGGCTTCCAGGAGCTGGACAAGGCCAAGCGCTTCATCAACAGCCAGCCGGAGGGGCGGATCCTGCTCTACACCGTCAAGCGCGAGGGGCGGACCCTCCGGATGCCGGTCAAGCTGGTGAAGCCGTTCAGCGTCACCTCTCTCATCGTGCTGCTGACCGGGCTGGTGGCGTGGCTGACCGGGCTGCTGGTGGTGATCTCCTCCCCGTCCCGGAAGAGCGCTCGGCATTTCTACTACATGGGGCTGGCGAGCCTGCTGGTGAGCCTTTGCTTCCCGCTGGGGGTGAACAGCCTGCCGGCCCCCTACGTGGTGCTCAGCCTCTGCTTCGGCGGGCTGGGGGTTGGCCTGGGGCCGCCGCTCTGGCTGCATTTCTTCCTGCGCTTCCCCCATCCTTTCCCCCTGCGCACCAACCGCCGGTTCCTGGCGGCGCTGTACGGCTGCTCGCTGGGGGGGACTGCGCTGGTCATGGCCGGGCTGCTGATCCGGACCTGGGACCGGCCGCTGGCCCTGGGCTTCCTGCGGACCATGGCTTCGGCGGCGGTGCGGGACGTGTTCTCGCTCTTCATCCCGCTGGTGATCCTGGCCGGCCTGGCGCTGTTCTGGGCCGGCACCCGCAGGCAGCGCTCGCGCAAGCGCAAGGCCCTGCTGCCGGCGCTGCTGCTCAGTTCCGCGATCTTCGCCGACCTGCTGGTCTACCGCTTCTTCCTGCTGCAGACCGGCGGCCAGAGCCTGGTCTTCGCCCGGGGCAGCTGGGTCTACTATTCGCCGCTGCCCCTGCTGCCCCTGTCGTTCGCCTTCGCCATCTTCCGCCACGGCTTCTTCGACGTCCGCCGCGCCATCCTCCGCTGGATCTCCTATTTCATCGTGCTGGGCCTGATCCTGGCGGTCTACCTGGGCGGGGTCGCGTTCGTGTTCGCCGAAGGGGTGCAGGTGATGCCGGCCGGGTGGGCGGGGGTCCTGCTGGGCCTGTCGGCGCTGCCCATCGGCTGGCTGCTGCGCTACCTCCTCCTGCTGCTGCGCCGGAAGTTCCGCCGGGACCTGAACACGGCCCGGGAAGCGATCCTGGGGGACCTGCGCGACAACCGGCAGCGCTTTTCCGAGGAGGCCATCCTGGACCGGCTGGCCGAATCCCTGCGCTCGGCCTTCCAGCCCCAGCTGCTGCTGCTGCTGCCCGCCACCGAAAACGGGTTCGCCCTGCCGCCGCTGCCTTCCGACTCCGAGGCTGCTCCGTACGGCGCCGGCCGGGGCCCGGGCCTGACCCTGCGCCTGCCCATGGGCCTGCTCCGCCACGCCCGGCAGAACCGCGAACTGGTGCTGGGGCTGCAGAGCGACGAAGCGGACTGGATCCGCGAGCAGGGGCCCGCGCTCCGGGCCCACATGGACGCCCTGGAGGCCCAGGTGCTGGCCCTGATCATGGTCAACGAGGCGCCCTACGCGGCGCTGATCCTGGGCGGGAAGTATGCCGAGCTCAACTACGGCCGGGACGACCGGGAACTGCTCCGGGAGGTGGCCATCGCCACCGGGCGGCTGCTGGAGACGGCGCTGCTGCACGGGCGGCTGCTGGACCAGGGCCGGATCGAGCAGGAGCTGCACACCGCCCGGCTGATCCAGCAGAGCCTGGTCACCTCAAAGGCCCCCGAAATGCCCGGCTTCCAGGTGGCCCTGCGGCTGTCCCCGGCCCTGGAGACCGGGGGCGACCTGCTCTGGGTGGCGCGCCGGCCTTCCGGGCACCACATCGCCGCGGTGGGCGACGTGAGCGGCAAGGGCCTCCCGGCCGCCCTCTACATGAGCCAGGCCATGGCCCTGCTGACCTTCGCGGCCCAGCAGGAGGGCCTCGGGTTCGGCCGGATCCTGCCCGCGCTCGATCAGACGCTTTGCAAGTTATTGGGGCCAAAAGACTTTCTTACGCTGTCCCTGCTCGAATGGGACGACTCCGGCCGCTACCGGGTGGCCCGGGCCGGCCACCCCCCGATCCTGCACATCGGCGGCCCGGCGGCGGAGGATGCCCGGGAGATCCCCTCCCGCGGCCGGGGCCTCGGCCTGAGGCCGGCCTCCCCGGGCAACTGGGAGGTGGTCGAAGGGCATTTGCAACCCGGCCAGTGGCTGGTGATGTACAGTGACGGTCTGACCGAGGCGATGAACAAGGATGGAGAGCTCTACGGGCTGCCCCGTTTCATCAGACAGATCCAGGACCTCTGGCCGGCGGGTTCGGTCCGCGCCGCCTGCGAGGCGGTATTCCATGATGTGACAGACTACGAGGAGCAGAACCGGGACGACCGGACCCTCTTCATCCTTTCCCGAGACAGACCATGAGCGAACCCAGACCCGCCCCACCGCTTCCCAAATGGCTGAGCAGCTGCATCGTGGCGCTCCTGGCCGTCCAGGTGGGGCTGCTCTGGACCCATGGCAGCCTGCTCCAGCGCCAGCATGACGACATCCTGGCCCTGCGGGAGGACGTCCAGGCCCTGGCCGACAGCCTGGACCAGGACCAGGACTGGGATTCCAACGAGGGCGACCCGAGCCCGCACCCGGCCCGCTGGGCCCGGGGCCGGGACGGCAGGGCGGTCCGGACCGCGTTCATGCGAACGGCCGACGAGGAGGCCGATCCGGCGCTCAAGGAAGCCCAGAAGGACCTGGCCGCGGTCAAGCAGTCCCAGCAGGACGCGGTGGCCAAGGCCCGGGACACCCAGGAGAAGATGTCCATCGCGGCGAACATCGAAAAGGCGGATGCCAAGGCCAAACTGGAGGCCGAAGCCGAACCCTGGCTGCGCTGGATGTGGGTGGGCGCGGCGGTGACGGTGGCGGCGCTGGCGGTCCGGGCCCTGTACCGCAGGAGGGGCTGATGTCGCTCCACGAATACCTGATGGCGGACCCCCAGTGCGACCAGCTGCTGATGGGCGCGGTGCTGGCGGTGGGCCCCATGCTGGAGGAGCCCGATCCGGCGCCGACCCTGGCGGTGGTGGAAGGGTGGGCCTTCGAACTGGCCGGGCGCATGCCGCTGCCCTGGAACTTCCACGGCGCCATCGATGTCCTCAATCACTACCTGTTCCAGGAGCTGGGCCTGCAGGGGGACCAGGAGACCTACGACGATCCCGCCAACGCCGCGATCCCCAAGGTGATCGCCCGCAAGCGGGGCATGCCCATCACCCTCTCGATCCTCTGGATGGACGTGGCCCGGCGGCTGGGCTTCAACGCCGTGGGCGTGGCCCTGCCCGGGCATTTCATCACCGGGCTGAGGCTGGACCTGGGCATCCTGCACTTCGACCCCTTCAACGGCGGCCGCGCCCTGGGCGAGGTCGGCGCCGCCCGGCTGGTGGAGCGGGCCACCGGCGGCCGGGCCACCTTCGACCCCGCCATGCTGCTGCCGGTCTCCAACCGCGCCATTCTCGTCCGGCTGGTGCGCAACCTCCACGTGCGCTTTCTCCGGGCCCACGCCTGGTCCGAGGCGCTGTGGACCTCCACCCACCTGGTGCTGCTCTCCCCTGGGGAGAGCCTGCCCTACCGGGACCGCGCCTTCGTCCACTTCAAGCGCGGGGAGATGGCGGCCGGAATGAAGGACCTCAACGAAGCCATCCGCCTGGGCCAGGATATCGATCCCGAGCTCATGCAGTGGATGGAAAAGCTGCAGCGGGGCTAGGCCGATGGATCTCACGCGCTTTCTCGAACTGGCCCGGTCCCACGGCTGGCAGGGCGTGTCCCTCTGGGGCGTGCTGCTGTTCCAGGCCCTGCTTTGGGTGGGGCTGGTGCGCCTGCACCTGGCCCTGCAGCGGGAGGAGGCGCCCTGGGAGGAGTGCGTCGGCAAGATCCGCTCCGCCTACCTGCGCAAGCTGGACGGCGAGGATGAGCTGAAGGAGCTCAAGGTCCACCACTACGCCCCGCTGGTGGACCAGCTGGTGGCTCTGAACTTCGCCGAAGCCAAGAGCTCCATCATGGAGCGGTGGCTGCTGCTGCGCTGGAAGACCAAGGAGGGCCTGCGCCCCTACTGGATCCGCTGGGGCCACCTGCTGATCGCGTTCGGCGTGGTGGTGTGGTTCCTCAACGGGCTGCTGGTGGACATCGGGCTGGAACCGCTCAAGCGCACCCCCTGCGACCCCCGGCTGCTCTGGGTCTGGCTGGGCTACGCCATGGTCCTGGCCTGGAAGCAGGTGCGGCTCCAAGGCAACCTGGAACGGGTGCAGCGGAGCCTGCTGCTGCCAAGGCGAGACGAATGATTAATTAAGATTGCGAACCAGCTGGGGTAGGCGGCTGGTTTGCAAGGTTCACCTATGGCCATTTTAAACTTGACAAATCTGGTTGGTAATATAAAATTTTTATTCAGCCCTGACCCCATGGATCATGTCCGGAGTCGGATCGGTTGTTCGAGCAGGCTGAATGCCGGGAGGTTCCATGAAACCCGAGCCCATCTACATCAATCCCGGCACCTTCACCCTTGCCGGCAGCTCGCCTGAGCGGCACGTCCAGGACCTGGACAGCCATATCGGACGGATGCAGGAGCTGCTGGGGGCGGAGCTGCAGGAGGCCCTGGCCGGCATCGGCGACGCGCTCCAGAACGAGCCTTCCGCCCTGATCAGCTTCACCGGCGCCTTCACCGGGCTGTCGACGCTCCTGCATTTCTGTTCCTTCACCCGGGGGATCATCGCCCTGGAGCGGGGCATGGAGACCCAGGCCGACCAGGACCTGGTGGGCCGGCTGAGGGAGCTCCTGGTGCCGGCCGTGAACGGCCAGTGCGAGATCCTGGGCGCGTCCATGGCGGCGCACCTGGACGTCAACGCGGTATCCCTGCGGCGGTGGTACGAGGGGGCGCTGGGCGAGGTGCGGGCGGTCAAGGCCTTCATCGGCCGGCTGGGATAGCGAAGGGCCGGGACATTCCCGGCCCTTCTGCTGTGACCAGAGGCGTCCGCTGAGGATTGACCTTGCCGGAGACCGTTCCGGCGTGGCCGTGGGGAAACCGATGGGCGGACCGATGCGCCCGGCGTCCCGGCTGTTCGAATAGGTGGGGGAAGCGTTTTCTCCGTACATTGTTTGTTCGAATTAAGACTATGTATAACTGTAATTATAGATATTGTTGATGGCAAATTGTTTGAATGTTTCCAGCGAGGCGTATACCTTGGCCACCCTGGCCGTGTACGAGGTGCGGAAGATCGAAGCGCTCAGGGACGTCTTCCTGTGGGCCTACCAGCGCTCCGCCGAGCGCTACCGGGCGATCCGCCAGTCCCTCGGCGAGCCGGATCCGTTCCGGCTCCGCTACCGGGAGGCGCTCCGGGCGGTGGTGCGCGGCATTGTGCAGGCCCAGGCGACGCCCCAGGACATCCCTCAGCGGATCGTCGCCTTCCTGGAGCGGGAGGCGATCCCCCAGGCCGACCATGCCCGGTTCCAGGCCGTGGCGCTCCAGGAGCTGCGCAACCTCAACGAGGGCACCTTCGCCCGCTGCGGGCTGAAGCCATCGGAATTCGAGGGCTTTACAGGGCCGGATCCTCGGTGAAGTCCAGCATGTGCCCGGACTTGTCGGCCTTGGTCTTGAGGTAGCGGAGGTTGTAGGGGTTGGCGGCGAGCTGGTGGGCCTCCCGCTGGACGTGGATCCCGGATTCCTCCAGGGCCTTGATCTTCCGGGGGTTGTTGGTGAGCAGGCGGACCTTGTGGATGCCGAAGAAGCGCAGCATCTCCACCGCGGACTCGTAGGTGCGGAGATCGTCGGCGAAGCCCAGTTCGTGGTTGGCCTCCACCGTGTCGAAGCCCTGCTCTTGCAAGGCATAGGCCTTCAGCTTGTTGAGCAGGCCGATGCCGCGGCCTTCCTGCCGCAGGTACAGCACGATCCCGCCGCGCTCGCCGATGTAGCGCAGGGCGGCCTCCAGCTGGGCCCGGCAGTCGCACTTCAGGCTGCCCATCACGTCGCCGGTCCAGCACTCGCTGTGGATGCGCACGTTCACCCGCTTGCGGGCGTCGATCTCGCCGGCCACGATGGCGATGTGCTCCTTGCCGGTGAGCTTCTCCAGGAACCCGTAGACCACGAACTTGCCGAAGATGGAAGGCACGTTGGCCTTGGCGACGAAGGGGACGGACTCGGTCTCCAGACGGGTGACCACCTCCAGCGGGGAATCCGGGATCAGCTTGAGGTGGGGTGCGCTACTACTGTCTTTGGGGCACATGGCATTTTCGACCAGGGAACGTTGAGAATGGATAGGCGGATTCACCCGGGGATCGGGGGCAGGTAGCGGGCGCGGCGGACGGTCATCGGAGGGGGCAATCAACCGAGAGCTGGGCGAGGACGGCTGCGTCCATCTCAGTCTGCGCTCTTGCCATCGGGCCGTCCAGCTTGGCGCCGGAGGCGAGCCGGTGGCCGCCGCCGCCGAAGCGCTTGCAGACGGCGTTCACGTCGACCCGCTCCCGGGACCGCAGGCTCGCCTTGATCCGGCCGTCGGGCAGCTCGTGGAGCAGGCAGGCCACCTCGACCCCCCGCAGCTCCAGGGGGCGGTTCACCAGCCCCTCCAGGTCGTCGTGGCCGGCGCCGCAGGCGGCGAAGTCGGCCTGGGCGAGGCTCAGCCGGGCATAGCGGCCGTCGCCCTGGAGGGCCATGCCGTCGAAGGCGCGGCCGAAGAGCCGAAGCTTCTCCGGGCTGCCCTGGTGATAGAGCTGCTGGTAGATCCGGGCCGGGGCCACGCCCTGCTCGATGAGGTCGGCGGCCAGCCGGTGCACCTTGGGGGTGGCGTTGGAGAAGCGGAAGTTGCCGGTGTCGTCCACCACGCCGGCATAGAGCGCGTCGCGCATGGCCGGGGGCAGGGGCCGGGGCAGCCGGGCCGCCGCCAGATCGTAGACCAGTTCGGCGCTGGCGCTGGCCGTGGGATCGGTGAATTCCTGGTCGAAGCCCTGGGGCGCCTCTTTCAGATGGTGGTCGAGGCAGACCTTGATGGCCCCGGTGGCCTGGAACAGGGGGTGCAATGGGCCCATCCGGTGCGGTTCCGAGGCGTCCACCAGCACCCAGGCATCGGGCCAGCCGGCGAGGTCCCGGTGGGCGCCCTGGGGATCGAAGGCTTCCACCCAGCCCTCCGGGTCCATGAAGGCCAGGAAGGCGGGCAGGGCGGGGCTGACGACGATCCGCACCTGCTTGCCCAGGCCGCGCAGGTAGCAGGCCAGGCCGATCATCGCCCCGGTGCCGTCCCCGTCGGGGTTTTCGTGGGTGGTGAGCAGGATCCTGTCCTGGTGGTCTAGAAAATCCTGGAACCGATTCAGCATGGACACAATTCTGACCTCTTGGATCAACATTACCGCCATTCCCGGGTTCTGCCCAGCCCGGCGGACGGGGCTACAGCTGCTCCTTCTTGCTGTCCAGGCTGGACGGGGTGAACGATTTCAGCTCGTTCACCACCTCGGAAAGCAGGGCCCGCTTGATGGCGTAGGGCAGGAAGGCGCTCTTGAAGCCCATGATGATGACTTCCTTGATCTCGTCCAGGGTGAAGCCGAGCACGTCGTGCAGCACCTTGTACTCTTCGCTGACGGTGGTCCGGGTGACCATCCGGTTGTCGGTGTTCACGGTCACCCGCAGGCCCACATCGTAGAACAGCCGGATGGGGTGGTCCTCCATCTTCCGCACGGCCTTGGTCTGGACGTTGGAGGAGGGGCAGCACTCCAGGGGGATGCGGTGGTCGTTCACGTAGTTGAGCAGGTCGCCGTCCTCGATCAGGCGCACCCCGTGGCCGATGCGGTGGGCGCCGCAGAGGTGGATGGCCTGGTGGATGCTCTCGGGGCCGTACGCCTCGCCGGCGTGAAGGGTGCAGTTGATGTTGTTGGCCAGCACCCGCTCGAACGCCTCCCGGTGCTTCTTGGCCGGAAAATCCTCCTCGGCGCCCGCCAGGTCGAAGCCCACCACGCCCTTGTTCTTGAAGGCGACCGTCAGGTCGGCGAGGCGGTTGGAGAGGTCCGGGCCGATGTGCCGGATGCCGCAGAGGATGACGCCGGTCCTGATGGGGTAGAGCTTTTCCGCCGCGGCCAGGCCCTCCAGCACCGCCTGGACGATGCTGTACAGGGTCATCCCCTTCTGCTGGTGCAGGATGGGGCTGTAGCGGACCTCCATGTAGCGGACGTTCTCCTTGGCCGCGTCCTCGGCCAGCTCGAAGGCCGTGCGGACCAGGGAGCCGTAGGTCTGCATCACCGACAGGGCGACGTCGAACGCCTTCAGGTACTCCACCAGGGATTCGCAGTCGTCGCCCATTTCCACGTACGGCCGCAGGGTCTCCACCGTGTCGGCGGGCAGGACCACCCCCTGCTCCCGGGCCAGGTCCAGGATCGTCTGGATGCGCAGGCTTCCGTCCAGGTGGACATGCAGATCGGTTTTGGGCAGGCGCTGGATATCTTCGAGGGAGAGTTTTTGCATCCCCGATTGTAGCCTAGGTATGGATCTGGGCAACCCGGTGCTGGATGACCGAATCATCCGTTTTGCCGACGCAATTGGAGCAGAGGCCGAAGATCTGCAGGCTGTGGTGGAGGGGCTTGAACTGCTGCTCCCGGCAGATGTCGTCCTGCAGCTGTTCCAGGTCGGGACGGTAGAATTCCATCACTTTATTGCAGTTCAGGCAGATCAGGTGGTCATGGTGCTCGTCTTCGTGGGCGGCTTCGTAGTTGGCATGGCTCGAACCCAGGCTGCTCTTGCGCACCAGGCCGCACTGGACCAGCAGATCGAGGGTCCGGTAGACCGTGGCCCGGCTGATGTCCCGCCCCTGCTGTTTTAATTCGGCGTGCAAGGCTTCGGCGTCAAAATGGGTGTTCTTCTGGAAAATGGCCGCCAGGATCTCCATTCGTTCGCCCGTCAGCTTAAGCTTCTTGCTCCTAAGATAAGCCTCAAAACGGTGCGCTTCGGCGGAATGCACCTTCACCGGAGTGGTAGGGGTGGGACTCATGCGAACTCCCTGGGGGAAAAGGTAATAGAGAGGCTCAAAAAGAGTTTCGCTCCCTCATAAGACAGATTAGATTGAATTACCCCCTTGTTAAAGGAGTGTCTATGCCGTCCGTTCACATTAAATCGCCCCGGCTCTCCACGGACCAGAAAAAGCGCATAGGGGACCGGGTCATCTCGGCCCTGCACAGCGCCGGCTTCGCTTCCGGATCGGTGGTGGTTTTTTTTGAACGGGAGGACGCGGACATCCTGCTGGATGGCGGTCTGCTGTTCGAGGTGGACGCCAGACCGGCGGAGAC
>TBL_comb47_HYPODRAFT_10007004_pt1 | contig 11999 bp, 15 predicted proteins | sample TroBogypolimnion_40_FD_10682 | JGI IMG/M metagenome (IMG submission 10682) | reverse complement strand
AGCATGGCAGCACCCGTGCGGCCAGTTCCGCTTGCGTGGTTTCCAAGACCCGCACGAAAAGTATTCGTCTTACTACCCCGCCGATTCACGCGCCGCTTGATTCACACCATGAAACGGAACAAACGCCGCCTGCCGTTGCCGCAGCATGAGTTCGGTTTTACGCCGGACACATTCAATTTGTTTGCCGAGGTTTCGCTGGACGGTGAGCGCATCACCAGAGAGCAGGCCGAGGCAGACAAACGCCGCCGCGAGGCGGAGGCAGCGCAGGCCGCGTTTTTCCACACCACATAAATTTTATGACCAACACTTACACCCTACGCGCTGGCGATTGCGTTATGTATGCCGGCCAGCGTTGCCAAGTTATTCGCGTGACCGAGTCCGCCGCCGTCGTCGCGGTGGTTCAGAAGCCGCGCACCATCACGCCGAGATTCGGCAAGCCGGTGACAATCCAACCGAAGCCCAAACACGCTTGGATTTCCGCGCAGTCTGAAATTCCCATCCTTAACCGCTGACATTATGAACACAAACGATTCACCATTCGGCCCCGTCATTTACAGTTACACGCGAGCGCAGGCCGTCGCCGACGGCGTGCAGGTTGAAGTCACCAAGACCGCGCAGGAAGCCGGAATCAAGTTTCCCGTTTTTCTCACGCGCACGGTGTTTGATTCATTCGTCGCCGTGCCCGAAGGCGTGACCGGCCAAGATGAAGCCGGACGCCTTTGGGATATTTGCTGGATGTTGCGCTTTGCCATCCTTCGCAGTCACGGCCACACCGACCGCTTGCCCGTCGCACTTTATGTTCGCAACGACAATCGCGCCGCGCGGCTGGTGAAGTTGATTGCCAGTTGTGGCGCGCTGGACATTGACGACCCGCAGCCCGCCATCACCGTCATGCTGCCGGACGAAGATTGAGCGGCAGACACATTGCGCCCGACGCCACCGCGCCGGGCGCGAAAAATTTTTCGCGGCTTCGCCGTTGGCTCGCCGCGCATCCAGAATTTTTCTGGGCCTCACGTCGGCCCAGACCCGCGCCAAAGGGTGTCACCCTCTGGACTCCAGTTCACAATCCCCGCAACTTCCGCTGCGTGATCGTCCGCGATTTCGTCGCCACCAAGTAGCGCAGCGCATCGGCCGCGTCATCGCCCCCGATGCCATCTTCGTCGGCATCAACTTTCAGCACATCTTCGGGCCGGTTTGGATCGTGTTGGAGCGTCGGCAGCGTTTCCACGAGCCGTTTGCAGCGCGAATGGATGAATAATGTAGGTTTTACGCCATTTTCTGCGTCACCGAAGCCCTGCATCAGTTCCGCCCACCCATTCAGCCGGTCCATATTGGCCGCGCGCAGCCGGATTCCCTGCCGTTCGTATTGTTGCGCGACGGTCGTCCCGTCGCCCTGCCGGCTGAAAACATCCGCGCCGGCCACGAACCGGCGCAGATCCTCGACCGCCAGCTTCCGGTCGCCAATTTTGTGCCGCGCCAGCATCGCGCGGATGCCGGCGGCATGGCGTTGCGGCAGCCAAAGCCGCTCCGCGTGTTCGTCCACGACAAACGTGTTTCCGTCACCGTCGCGGCAACCGAGCAGCGCGACGGTGTAATGCGCAAAGCCGTAATCCAGCGCCGCGAACCATTCCACAGCGCGCGTATCGTCGAAGTCCTCGACGACGTGAACGTCGCGGCGAAAGTTGGTGAAATACTGCCCGGCGGCAATGTCCCAATCACCATCCAGCCACGCCCGTTTCTGCCAGCCCGTCAAACCCTCCAGCACGCGGACGTAATCAGGATTGTTCCAGCGATTATCCGTGACGCGCGCCGGAATGAAGCGCGTGTCCGTCTCGCGCCGTTCGAGCATCGGCGCCACAAACTTCGTGCGATACCACGCGTGACCCACACCACCGGGATTCGTGGTCGAATAAATGCGCGGACGCCAGTTCGGTTTGGATGACCGGCAGCACGTCGTGATGTCCTGGTATTTCCGGCTGGTCAATGTTGTGGCCTCCTCGATGCCAATCACGTCGTATTCCAAGCCAAGGTAAGCATCAATGTCTTTCTCGTTTTGAAAGTGACCGGCGATGATGCGTGAACCATTGGCAAATGTCAGGATGCCACGGAATGCCGAGAACTCATGCGGCAGCCGGTTGAAAAGTTTCCGGCGCAAATCCTCAAAATGTTCCAGGTTGGCCTTGCCCACCTTGCGCAGCAGCAAACATTTCAATCCCTCGACACGCTGGCAATCATCCACGCCCATTTGTGCCAACAGCCAGTGCGACTTGCCGCCGCCACGCGCGCCGCCGTAGCCGATGCCTGTCGGCCCGCCGGCTTGGTCGCACAACCGGGCGGCGGCGCAGGCGGCAAGCTGCCGTTCTTGCAACCAGGCTTCGCCTTTGACCAGATTGAAAGTCTGATCCATCGGACACCCCGCATTCACAGCGGCGGTGGAAAAAATCTGATGTGCCGTCATGGCTTAAAGACCTCCACATCCACAATGTTTTCAACTTTGGCCGGCGGTTCAACGACGGCGTAGGCTTTGCGGATCGCTTCCTCCCACTCCAGCGAAACCTTGCCGGCGTGCAGATTGTGAACCTCCTTGATCTCGCTCGGCATCCCGGCGGCAAATTGCTTCAGCTTGAACGCCAGTTCCAGCATCCGCGCCATGCCTTCAAAGCCGGGTGTCCGGTTTGATTTCTTCCACCGCTCCCGCGCTTCGCGCACCATTGCGATGGCTTCTTCGGCCTCCAGCCATGCCTGCCGGCGGGCCGGTTCATGGAGCTGCCACCACTCGACGGCTTTCTCACACGCCAGCCGTTCAATGGCCTGCCGTTCCAACTCGGCAAAATGCCGGTTGAACGCCGTCACCCGGCCCGGCCAGTCATATTTTCGGCTCAACCATTCCATGCGCCGTTTGCTGCAACCCATTTTTGCAGCGGCAGCCACCAGTGACCGGTTCGGTCCCAGGTCGAGATAAATTTTGAAGGCGGCAAAGGCTTTGCTGGTTTCGCGTGGTTGTTGCTCAAATGTCAGCGGCATAATTTTGGTTTCCATAGTCAATCCAATGGCACCGGTGGAAGGGCAACCCGACCCCAAGGAGGGTTGTCCCTTCCCCGTGCCTGTTTTTTGGGAGTTGTTCATTATTCTTTAGGGCTTGTGACCATCTGACCATCTTTCCAATAAAGGCCATACGAATGGCGGACTATCCCGGCTGCCACCAAGCGTTTAAGCGCCCTTTGGGTGGTGCTTTGGCTCATGTCGAACAGGTTTTTGCTGTCGCTGGTGATTCGGGCCAGCGATTTGCCGTCATTGGTGATGACGCCATCCAGAAATTCCTTGTCGGAACAGACCTTATTTTTGGCCTGGGGCCGGCGGAGTGCATCCGGGTTCAAATCGCTGGCAACGCGCATCAGCGGGAAATCCCAGCCCACGACAAATTCCGGCAGTTGCGGCAGGTTGCGGAGGATGCTGGTGACGGTGAAACAGTCCGGCTCTTCATGCGGCGTCAGCACGACGATGCTGTCCGGGTCGCGTGCCCAGGCACCGGCACCGCTCATGCGGTCGAGCGCATTTTTCGCCGTGCTGTCGCCTTTGGCGAAATGGTGTGCCACCACCACCGCCGCCCCGGTCTTTTGTGCCATCGCTTCAAACTCATTCATCAGGCTGGCAATCTCGCCGTTGGCATTTTCATCGCGGTTGCCCAGGACTTTGTAAGCCGGGTCAATGATGATCAGCCCGAACTGATGCCGCGCCAGTTGCTCTTCGAGCTTTGGCCGCAGCACAGATAAATCGGCGTTGTGACCGCGCAGATTCCACAGCGCCAGCGAACGGCCCAGCCCCTTGCATTCCGACCGGGCCATGCACAGCGCGCCCAACCGTTCGGCCAGTGCCCACGGTTGCAGCTCGAAATTGATATAGACCACCGGCAGCTTGGTGCAGCGCCGGCCCCACCACGGCTGGCCGCTCGCGACGGAAATCGCGAGGTCGAGCAGGCACCAAGATTTGTTGCTTTTGCTCGTGCCTCCCAAAATCATCTTGCAGCCCTGATGCAAAATGCCCTCGATGATTTGCGGCGGCACCTTCGGCGGTGTCGCGGCGAACTCCTCGAAAAAACAAATGTCCGGCAGCGGCGGCGGCACCGCGCCGAGATCAACCGCGATGTCAACTTGCTCGCTCATTTGATTTTTTCATCAAAAAGCAATCGCTGTCCGGCGCGGGCTTCGATTCTTGCCCGCCGTCGCGCCTGACGGCCCGGCGCATCGTGCCGGTTGTGGCACCGCTGACAAAGCGCCGCCAGATTCAGCAGACTTGCGGCCTCCGGTCGCTCGTCAAAAATGTGCGCCACCGTCAGCACCACACGGCTGCCGGTAATCGGATGTGGCTCGCCATTTTTCGCCCCGCACCACTCACACCGATTTTTGGCGCGAAAAAATCGAATAAACCGCGACCGCAATTTCCAGTCGCGCGGATACCGCGCCTTGTTTTCAGGAAGAATAGGCATATCAATCCTTGAGCCAGACCAATCGTTGCATTTTTCCATCGCGCCACGCGCCCGGCACGCGCACCGGTTGCGAATAGGTGAAAACTTTCGGATCGCAGCCAAAGGCGGTGAGGCCGGCCTTCAGCCGCGTTTCCAAAAGTGGATTGCGCGGCGCATCAAACCACGCGTGCAAAGATTTGCCGGCGGTATCAATGATGCAGTGCAGCCGGTAGCGCAGCCGTTGCTGCAAATATCTGAACACCGCGCCGACCTCATCTTTCGCCAGCGTGTCGGATTCGATCACCAGAAACCGCGTGCCGTTGCAATTCGCGTTGCTCCGCTGGAAACTGCCCGGCTTGAACGACGAACCACAGGTGAAATTCCCCATCACCGGCCCGATCTGATACCACTCCGCCACCGGCCGGAAATGCGTCCGGTGTTCCGGCCTGCCCGAACTGTAAATGTCGCCGATCCACACATGGCAATGCGCCGGCCACAGCTTGAGCCAGGTGCGAAATTGATCTTCGGCATCGCGCTCGGAAACCAACAGCGGTGAATCCGCGATGATTTGTGCGAACGGCCAGCGAAAGCTTTCAAACAACTCCGGCTTGAAGCGCTCGGCGAGCGCCTTCAAGGTTTCCAAAACCAACTGCTCGCCCGCATCGCGGCCTTCGGCACGCGCGCGGGCCTGGACGACTTCGCGCCGCAGCACGCCGCCGCTCGATTGTAGCACATCGCCGTTTCGCAAAATCACTCCCCCCGGTAATTTTAGCTCCCAGCTTGATTTTCCGATCCCCTGACGCAACCGCAAATTGGCGGCGGCCACGGCGGACGCGCACGAGGCATGAAAACAAAAAATCGTCGGCGCACCATCCACGCTGACGCGACAATCTTTTTTGCCGGTCGGATGCGTGTGCAGCGATTCACCAGGACAGCGGCAAAACCCGCTGACTTCCGTTTGCCAGTCCACCGCGCCGACGATGCTCGCCGCCATTTGTCGGGGATCGTTCACGTTCAAAAGGTCAATTCCGGCTCGCAGTGCTTTTTGACGGCGGTGAGAAAGTCCGCCGGACGGCGAAGGATTTCCCGCGCCACGGACGGCGGCAGATGCAGCAGCGTTTTCGCCTGCCAGCGATGGCCGATATAAATTTCAACCATGCGCTCGACGCGCGGATCGCCACCGAGCAGCCGGTGCAGATGTTCCACCACCTGCACCGGCAGCCGGCCGGTTTCGGGATTGAGGGCAATATCCATGAGTTAATTGAGGTTGGATTTTTGCCACTCCATCAGCCGCCGGAACCGGCGCAGCTTTTCCCGCCGGCAATGCGCTTCGGCCTGCCGAATCGTCCAACAATGGATGAAACCGAGGACGCGAAACCACAGCTTGTCGAGTTTGCGGATCATGGTGCCTCCTTATACGTCCACGACCGTCACGGTCGGGTCGTAACCCTTTTCGATCACCCACAGCCGGTGCGCCGCTTCAAAGGCCGCTTCGCCCAGTTCCATTTCCGCATCAGTCCAGACGTGTTCAATCGGCGCGGATGCTTCGTTCGAGTTTACGATCAGATTCATGCACTTCACGGGCTGGCCGAGCGCCTTGCGATACGCCGCGAGTTGGTAGCACCACGATTTGTAAGGCGACACCTTCGCCCCCGGTTTGATTTTCATCGTCTTCAAATCCACGAGCACCGGCCCATGAATGACATGCTCGATGAAGAGATCCGCCGTGCCGGCGTAGCCGATGGCGCGATTCACCAGCACCTTTTCCGTCCAGTTCAGCAACGCCGCGTTGCCTTGATACCAAACGCGATAATGCCCCAGCCAATCCGCCGCCGGATGTTTGGTGTCCACTTCCAGCGTCTTGGCGACGCGCTCCGCGCCGTTGTGAAACGCCGTGCCGAAATCTGCCGCGCCGTCGCGCGTCGTCTGCGAATCCTCGACGACGCGCCGGGCAAACGCATCTTCGGATTCACCGGGCAGGCGTGGCAGCGTGAGCGCCGCCATCACCGCCTGCTCTTGCAGCCAGGCCGTGAGTTCCGGCTTGGCGATGACGCCGAGGATGTTGGTCACACTCGGCAGGAGGTTGAGTTTGCGTGCATCGCGCAACGTCGTCGGGCGCGGCTCGCCTTTCGCCGAGAGCACCGTATGCAGCGGCGCACCGTCGCGCTGATACCAATGCGCAGAATCAGGAGAAAATAATTTCATGGGATGACATCAAAGTTTTCGTGTGGTTCGCGGTTAAAACCCGACTTCGGGATCGAAGTCGGGTGGCGGCGGTGTCGCCGCGCCGCTTTTGGACGGAGAATTGGCCGGTGGCGCTGCCACCGGCGCAGCCGAAGTGGGTGCAGGCACCGCCTGCTGTTTCGCTTTCCAATCAGCGTAACGCTGACGCGCCGCCGCCGGATCGTAAGTGCCGCTGGGCGTCACCTTCCGTGTCGGCTTCGATACCGCGTCAATGCTGGCGTAAGTTTTGCCGGCCAGATTTTTCTGGTGACTGATGACCAGCGTGCAGCTCGCGCCGATGAGTTTTTGCAGATCAATGGATTCGCCGGGGGCGACCGGACGACCGCGCCATTTGCCGAGGAACGCCGCCAGGTTCGATTTCGCGTGCAGCGACGCGCTGAAGTTTTTCGACACCGAGCAGGGCTTGCCGTCCTCGGTTTTCGCTTCCGACTCAAAGGTGAGTTTCACCTTGTTGACCATTTTTTTCACGCCCTGGAATTCCGTCTCCACGAGACCGAGATCCATGACATCCACGCAAATGGCGGGATGAATGCCTTCCGGGTGCGGCTTGAAATCGCCGCCTTCTTTGCAGGTTAATGTGAGGTTGTTCATTTGTTTTGTTCTTTCATTTGTGGTGTTTCGTTGTTGGTAGCACAGCCGTCTCGGCTGTCCTTTTCGGCGTCGCGCCGAAAACATTTTGTGGCTTCGCGTCTTTGCGTGATAACCGCTGGATCAAACTCGCGAATCAGATCGAAGAAAAATTCCGCGCGCATCGTGATCAGCCACGGCGCATGATTGCGGCGGTGCGCCACCACCCACGGCTTGCCGCCGCAGTCGCCTTCGGCCTGGACGCAGGCATCGGTGAGATTCAGATTTTGCACGCGCTTGATCTCGAAGTGCAGCCAGGCGAGCGCGTCGCTGACCACGTCGGGTGAATCCGGTGAACCGGAAAATTGCTGACCACGTCGCGCGTCGTAACCGTGTTCTCGCAGCAGCGATGCAAATTCGCGTTCGCCGACCTTGCCTTTTTGCCGGCTGTTCATGGCCGGCCTCCTTTGCTGGCGCACCGGCAGACGGTGCAATTGGCGTTCAGATGAGAGACGACCGCCGGCCAGAAGAACCGCACCGATTTGCCCAGGACAATGAAGGGAATCGCGCCGTCATGTTGCAACCGGACGAGCGTGCGCAATCCGACTTTGAGCCGCGCCGCCAGTTCCTCTTGCGTCAGCAAATCGTCATGACCCTCGCCCATTGGACGGGAGCGGTTTTTGTTTTTTGATTGGCCTGTGCGGCTCGCACTCATGCTGGGGCGAGCCTAGACCCGGCCAATCGCGCGTGCGATTGGTTACAATGGTAAACGTGCAGGGCGCATTTCACCCAATGTTCATAGGGTTGAAATGCGCTATGTGAAACAGTGGTAAACCGAAACCGCTAAACTACCTGAAGATAAAAACGACCATTCCGCCCCGCCGCCTTGACCAGATCGCCGCGCAGCCTGGATAATTTCCCGGAACGATCATTGAAATAATGTTGAATCCTGATTTCCGACGACGGCGGCAGCTCGCATTTTTTGCGCACAAACGGATCAATTTCATTTTCCAAATGTCGCGCCGAGGCCGGGTCGAAAGCCTGCTTTGCCACCAGATATTGGATGCAAAATCGCGCCTTCGCCCGCCCGCGCAAATCATAATGCTCGCCGCCGAGCCAGACATCCATGAATCCGGCCCCATATTGAAATCGTCCAATCGTGCGTATAGATTTATTTGCTCCGCTTGCCACCGGCGGCCCAATCGCCCGGCCAATAATCCCGGCGCGAATTTCTAGCAGCATGGCGCGGATGTCATCAAGTGACCTGTGCGTTTCGCACAAGCGGCACGGCTGATTCGTTGCCTCGCACCACCCATCCGGCAGCCGATAGATACACACTTTCGCCCGTGTCACGCACTCAGGCTGGCCGACGGGTGAGCCGCCATCCGTGCCGCTGCCAGACCCGCCGGCAGAGCCGGGCACTTTGCCACCCGGCTGCTTCGCGTGACCTGCCCCCGCGCCGTGAACCAGCCGGCTCGGCTGCTGCGCACAATTTGGCCCGACGTCGTCAAACAAATCTCCATCCCCAAGCCCATATCCAACACCAGCGGCCAGCAACACCACGGCAAGGAACTTCAATCCCGTTTGGATCACCGACGAGGCGCGGCCAAGGCTTACCCTGGTCGGTGCCGCCGCCGCCCGCTGCTTCAAAGCATGGATGGCCGCCGCCAGTTCCGTCAGCGTCGTCTGGAAATCTTGCAGTTCTCCGCCGGTGCCGGCGGTTTTATTTTTCAATCCCTGAAGCTTCTGGAGCGGCGGACAGGGCTGTCCGCCGCTCCGACTAGATTCACCGTCTGATTTTTCCATAAAAATCACATCCAGTTTTGCCGGTTGCCACCGGCCGGCTGGACAAAAAATTCCGAAGCTAAAATTCGTCCGGGAAAATGTCCTTCAATCGGAGGTTCAACTTGCCCAGCAGCGTTTCCAATTTATCCAGCGTGAGGTGTTGCGCCCCGTGTTCGATGCGAAAAAGTGTCTGGTGCGAAAGGCCGGCCTTCTTGGCAAACTCGGCGTAGGATAGTTCGCCCCGTTTTTTCCGCACGAAGCTGGCCAGTTGCTTGTCAAAATTGCGTCGCACCGCCAGAACATCGCAAATAATCCGTAACGTATGGGTGATGACTTGGCTCGGCCGGCCGTTGAGCTGGCGGCCTGAGTTTTCGCTTCCAATCGTGACAACTCCCCCGCTTTCTTGTTAGCCTCGCAGCGCACAAGTTCCGTCATCTAATAATTCTATGCTTGGATTGACATTGCGTAGCGAGTTCCGGGGGCAGCATCTGCCTTCGACGGCCATTTCGCTGATTGAGCCGGACGGCACCGGCGCCACGCAGGTCGCCGCCGACCGCATTCTCGAAATCACCTATCCGACCGGCGACATCCAGACCGCGCTGCGCGCGTTGCACGGCTCGCGCCCGCCACGCCCGCTGGTTTTGCAAGGCTCGCGTGGCAAGGGTAAATCGCATTTGCTCGCCTTGCTTCACCACGCCATCGCGTCTCCCGCCAAGGTTGAAATCTGGGCCAATGATTGGGCTTCGCGGGCCGGCATCACCACGCTGCAAAACCTCCAGCTCCCGCGCGGTTTCCAGCCCATCTCCGAACCCGTCCATCATGGCGAGTTCAAATTCTTGTGGGATTTTATTTTTTCGCGCCATCCCCAGGGCCAGCGTTTCTTGGGGCAGTTCCAAGCGTCCGGTGAACTTTTCCCGCGCAAATCGCTGTTGGAGGAAATGTTTCTCGCCCAGCCGACCGCGCTGCTGCTCGACGAATTTCAGAAATGGTTCGACGGCCTGCACGATGAACCCGGCGCGACGGGCGTCAAGTGGCGCACCAACGCCGAGCGCTTCATTCAGATTCTGTCCGAGATCGCGTGCGAGCGGCCGGAGCGGCTCATCTTCGTCGTCTCGGTCCTCGATAATCAGACCGAGGCGTTTCGCCAGATTCGCCGCCATCATCCCACGCTGGTCAATTTCGAGGGCGCGTCGGCCAACGACGACCGCCGCAAAATGGTGCTGCATCGCCTGTTTGAAAATCGCGACCAGATTTCCGAAACCGCCATTCAGAATCTCGTCAGCCCCTACGCGAACGAACGCTTCCGTTTGCTCTTCGCCAATCTGCCCGAGGCCGAACGCCCGCGCCTCGTGCGTGAAGTCGCCGACAGTTGGCCCTTTGCGCCGGAATTATTTTCCTTGCTCAACGATCAGATCCTCGTCTCCACCGCCGCCCAGGACGAGCGCGACATCATCAAGATTCTCACGCTCATTTTCCGCACGCGCGGCGACGCGGTTCCGCTCATCACGCCCGCTGATTTTTTTGTGGACGAGGCCGGCGACATCGGCAGCGTGCAAACCTTGCTGGACTCCATCGCCTCCACCGACCTTCAGGCGCAGTTGCGCGATGTCGCCATCCGCAACTTGGCTGATGTGTCGGCGCTCCCCACGCCCGTTCCCGAGGCGCGCGAGCTGGTGAGTTCCATCTGGCTGCGTTCCCTGTCGCCGCACAACACCAAGGGCGGCACGCGCGAGCAACTGCACCTCGACATCACGCGCACGGCGGCCATTGATGACAATGCGTTTCAGGGCACGCTGAATACCATCCTCAGCAACTGCTTCAAGATTCACGGCGAGAACAACGCCGACGGCCGGCTTTATTTCGATCTGGAGGATAATCCCCGCGCCAAGGTCCGCTCCGTGGCCCATAATGACCGGCTCTGGGATGTCAACGTCGCCGACGCGAACCAGCCCAATCGCTATCCCGGCAAGGACGTGGAATTTCTCCGCGAAAAAATCCGCCACTTGCTTGCCAGCGAAACCGCCGCTCCGTCCAGCGACATCATCGTGCTTGGCCCTGACTGGCAGACCGCGCCGTGGTCATCCGTCTCGGATTTGTTGCAGCCCGCCCGCTGGGAAAAACCCGTCCTCATCGTGCTGCCCGCGCCCATCGCGTTCGATGCCCAGCGCCATGCCGCCGCGCTCGCCGCGTGGCTCATCGCCCAGGTTCCCGCGCGCCGCAACACGTTGCGTTTCCTGGTGCCCAAGGCCGGCACCACGCCGCTGTTCGACGACACCGAACTCATTTTTCAGGCCCGCTGCGGCCATCTCACCCAGCGCGCGTGGAGCACCGAACCGCGTTACTATAATCTCCGCGCCGAATTTGATCGCCCGCTCACCGCGTCGCTCAAATCCCGCTTCGACCGTTTTGCCCTCTTGCGCCGCTGGGATTTTCAGAATCCCGGCGCGTGTGTGTTCGACCTCGAACCCGTGGCCGAACTCACCACCGCGTTGCCCCGGACCATCGAGGACAAGATCAAGTCCGACATCTACGACGCCACCGAGTTTGAGAGTTACGTTTTGTCCTTCGTCGCGCAGCCGCGCACGGTTGGCGAACTCTTCCGCGAACTCGCCGAGCCGCCCACCGTTGCCACGCGCGACGCGATTCCCTTCTTGGGCGATACCCAGACTTACGAGGAATTGCTCCGGCTCGCCGCGCGCGGTCTCATCGCAGTCAACATCGCCAACACGTGGCTGACCCGTTCCCATGAGGATGACGACGACGACGCGGCCTACCGCCGCATCCGGTCCCGCGCCTTTCGTTCCGGGCCGGAACAGCGTGCCGCCCAGATCGGTTTGCCCGCCGTCGCCGGTGGTGGTGCCGTCGCCGGCTCGCCCCCGGCTCCCACACCGCCTGCGGCCACACCCGCGCCCGGCACGCCCGGCCAGCCGCCGGCCAC